>JAABUW010008054.1_pt1 | contig 12445 bp, 15 predicted proteins | sample 5560081 | NCBI WGS metagenome assembly JAABUW01 (sample SAMN10711882, study PRJNA513363) | rock metagenome | isolation source: Antarctica rocks | place: Antarctica: Victoria Land, Knobhead sud | reverse complement strand
CGCCAGCTGCTATGTAGCGCCCATCTGGGCTCCAGCACACACAGCACACCCCGCCAAAGTAGCTCTGCATAAACCCCAAGTGTAGGAGAAACATGATGACCACGCTGTCGTGGTAGACACCAAGTTTAAAGGAACATGATGACCACATTGTAGTGTTAGACACCAACTTTAGGAGAAACATGATGACCACGTTGTAGTGTTAGACACCGACTCTAGGAGGAACATGACAACCACGTGGTAGTGTTAGACACCGACTCTAGGAGGAACATGACAACCACGTGGTAGTGGGGCGGCAAGACATACCACATTGTACTAGGGCTGCAAGGCGCATAAAAACAAGTCCAAGTGTTCAGTAGTTCATGGCAGCTTCGGTCGATGACATAGACAGTGTGCAATCTGTGGGTGCATGCATGGGCGTTCAGTTTAGGCAGCACATCAAACCTGCCATTGAACAGCTGTGCAAGCGCTCTTGTATGCTGTATTAGCTTGCATGAGGGCCTGACTGTGCATTGCTCATGATGTTACCAGTAAGACACGATGCCGCAAAATATATACCTGTCGTAAGAGGATGGCAGCATGGCGACAAAGAACAAACTGCAGGCGTATGCTTATGCACAACTTTGCGTGTGTGCCTTGCAGTGTCCAACACAAATCAAACCACCAAGGCATAAGACGCCCATTGCAGGTGCTCAATTATGTATGCAACGGTAATCTTGGACAGTAAAGCTGAGCAGCAGATACTGATCAGCAAGTGATGACTCATGTGCATGCCATGCACTACGTTCATGCTACAACATCAACTTGCCTTGAAGCCACCGCTGAGTTGAGCAGTGGCTAGCTCAAAAACCCTTGTGGTCCCATCCTTGCTGGCGGTGGCCAAATGCTTGCCATCAGGAGACACAGCCATGGCGTATAGACCCTCCTTGGAGACATACAGGGGGGTTGCTGGGCCCCTCTGAGGGCCGGACGTCAGGGCTTTCATGGCAAAGCTGCTTTTGCTGCCGCTGGCTTCCTTCCCCTGCAAGAGAGCTCCTCAAATGAAGCACAGTGTCTAGAATAGAAAAGAAAAGAAAGGACTACGCCTTTTGCCTTCAATTTCATGAGAAGCTAAGTATTATACCGGGCTGCCCAGGTAGCTCAGTATGTGCGTGACTGTGGAGTCTGGTGGTTGAGCCTGCTGCATGAGAAGGTGTCACTGCTTCGGCTTTGCGAGTTAAACAGATGCGCAGAGTGCTACGAGGTATGTCCCTCAGGGCGCAGTGAAAACAGAGCACAATTCCCTGTGCTGATCATGCTTTCTGCCCCTTAGGCAGGTTCCTATACAGCTTAAGTCATCTGATCACCCATCAGCCCAAGTCATCTGATCACCCATCAGTCTCACTGTAGAACACTTGCCTTGCTTTTGAAATACTACATTTACCCTTTCCTGTTACCAATCACTGAATTGGACAGGGGTCGTTTACCTTGATGTGTATGATCACAGTACCACTGAGGTGCGCTGCAGCAAAGACTGTGCCTTCTGATCCTGGGATGAAGCAGACAGCTGTGCACTTGGTAGGGTCCACAGGACCCTCTGGGCCATACTGTAGCAGCTGCACTGGCTTGTTGTTGATGGTCCCAGCCTGGATCTGGGCTTGCATGGACAGCAGAGCAACTGCAAGGAGCAAGCATGGTGTCAGGCACACAGGGCAAATGCAATGCTTGCAGAGCCATGTGTGTGTGTCTGTGTGCAGGTACACTCGTTTTATGCAAGCATGCATTTGCAGCAATAAGCAGCAAAGCCGAAAGGACCACTTTTGCATGGATGTTGATGACATTTTTGTGCGCATCATGTGAAGTGCTGAGTGATCAGGCGTTGCACTTGCTATTCCTCGGTCTGCCTGATGCAATTATGTATTGCAAGTTACTTGAGATGCATGCTAGAGTGACTCAGGAGGCAAGGGGCTGTACCATCTCCAGTACCAAACCCCACCAAAACATCGTAACCATCTGATGCGGGGAAGAAGTCGTGGCATGTTGGCATTGTAGCACCACCAGTGGCCCCTCCAGCAAACAACACGGATCGCTTCGGAGGCTGCGGGCGTCAAGTGACCCGGTTTGACCAGGGTATGGGACATGCGTATAGGCTGTTGCAGATGACAAATGCTCATGCGACAATGTGAATACAAAGATGCATATGCCATGGAAGGCAAGCGCACTTTGCCTGTGGAAGAGTAGTTGCAGATGTATAAGTAGTCCTGCACGTTGAAGACGACATGGTATCCATCCTCCTTCATCAGAAGGTCCGCATAGGTCAGTTTTGTTGCGCGTGAGGAGCTGAAGTATTGCAGGCCAGAGTGTCGCTCTGAGTAAAGGGTGTATGTGCCTTCTGGTGCGTACATCCTGTTCGCGATCTGTTCCGGCATTGCAGACGGGGTCGCGCACTCAAGTCAATCAGCAACCTGATCTCTCCCTGCTGCTTGAAAGGAAGTTTGTGCAGCATTGGCAGACTTGGGTCACCTCTGTCACCTCCGCAGGTGTGAAGTTCCGGGATGATCTTCGACGTTGTGATGGCCACTGCTGAGAAGGTTTTATTTGAGGCGGGCGTCACGGACGCACGAACAAGTCATGATTTGCACAGCTTTACTCAATGGAGAGAGAGAATACATACCAGTGGGAGGCTGCAATTGGACCTGGCCTACACAGTATCTGACAATATCTGAAGATGCATTTGGCCGCCTGTATTTACAGCTGAACCACAATCGGAATCGGTTGCACCTCAGCTCACTGACGAAACAAGCGTGCTCAGACGCAACAGCGCCTAGAGAGTGAGGCTAGACAAGACAGACGTGAAACACACCAGGGCAAGTTCTGACACAAAAAACCTACAGGGTACATTTCCACATGTTTGGCACGAGGAAGGAATCAAATACAATGCAGAATGACATAGCGCAAGAAGGCACAGCAACCAAAAATCAGCAGTGATCAAAGCTGTCCCTGCAACAATGAATTTGCAGTGCTTCATATCCAAGCTTTATTGTGACATGCCACCTGTTGTGCCCGCCTCCACATGTCAGTGCATGTGTGCATGGCCCTTTATTTGACAACATTGCTGCCACATTGGATGTTATTAGACAGGGTATGTGTGAGCTTTGCTGATGGTGTCATCAAACTGCTTGAAAATTCTTTCCCTCCACTCATACACCGGGTCATCCTTCTCGAGCAGCTGAGTCTTGCTGATGGACTTCAGCCACTGCAGCAGAAACACACCCATCATCACTGTGCAACGTTCCATGTGCCTGTAGCAGGGTACAAGGAGCATCTAATGCGCAATGCGGGATTCTGCCCTACAACAGTGCCACTCAAGGCATGCAGCAAAGCAGCAAATCCTCACTTGGATGATAGTATGCTGCGATTAACGCACAAGCAAAATCTGACAGTAACGCAAGAGCTGGCTGCACACCACATGCAGCAGAGGTTGCCTGCTGCCCTGTCACCCAATGTGATGATGCTCCCATCATGCCAGCAAGTCAGTATGCATATGTGCTGCCTGCGAAGCTGCAGAGAAGTGCAGTAGGGTTTACCCTAAATGCAAGCCCAAATGGCCAACCAAATGCACCCTAAATCAAGTTTCCAATGGCAGAGCTTGAACCCTTATTTGTCAAGGGATTTTGGTTCTCGGTACAAACAGCACAACTAATACCATGACACACAAAACACACATAAAATCGAAAGTGCAAGTCATAGCAGTAATAACATTGTGCAATCCACAGCAGCAATGTCACGCATGACATCTCATGTACCAGCATCAACATGCATGTGGTGGCCGATGTGTACCAGGAAGTTCCCAGCTACTGCAATGTCAGCGTAGTTGAGCTTGTTGCCTCCCAGGAACTTGGATTGCTTCAGGGTCTGCCTCAAAGGCTCCAGTGCTGACCGGAAGGCTGCAAGCTTTGCTGGCGTGTCTGCCGAGAACTGCAAGCAGCACAGCGAGCTGGCAGTGCTGCGCTTGCCAGCATGCATGAAGCACTGACAGGATCGCAATCTGATGGGCGACAGTCACCTGCTTGCTTAGAACCATCTGCATGTGATGTCAAGCAGTGAGGAGGATGGTGCACAAGTTGCACACCTCTGTGCAAATAAGCTGCACCCACACCAACAAGCAGTTGTATTGTGAGCAACAGGGAGCATGCATCAGTGGGCAAGGACTAATACGGTCTGAGATACATCGTTGTTGCTTGGTTGCTGGTATTGATCTGCTGCATTATCAAGCATCTGTAGAGACGTTGCTGAACAAAACGCCGTATGCGTGTTTTTTTGCTGCTGCTAAGTCTGCACTCGCTGGACAACTCAAACATATGATAAGCATGATGCATGTCATGACTCACATCCTCGAGCGTGGTGCCGAACATCTTCTCTCTAGATTCCCGGAAGTACTCCAGGTCACTCTTGGCCAAGTGACTGAAGATATCCATCAGGACGACTGGAAAAGCTGTCATCACAAAGGTTGAGTTGGCCCTACACCACACGTAAGCTTTTCAAACATTGTTGCATTGCAAGACTTGCTCTCAAGTCCGTGGTACATATAGCGGCAACACATATTGCCTTGGTAAGCAGATGTGCAGGCTGAACTTGTGCTACAGCTATACATGAGTTCACATGGCCATGATGTGTGCATGTGCCAAAAAACCATGCGCCATGTGCGGAAGCTGTTGGGTTGCAGGACACACTGCTAACCAGCATGTTCAACGTGCATTGAGTGTAAAGATTGCTAGTAGTGGCAGTGCTATGGGTGCATGCAGTGCAGACGGGAGGGCTACAAGTCTGTCATGATGCAAAGATAGAGAATCTCTCAAGAGTGCCTGCGTCTTCAAATGTCACTCTGATGAAAGCAGCCTGACGCTGACAGCGCATGCATTAAACAGCAAACACAACAGACATGCTTTTGTATGCAAAGATCATAAAAGCAAAGCTCACCAGCTGAGGATGAAATCTAGACCCACATCTCCTGCACAGCATATAGCACAGGTTATACAAACTTCAGATGGCTTATTTCTTGTGAGGATTGGTGACTTGTGTCAGGATGATTCTACAGTCAATGTATCCGGGAAAGCATGCACTACAGCGCGATATCCAACAGCGTGTGCATCTCAATTGGACATAAACCTGCAAGTATCAGTTGAATCACAAGATCACAGAGACTGCCATACGTCTGACACGCCTGCAAGAATCGCGGGCCAGCAGTTGCTCAAGGCGCTGTTTTGGGCATACCAGTCTGGCAGTTTGTCTTGAAAACTGGTGGCTCAGGGAATTGCTTTTCCAAAAATTTGCTGATGTCAGCAGAGTCTCCAATCTTCTTGCCATTGAACTCTAAGACAGGTACCTGCATTTGAAAATCGGAGGCCGGTTAGTCACAGCTTACACGGTTGAATGTGTGCTCGACGTCGTACAAGGGTGTACCGACATGAACCGACGTTGGCCATGTCTACTTAGTTATAACCGTTCAACTTGATGCAACAGGGGTGTGGAACCGGGCTGAAGTATGCATGCAGTGTATATGACGAGGTCTTGTGCGTAGAAAAACATTCTCTCGTGGTCCGATGTCAAGCAACACAAAGTGAATGCCCTGAGACCTGCTCAGTGGTGGTAGATGTGAGCAGATGTTGAGCTTGAGCATGCACCTTCTCAAAGGGCTTAATGGCATTCTTCTCCATGAATCGCCATGGGATTGATTCGTAGGACTGCCCTTTGTAAGCCAACAGAAGCCGCACTCTCCACACGAACGGACTGATGCTAATTTGGGCATCTTCTCCCGCAAGTTCCCAGAGCTTGATCTCCTGTGCCGGCCCCATGTTCGACGGCAAACCCCTCAAGGCAGACAGGGCTCGAAGTTCAAGCTTGAAGAAGGTCGCTTATTGCAGAAACACTCAGCGCTGAGACACTCGCCCACAATGAAGTCGATGCTGGCCCGACGTCGTGAGGAAACGACTAAAAAGTCGCCCGAGAGCGGAATAGCGAATACAACCATACTCACGTGTGATATCGCACGGCCGCTCCCGAGCCGCGTGCACGTTACCTGACGTATGACTCAGTTGGATGTCTGCTGAAAGGTGGGGTGAGGCTGTGTGGAGGCAGGCTGGCTGGCCACGTCGTGAGGACCAGAGAAGTCGCAACAAACGCGGTATATCGTCATAACCTGCATGCTGGCATGAGTCACGATCACATCATCTTCGCAGCATAGCCAGCACAGCATGCGTTTCAGCAACCTTCCAAAGTTGCATCCACTAAGGTGTCATGAGCCTTGATGATCATCTGATGAGTCACTATCATGTTTGCAGCATGCACAGCATGCACTACGTATACATCAGTCGACAGATGGTGGACAAAGTCACGAACTCCATGTGCATTTCATCGCGAGGTGCTTCATTTCCATCATCTTGCTCATTGCGCTGGCTATTGAAGCAAAGCCTAACAAACTTTGGTAGCTCAAGTTGCAATAGCTATGTCAGTGCCGCACCAGAATATGGACCATGAATGTATGGTGTCTTGTCATTCGACCAGTCAGGAACAGTCAGTCAGTCACGATCCCGATCAGCTGGTACCACGATGGCTAGTCAAAAAGGACAGGCCAAGATGCGAACAGCACAGGCATATGTTCCAGGATGACAAGTGCAGCATGTGCAAACTGCTGCAAAGCGAGTCAGACTGGGTATGTGTGAGCTTTGCTGATGGTGTCTTCGAACTGCTTGAAGATCCTGTCCCTCCACTCAAACACTGGGTCATCCTTCTCAAGCAGCTGAATTTTGCTGATGGACTTCAACCACTGCACAAGCAACGTATCCATTAGAGGCATAAGGTGTGATGTCACAAGGGAATGCAGCAACGCATTCCGCATGACAGCTACATTTCTCTCAAAACAATGCAGCCATCAAAGCAGGCAGAGCTGGTGTGCTGGCGTCCAGCACTGGTACTCAAAGCTAACTTGACTTATGACCCTGGAAGGAGTCAAACACAAGCATGCACACGACACATGCTTGGATAGTACATACCAGGAAGTTACCAGCAACTGCGATGTCTGCATAGTTGAGCTTGTCACCTCCAAGGAACTTAAAGTGCTGCAGAGTATGCCTCAAGGGCTCCAGCATTGCCCTAAAGGCCTTAAGCTTTGCTGGCTGGTCTGCTGAAAACTGCACTTGACACAATGGTGCCCAAGGGCTGTGAGTTTGGACCAGATGATTCACACATGTCCTACTGCTGCTGCTGGCCTCTTCATGCAAATGTGAGAGAGGTGATGCGTGTCAGACTCACGTCCTCAAGACTGGTCCCAAACATCTTCTCTCTAGATTCGCGATAGTACTCAAGGTCCTCTTTGGCTAGGTGTTTGTAGATGTCCATCAGCACCACTGGAAAGGCAGCCATCACAAACGTTGTGTTGGACCTGTTGCAGATAAGGAATGTTCCACTTTTGTGTGCCACACATGTGACAAGTTGCTGGTGTCTGACTCATTCACGCCAGATGTGAAAGGTGATGATGGATGGCAATGCAAACTCCTTTGCTACAGTTTGGTGCAGAAGTTTTGCTACCAGATTGTTGTTGGTCAGTGAGCAGAAATGATGCTCATTTGCCGTTCTGTACAGACAAGAGATAAGTAATCCAGCAAATGATACTTGTACTTTATGGTGCTTAACTTAGGCAGCATGTGCACGGCATGAAAGATGACAGGAAAGAAGATGGAGCTGGTGCAAAAACTATTACCAGCTAAGGATAAAGTCCATACTCACATCCCCTGTACAGCAGAAACATGGAAGTCAATTGTCCAGCTAAACAACGTACATGCAAAGCATTGGTAAATGGCAGCATGACGCAGATGGGCGAGAGCGACTGACAACCTACCGGCCGGGCAGCTTGTGTTAAATACAGCTGGCTCAGGAAACTCCTTTTCCAAAAGCTTGCATATGTCAAGAGATTCTCCCATCTGCTTGCCGTGAAAATCCATGACTGGTACCTGTAGAGACACCAAGGTTACAATATGAATGACATGAACTTTTGCTTCCTTGGAGGCAGCTTTGGTGAATGCAGCCTTGATTCCCATAGCATAAGTGGCAAGTTTGCCACCACCATTTGGCCATGCAGGGCATGATGTCACTACAGTGCATTGGCTGTAGCACGCATCGGGAGAAGCAGGACTACATCCACTGCTGGTGTCTGCCACGGCCGGAAGGTTGTGCTCAAGATTATGCAGCGTTACAGGTGAACACATACGCACCGTGTCGAAGGGTTGAATGGCCTTCTTCTCCATGAATCGCCATGGGATTGATTCGTACACCTGCCCTTTGTGTGCCAACAAGAGTCTGACTCGCCAAACCAACTGACTCATACTGATCAGTGGATCTTCTCCCGCAAGCTCCCAGAGCTTGATTGGCTGCTGTTGCGGCATGGTCGGCATCAAGCTTTTTCATGCAGACGATGCCTTGACTTGGAGGCGTCCGATCAGAGGTCGAGTCTGGCAGGCATGAAACCGTCTGCGATCAGGTCGTGACTGATGGTCATGACTGATGCAGGCTCCTTGTACATGCATTGATCTAAGTGTATGCTCCACTTATGTAGAGCGTGCAGACAGCCAGCGCAGTGCTGCACAGTGAACTTGACCATCAAACCTAAAATGCATTGTGCAACACAGCAACCCTGCTGGGATGGACTTCACATTGTCCGGAACCTTGTGAGCACAAGCTGCAATATTGATGCATGCGTCCACCGCTTGTGATTTAGGCTGACAGCGTCATCAGTAAAGCCATGCGAACAGCATTCAGAACTGCCCAAATCTCTGGGTTCCTGCTTAATGCTGGAATCATCAGGACACGAGCTTGCAGGCAGCTGCTGAAGAGGTCACTGCCTATTCAGGGCAAAGCTAATGCCTGCAGACCGCTGAAACGCAAGTGAGCGCAGCCCCAGACATACAATGGATGGTCTTGTTCAGAGATGCCTAGACAGGGTAGCCGAAGCTGTTCTTGATTGTGCCATCAAACTCCTGAAACATGCGCTCACGCCACTCATAAATTGGGTCATCCTTGGCCAGCAGTTGCACTTTGCTAATGGACCGTGACCACTGCAGCATAAAACACTCATGTCACTGCAGTGCACCAGTACATCACCACCTGCATAATTGGAGTGAACAAGCAGTTGACAGCATACCAAGCATACAACTTTGACAAGTTCAGCATGCGACCTGCATAGAGCATCTGATGCTGTACAGCATCCTGCATATGCCAGGTGACTTGCCACTGCGTGCAAAACCTGTAAGGGAAGCTCAAGAGCACAGATGGCCACGACCAACGTCCGACAATCTTACCAGGAAGTTACCAGCCACTGCAATGTCTGCATAGTTGGGTTTGCTGCCACCTAGGAACCGATTGGTTTTCAGAGTCTGCCTCAAAGGCTCCATCTCCTTTCTGAATGCCTCCACTTTAGCAGGTGTGTCAGCACATACCTGCACAGGGGTGCTGCCCACATGTTGAGGCTGGTGGGTGTGACTGCAAGAGTCTGTAAATCAAAGCTACCAGTGCTGTAGCAGCTTCTGCATGACATTGTGTCAGTCGGCTGTAATTTGCTAGACTGATGCTTTATCAAAGCTTTGCAAGCTTCTTATATTCACGACATATTATGTAGTAACAGCGTCAGAAGCCTAGAGGAGCTCTCGCTCTTATGCCTTAGTGCTTATCTTGTGCCTTAGTGCTTATGCAGAATGTGGGGATGGTCTTCTTGTGCTGAACTTTACAAAGCACGTTGCAAACAATGCAGTAGAAGCATGCTATTCAGCATGCAGCACTACCGCACAAGGCAACAGAGCTTACATCTTCTAGCTTTTGACCCTTGAACATAGCCTCCCTGGATTCCCGAAAGTACTTCTTGTCCTTTTCTGCCAAGTGGTTGTACATGTCCATCAGGATCACAAGTGTGATACCCATGTACATTGCATTGTCTGCCCTGAAGGAGATGTCACAATGGCTTTGGTCACAAGTTGGAGATCATATTGAAGATGTACAGTGGGCTTTTATAACTCACCATTTGACAATGAAAAGGATCCCAGCGTCTCCTGCAAGATAGCACACACCAGTGGGTCGCGGATCTAGACATATTTCTCGTTGCACACTGGCTCCTTGACATGATATGACTGAACATGATATGACTAGGGCTTCAGAGTATGACTGCAGGTGTCAGGCTTTACCGCTAGGGCAGTTTGTCTTGAAGAGCTGTTTCTCTGGGAACTGCTTGTCTAAAAACTGGCAGATGTCCCATGACTCGTATTGTCTCTTGCCTTCAAAGTCCAGAACAGGTACCTGCTCGGACAGGTCATACTGTTGTCACGTAAGCATGCATGTTCGGCAAATGCATGCATGTTCGGCAAGCTGCAGCCGCAATAGCAAGCATGAGCGACCACAACTCGCTACCACAGTCAATGCAAATCATATCGTCAAGCTGAACGTGCCCGCAAGCACGTAGAAACGGAATGGCAGGCGGCATGCGCAGCTGCGCGAAAGTCACCTTCTCAGAAGGTTTGATAAGGTCTTTCTCAGAGTATCTCCACGGAACAGACTTGTATGATTGCCCCTTATAGCACAGAGCCAGACGCACGCGCCAAACAAAGGGAGAAAACACGCAGTTGGGGTCGGCACCAGCAAGTTCCCACAATGTCATCTCCTGGGTCATCGTGGACGACTGGGGTTAGGCTGATCGGGTGCCAGACAATTGTAATAGCAGTCGACAGTCAAGCAATCGGGCAGATGAGTGCCAAGATTCAAACACGAAGCTGACGTCCCAGATTTGCGCAGCGTGTTGTGTATGAGCAAGTTAAAGTTTAAATTAACTGTTAAACATGCAGGTTTTAAGCATTGACTGTTTTCATTACTTTTCATTACTCTCGCACTTCGTCATGGTCCAGGTCATGGTCCTCGTTGGCAGAAGCTAGGGCAGAAGCTTGTACAAACCTAAATCTTCTTCTTCTATGAATGCATGGTTGTTCCTCATGTCGTGTGCTGCATGGCTTCTCAGCATAGCTTTACACAGGAGAACTCGTTTTTAGCTCAACTTGGCATCATGCGCGGCCTCCGCCATCATGGTGCTCACACAACATTATCCTTGCAAAGTTGGTTCTAAAGAAGCATGACCCCACTACGAGCAACAAAGCCGAACCGTTTAAACTAGCGCTTGATGTGTGTCGACACTGCAATGTAGCATAACATAAGAACGATTCGTCATAGTAAAATGCATTCGTGACAACTCGCTCAAGTTGCAGCCGCAGCAAAAGCAGTCATGCTTTATTCTACCTCATTTATGCCATAGCATAATGCTTCTACTACCATCCCTATCATAGTAGCCTTGAAGTGCGGACAAAGTTGTGCATGTCCCGATATTAGGCTTTGCCACAGTACACTCCTTGGAGCTATGCCACAGTATTTTCCACAAGCATGCGCACACACATACACATTACGAGCAGACTGCATGACACAGGCTGCAAACTTCCACAGAACAGGAAGCTGTGACCTGCAAAACTTGTAACACTGCGTCAATTGAGATCAGAGTCGCTGTCGCTGCTGCTGAGTCCATCCAGCTGACTCGGCCTGCTGACACCATTTTGGCTATTGTTGACTGCTTTTGGGCGTGGTGAGAAGGTGCTGAAGCCGGTGAAGCTCTGGGAAGCAGGTCTGAAAGACTTGATGCACAGATGTTGTGTGTTGGCCTTGAAGGCAGCAATCTCCTCCTCTGTCAAGCCCTCTGCAAGGACCCGATATAGGTTCAGCGTCAGACTGCAGGACCATTGTGACTACATACAGACAGACAGTGCTAAGAGTGATGCACAGGTGATGCACATGGCCATGCCATCCTCTTCCTCTTTGTAGACCCTCTGCAAACAAGCTGCATGTACCAAAGCCATGCATGCTACTTGCACAAGTTGCAGGTAGCGTCTGGAAGGACTGCATGCATTTGCATCCAATGCTAGCCTTTGTCCTTCACAACAACAATCTTCGTTGGTGAAAGCTGCCCTGCAGCAGCGTCGCTACTGAAGATACCAGCAGGTGATGACTAAGGACCTGGACCCGCCTGCAGCTTTTACAAATAACCTGTACCACAGCTGCTATGGTGGCAGATGAAGCTGATTCTGTTGGTTCAATTACTGGAAATCACTCAAATCATCAAACAAGTCTGATGTTGCAATTTGGCCCAAGGAGCGCAGAAATCATGCAATGTTGATTCCAAAGATCCGGCTGATGAGTTTTACCTCCCAGACATCGCCTGGCAAGTCATGTTGTAGGTGACCTGTGGATGACTAATGATTCACAACTGGCGGGAAACAAAACCAGTCTGAAATCAAGGCTGTAAGCAAAGTGATGATCTAACTCACCGTCTTCATCGTCCCCAGCCTCAGTCCATCCCAGGCTGCGCAGGAATGCTTCTTCTTCGGCTGAT
>JAABUW010008050.1_pt1 | contig 12446 bp, 9 predicted proteins | sample 5560081 | NCBI WGS metagenome assembly JAABUW01 (sample SAMN10711882, study PRJNA513363) | rock metagenome | isolation source: Antarctica rocks | place: Antarctica: Victoria Land, Knobhead sud | reverse complement strand
TTTCCCCGAAATCTATAACCCGACCCGAAAGTTATACCTAATTAGGCCAAGTTTTAACCTAATATAGTTAGTATTTTCATAATTTATGCAATTCGGTTCCAACTGTTGGAACCGAACGGTCAGTCTACTTATAAAGTTATCCAATTAGACTTAGCGAGGCAGAATAGTGTAGAAGCAAAATAGAGGTAGTATGGGAGCAGAGTAGAGTAGTATAACTCTAGTAATTATCTCTTTGTAATGGTTCCCCGTCGGCTGAAGTCGATCCGAAGCGAGATGCGGGCATACTCGTTTGGACCCCCTAATGCATCTGACCCGGTAATGCATTCCCTATGCAAATCCTAGGGTTATCGCACAAATTACTAGTGCGATGCATTACCGGGTCAGATGCATTAGGGGGTCCAAACGAGTATACATCTTCTAGACCAGAGGGAAAAAGATCTAAGGCCTTTTCAACCTCACTAACTTTATATTCCCTAATCGCAATAGCTACCATTCCTACCCAAAGAACAAGTGCCTTGAGCTCGGTTCTGGAAAGTTTGTAACATATGCATACGCAATGGCTCCTAATAGTGTCCATGTACAGAAAGTTCGTCAACTTTGGCTTGAATGAATCGATGGATTTTATCCAGAACCACTTTACTGGGGTCCGTATCTACGTTGATGCGAGGGAAGCATGACAGCATCTCTGACATAGTTTCAAGAAGACTTCGGCTCGTAGTTATTATATCGAAATGGAAGCTCGGAGACTCATTTAATCCGGTCGAAAAGAGCGCTCTGAACTTCTTCAGTAGCACCTCCAATGAGTCTTTATCACATTCGTCGAGGCCATCGACGATGCACCAGGTAGGACCAAGGATATTATCATAAAGCATGGCCGTAAAGGTTCTCCAAAGGCTTTCGAACAAGGAAGCCATAAATAAGGATACTTTCTAGATCTGAAAGCTTGGTAAGATATGATCGATCAAATTGGGCCGTGATTGTAGAAGCTGGAAATTGAGTTCTCTGATGATCGCGGTAGCTGTGCTTCGCTTCTCATCCTCATCGTCACAGAAGTATTGCAGGATTTGCGGGTCTTGAAAGCGCTTCAAGGTATGCCTCAGCTCTTCCACGAGGAAAAGGACAGCATCGTCTTGCCTTTGCTTGGACGACTGGATATCCATCATTTAGAACGTGGTTATTGATCCATGCGCATGTATTCCTTACTCTTAGACCCTTGATGTGTATGAGCTTCTCTCGGTTATCGCTCGGGTCGGTCAAGGAACGACCAGCCAAGCAGGCCTAGATGTTGTCGCCTTTAGAGCTTGCTACATCGGCGTTAGCCAACGACTATGTACCAGAATAATTGATCTGAAGTATGAGAAAATGGCAGGCGCTTAGGCACTTGCGTAGTATAGAATTGTGCTGTGTATTAGCGTAGTCGTATGTTTCCCCTGTAGAAGATTCTTTATAAGATTACCATTGTCTGCCACGATGAATCGATTGTTACCGCAGCGCATGGTACTACCACCTGAGAAGTACTGTCGTCCCTCGCTGTGAGAAATATATTACCCCTGGGCGTTGTTTTAGGTACCATGACCGAATTTGTTGGCAACGAAACCGCTTTCTCCTGGGAATACATGCTCGGATACAGAAGGTAGAAGATCCGACGCTTGTCTGATAGCGCGCGACGGTTGCTCCCGTTGCGCTTTAGTCGCCATTCTGATGCCTTGCTCGCAGGCCAAAAGCTGTATATCTACCACCATTCCTTTCATCAGATTCTCCGCCTTATTTCGTTTCCCACAGGCCTTGACTGCCGTGTAGTAGGATTCCAACCCCGTGGCACCATCTGCAGGACAGATCTTTTCGAATAAGTCATCTCGCTTTTGTGCCTTCCCTTCGCAAGCCTCATCAACGTGCTTCATGTTCTGGCATGACAGAGAGTGGATTTATCTGGCCAACATCAATCAGGAGGCGGCACATCTCCAAATCGCCCAGCTCCGCAGCCGTTCGCAAAGGATCCTGCTGACCGTCCCAAGACTGGATGTTCCGGCGGATGTCGCCCTGCAACAGCAATATTGTTGCCGAATCGTACCGGTCCCTAGGACTTGCAGAGCCTGCAATGATCCGCATGAGGGTCGTGTTCCCCTGATCGTCTATCTGGTGCCCAGCCTCTAGGAAACGGGGAACTAGAAGACGAAACATTGCCGGGTTGCAGAGCCTTGAGGCCAGATGCAGAACGTTTTCGCCACGCGAGTTAAGGTAGTGGAGATGTCGCTCAATGCCCTCCTGCCTCAACAGATATTCCACCACATCAACATGGTTACCTAGAACAGCCTCTCCAATTGATTGATGTGCTGACGTGCCAGATGATGGAAATTCTTGTTTGATTCGATCCCCACGCAGCAGCTCAGCCCTCAGCTTCTCCTCGTGCTGAGCTCTAGTCATCAACCGCTGGATTATGGGCATACAGCCCGCTCTGGCAGCGATGCATAGGAGTTCATTGGCACAATGCTTCTCAATCAAGGTATCTGAGAAGTTATCGATGGAGTCAAACACTAGGTCCCAGTTGTGGTGGCGTATAAAAGGATCAGACCATTGTCTGACTATGTGCCGAAAGAAATCAAGATTTCGAAGCTGATGACTGAATTTACCCTCCAACAAAAGTATTCTGAGCCTAGCCAGGTTCCCCCATCGGAGAATCTGATCAGCGGCTTCTTTAGCTGGCTGGTGAAGGAATTTGTCCTTTTCGAAGTCCGAATTTTCAAGCATATGGCGTAACATGGCTTCTGAGCCGTACAGCGAGGTTATGCTAAGTGGATCGTAGAGCCTACTGTCAAATTCAAATCTGGGCTTGATTGCGCAGTCCGGACGACAGTTTTGTTTGATCCAGTTGTGGAGTCGAGTCGAGCCTGCTTGACACAGAGTCTCAATGCTTGCCAGGCTTGGAAGAGATTCAACTCTGATGGCACTAAAATGCTCGAGCCAACAGCATGATGCATAGACGAAGAACTCGCCGAAGCCACGCTCCGTCGGATCGTAGCGGATCATGTCCTCTTCCCAGTCTTCCCACGAGCAATGCGGATCATACTCGACCAGCTCTCTGTCATCATTGAACAAGTCGATTTCTTGGGGCAGCTCTTCGATTGCCGCCTGCTCATCAGAAAAAATATTGATCTGGTTAATTTCATCCAACAAAAGATATCTAACGCAGATTTCCAACATGCACGCCTCTGAATGCTCGGTGGATCGATCAACCAGCGCTTGATCGGCTGCGATTCCAATGGCCGGACTTTTAAGGTGAGGCTGTTTCGATGTGCAATTCTTGTGTATATATTCCTTCACGGACTGGTGCACGAGTCGAAGTTGACGCTTTTTTAAGTTACTGAAATCGATGCGCGTAATGAACGGGTGGATGAGACCCAGTACTCTTTGATGGTCTACCAGCTTGGCAAGAGCGGCCAGGGTATGGACGTCCTGCGGAGCCGCAGCTAACGCAACGGCCCAGGCAAGTTCCAGTATGCTAAGAGGTCTGCGGGTGACCGCGAGTAGCTTCAAGGCTGTGCTGGCAAGCTTTTCATTTTCCGGGTCATCTGAAGTACATCGTAAAAGTAAAGTATCGTACAGCTTCGAGAGTTGCTGAGGTAAGGGCATTTCTTCCAAAAAGAGTCGCATTGGACCAAGGGCTCTGATCCCACGGACTTCAATAAGTTCAACTATCATCTTTGTCCATATGGCGCTTCCCTCCGCCAAAATAGATAGCTTTTCGATGATGAGCGCTTTGACGACCCTGGACAGATACGGTAATCGCCGCTCGACTGTATGCTCAACAATAAGGCCGTCTCTTTTAGCGTTAGAACCCAGGTCAATCCTGGCAGTTGCATCGAGTTGCTCTAGAATCTCTTCTTCAGGGCGGGAGGACAGTAAAGTCTTAAGCCTTGGGTTCTTTTGCGATAGGGTTCTTAATGACTTGAGAAGACTGTTCCGAGATATTCTATCGCACTCATCGAGGCCATCAATGACAATAAAAAGTGGACGATCGAGTGATTCCAGCACCTTTTCCAGGAATTCTTGTAGATTTCTTCTATTTGTCGTTGGCTCGAGATTTCCAGCAGCCTGATGTTGCTTATACCATTCGTAGAACGTTTTCTTAAGCCCACACAGCTGTTCAAGAAGCGCTAGTATCAGGGCAGAGAATATGTGAACGGCCTGACCGGTCTCGTCGTCTCGACAATAGTAATAGCAGATCTTGGGCTGAGGTAACAGGTGCTCGTTCCTTCGACTCAGTTCATCCACAAGGAATGCCATGGCAACGGTTTTACCGGAGCCCATATCGCCAAGAATTACCAACTGACGACACTCGGGAGCGCAATACCACGCGATGAAATGAACGTCTGTCAGCAAGTATTCGCAAGCCTGATCAGCTCGAAGATCGCGCAAATCTGCATGGTATCGACTTTGGCGACTCATCTTGTCACTGCCTAGCCACCTAGCTACTGGGGACGGATGAGCGAGTATCCGCCATAATATTTGAGAACCTTACTTTCACGATCGTACAGCATACTTTTGATATCCTCAACAATCTCCCAGGTCGCCTTTTGGACAGTTTTCCGGAGGATATCGGCCTGCCTCAAAAAGTCTTGGACAATTTCTGGCAGCCGGTCCTTCTCCACGACCATTTTTATCACCATTTTCGCTCCTTTCCTGTCAAGAATCTCATATGCGGCTATGTAAAAGTCTAGAATTTTCTGGTACACCAATACCAGTGCCTGCAAGATATTAGACGAGTTTCACATATGGCATTATAATTTACCTTATATATGTCTTTTCTATTCGCTTTCTGGCCAAGTGTGTCACAATCATCAATATAGGAAATTTGTTCTAGCATTTCTCCGATTTGCTTCGCAAATTCCAAATCAGCATTTGCAAAGCTGATCGCAATCTGACGAAGAATTGGTCAGTGGATTTCGTTCACTCAGACTGAGAATTACGCAAGGCGTGTTTTCTCAACGACTTAAGCTTACCGCTGTCACGCTTCTAACCACACCAAAAACCGTTGTCACGGTTGGTTCAAGACTTGTTAGTGGGCCCGCCAGATCTAACGCCAGCTTGAATCTCTCCAGCGGTACTTGTATGGAGTGTAGATATTTCACACCTCGCAAAAAGGCCGACTCCTGGGTTGCCTCCTTGTCAATCTCGTCGAGTCCTCTGAATAATTGCTCGACATTCTTGCCTTCAAGAATCGCAACGTCTATGTCTTTCCCGAGACTGTCGACGGCTTCACGAAATGCAGCGCTCCAAAGGTCCGAAGTAATGAACACGTCTCCGATATTGTTATCAAGCGTCGACGGACCGATAGGCATCTGCTCAAGGTCGCTTGCATGAAGAGAACTTCTATCGTCTCGAATTCGAGCTTCATCATCCCTGGCCGTGCTTGACACCATGGAAATACCGCAAACTTGATTGAACGGTAGTGGACCGGCAGTATCTGTCGTACACTGCGTGATTGAAGCTGGACTGCTATTGTGGTCAGCAATATCTGACGGGGGCGAAAACACTTACATGGCTGCAGCTTTTGGGTCTGCTTGACTGCTTGGAAGCAACTGAGCCTTCGAATCATCCGAAGAATTGCGAGATCTAGACCGATACCGATTCAGTCGCTCGTAGACCCTATACCGAAGGCTTCCATTCTGTCTCGCTGGAGAAAACGTCATCTCAGCGTGTATGAGCTTCCGAAGGTCTATTGAAGTGTGCTGACTCCGGGGACCGAGAAAGTATTAGGTGGATTCCGCCGAGAACAATACCCCGCACGTGTCAATTGGACAGTACCTATTAGTGAGGCAAAGCTCTAATCTAGTGCACAACAAGACCCGGGATTTCCTCTCAAGGTCTAGATGTCGGCGATTGTCTCTTTACTGATAGGTTATCTCGCTTACCTATCGGCATCTCCGCCCACGTCTCCCCGGCCCTTTTTGCATTTGCAAAGCGCAATAAGGCAGTCACAATCAAAGAGCTGATCGCCTCTCGTCTACATCTTCGCCACACTACTCTTCGAAACGAGTCGCGATCAGTACGTCAAACATGATATTGCATTCTGGGCAAAAGAAATCTAACACAATTGGAGTTAGGCTACATCCAGAAATACGGATCCTAGGATCTCCGATCACTACTCTGTACCGATCGCTTCTTCGAAGCACCTTCAGAAAGAAGAGGACATCGGGGTGGCGCTTTCGGAAGCTACCCTGCACATTCGCTGCGTCTTGTGAATCGACTCAGATGTGTGGTCTCCTGCGGCAGACGGAATCTTATCGCCTGTTCAACGCACTACTACACGGCTCCCAGTAAGCTCTGACTTGCTGACATCGGATCATGATGAACCCCGAGGGGAAGAGCAGTCGGGCCTTGACCACATCATTTCCTGACACTGGCGCCCCCTACTTACCAGCACCCCGAGACCTTCCTCTAGTCCAGGGCTCTGGATCGGTAAGGCCGTCCTCACAGCCAGCGGGCTCTGCTGCGATCAACTTTTTCAGCTTACCTAGCAAAGCTCGTAACAACATCTACGAAGAAGTGCTCACAGTGGCACATCCGCTGTACCTTTTTCGAGACACAGGTCCTCGGGTTGAAACATTTGCACCTGACAAACCACTTCAATGGCTTGCATTGCTCTTTATCAATCGACAGATGAGCAGCGAGGCCAGCGCAGTACTCTATGGAAAAAATAATTTTATTCTCTTGGACACGCCGCGGCAACAAATTGGCCTCCTGCAAGCCTTTTTGGACTGCGTTGGGCCTATGAACGCGAGTTTGCTGTCTCATCTATGCATCAATTTCCCGGATATAGAGGGTCTACCAGGAGAATCCAAGCTGAAGGAAGGCAGTCTCCTGACTTTGAAGCTTCTTCGAGAACGGTGCACCAATATTACAACACTGGAAACCCACGTTTATAGTCATAATTCCGGTGTCTTCACCAGGACGGACCAGGACAAGTTACAGTTTATTCGAGAGGCATTATCGCAAATCGATGTGCAATTGAGAGCCATGCCTTCACTAGATAAGATCATCGTAAGAGTCTACGGTGGAACCCCGACCCCTTCAGTGATGGAGTTTATGCAAGGCTTTGAATGGGTTGTTCTGCCCGGGAACAGAAACCAATGGTAGTGATCGGGCACGGAGAATCACATGCATTGGCTTCTTGCTCGTCGACTCACCCTCTCCACGCCTCTAAAGTGGACGACACTAAGATCTCCAAGGTCTGGAAGGACCTTGGCTTATCGAAGTTCAACGGTGTCGCCAAAGCGACACAGCCAAATCTTGTAAACAGTTGCCCCGATCGTCTTGTGGCGCTTGACGTGCATTCAACCACCTTAAAGATTGGAAGGGTGCAGACCCGTAAAGCTGGTTACTGGGCAAGTAGGTCTTGTAAGGAATGGAAAGTTGCGTGCTCGTATGTCTCACCATCGACGTTGCTTTGCTGGCTTTTGGTCTGTGTGCGGACGTAGTTGACCAGGCACCCATCAGGCAGCTCCCGTTATTACAGGGGGTATGGGAACATGAGGAAGGCAAGCGACCTACTCGTTAAATCCAAGAACGTGATAAAATTTAAAAGTAAAAATATTTTCTTGCAAAGACAAGTCTTGTAAAGTCGAGAAAAGCAATAACATTCTATATTATATAGACTGACCGTTCGGTTCCAACAGTTGGAACCGAGTTGCATAAATTATGAAAATACTAACTATATTAGGTTAAAACTTGGCCTAATTAGGTCTAACTTTCGGGTCGGGTTATAGATTTTGGGGAAAAACCGACCCGAACGGTCAGTCTATCTATATAGTTAAAGACTCGATACTAGATTAAGCGACTACAATAGATATGCTCCTATTAATATCTAACTAATCTTCCCTTTTTAATAGATCTCAAAGAATAGTAATTTGCGAAAGAAAGTCTTCTTAATTATGTAAAAATTCTATAAATTACTTTTGTTACTTTGTATATTTTGAGAAAGATATCTTGTTTTTAAGATCAATATTGTATAGATATAAAATAGATTATTTATCTTAATAATAACAAAGATTCTTTTTATAAAAATATTGTCTTAAATTGTTATAATTAAAGAATAATTATAGATATTTCTATATTAATAGCTTTTTATTGTTTAAACAAATCGATTTACTAAAATAACAAATATAAAGACTAGAATTTCTTAAATATATAAATATATAAATTTTATAAACTCTTGCTATATAATTTTTAAAATATATAAGACTTTTAAACGCAAGTTGCTTACAAGTAATATCAAAAACTAAACAACTTTAATTAAATCGAAATTAATAATATTAATTAAAGTAATATTGTAACAAATATTTATTATCGAAAATATATTGTTGTTTATATAAAAATAGTATAGTATTATTAAAGTAATACAAACACTAAACGAGTCGATATTAGAATAAAAATTAATCTCGAAATAATATATCGAATTTTAAGTATTTTAATTTAACAACAATATTAGATATATTATTATTCGATAAGTTTATCGCAATATTATTTTTTTATATTTAACAAGATTTTTAAAAATATTATTTTTAGCAATTGCACAACAAAATAAAATCTTTAATAATTAAGATTTGTTAATCTAGATTTTTATTATATTTGACAAACAATAATAAGTTTAAAAAAACTTATATAATTAATATTTATTTCTCGAAGATAGATTTAATTAAGATCGAAAAGAATTAAACAAAAAGAAACAATATTGTTAACAATTATTTGTATAACTATATTTTGTATTTAAGTTATTGTATTATAGTTAATTTGCAATTACGTTTTTAATATATACTTTTTTTGTTTAAACAAACAATTAATATTTTGCTTAATTTGCTAGTATTTGTTGTAGATTAATTAATCTTCTACTTAATAAATAAAGTTGAAATTTTTGCAAATTTAATTGTAAAGATTTTGCTACTATTAATATAACTCTTAAATACTAATATCTTATTGTAGATATTGCAATTATTAATAAGAGAATTTGCAAAATTAATATAAATTAATTATATAATTTATTTAGTAAGAAGCAACAATTAAATTCTCTTGTAATATAATATTTTAATAAGTTGTTTATATATTGTAACAAATTATACAAGAAAAATAATTCTATTAGAAGTAGACTGATCGTTCGGGTCGGTTTTTCCCCAAAATCTATAACTCGACCCGAAAGTTATACCTAATTAGGCCAAGTTTTAACCTAATATAGTTAGTATTTTCATAATTTATGCAATTCGGTTCCAACTGTTAGAATCGAACGGTCAGTCTAATTAGAAGATTATCGAAATAATATAATTAAGAATTAGATTGTTTATTGCTTTATTTAAGTTAAAATTGTTTATTATAGCTAGCAAATCTCTTTTTAGATTTAAGTTAACAAAACTTATTATTAATAGTATTATTTGTTGTTTATTGAAGATAATATATAGTTAAAACTTGTACAAAATCGATCTCTTTTTCTAAACATTTTACTTATTTATAATAAAAATTATAAAAAAGAAACTTGTTGATCTTTTTACTTATTTCTTAATTTAAAGAGTCTAATAAACAAAAAATAAAAATATCTAGTATTTTGTTATATTACAAGATTAATTAGCAATTCAAACTAGAATATACTTTTAAAGTTAAAATTATTCGAAAAATAATATTAAGAAATTAAAAGACTTTATTATTGTAAATAAGACTTACAATATAAGAAATAACGCAAAATATAAAACTATTATTAAAAAAAAGATATAAATTTTTTTATATAGAAATTAGTATTTTGTTGTAATTAAAAGTAAATTTTTTATACAATCTTTTTTGCTTTTGTTGTAACTTAATCTTTCTTAAACAAAGCTAAAGCGCAAAAGCAATTTTATTAATTTTCTTATTGCGCAATACAGATAAGTCGATATTGTTGTATATAATATCTAATAGAATTTTAGAACAAGAATTGATAAACGCAGTTAACAAAAAACTAATAACAATATATAGTTAATAATATTTGTATAAGAAGAAGTTAATATTAATTATTTAATAACAAAGCAATATCTTTAAGAAATCTTTTGTATTTAACAAAAACTTGTTAGTTTTGCTTTTATCTAGTTTATATTTTTTGTTAGCAACTTATTAATAAACTAATTTAGTCTTGTTAATTCTATTTAAAATTTCTTTATTAATAGTAATATATTTTATAGACTTTTTTTAATATTTGTTGATTAATTTGTCGACTCTTGTACTTAATATATATTTAACTAAGCTAATATTAATATATAATAACAAGATTAACTTTTCGAATAATATACTTGTAACACAATTAATAAAAGAAGCTATTAATTCTTCTTACAAAAGACTTTTTAAGTATATAATATAAGTTAATATTAATTATCTTGTAGTATCTATTAAAACTTGTTTATTAATATAATTATTTTATAAAGTATAAAGAAAGAAATATTTTATATACTTTTTTTATAAATCTTCTATTCTATTTATATATAATTTGGTAAAGTTTTTATAAAGACTTATAGATTAATGTTTCTTATCTATCTTATTATATTGTCGATTGTAATATTTGTATATATAGATATAATCTTTTGGAATTAAAAAGTAAGTTACAAAGAAAATTGTTCGCGAGATTTAACAAAGATATTTGCAACAAATTATAATTAATTAAAGTAAAATCGCAAATAGATATAACATAAATTAAAAACAGAAAAAGAAAGAATAAACTATAGAAGAGTAATTAAGAGAGTAGAAGAGAAGAGAGTAAAAAAAGAGAAATACTAATTGTTTTATAATTATTAAATAAGAAATTCGAATTGATTTTCTAGTTATACATTTCAAGATAGCTTTAAGACTCTTAGAAATTTTTCTAAAGTTGCAATTTAAATATCTTGCTATATAAATATTTAGTCAATTATCGAGATTTGTTTAATATAGAGAAGTACTTCTTTAGATATAAACAATACTAGTAAAATATAAAGAGATAGCAATAATATAAAACTAGAAAACGTTATTTAACAATAACAAAACTAGTAATTGTCTAAGTTGCGTAAACAAAGTAGAGATTTAATACAAAAATCGCTTAAAACAATATCGAAGTAGATTGAAAACAAAAATCTTTTTGTCTAGATTTAGGTTAAGCTAATATATATAAATTTTAAAAAGTTATAAGTAGTTAAAAAATAAAAATTATTAATTAATATTATAAAAGTATACTTTTTTCTAATTTTATAAATTATAACAAGAAATTTGTTAAAATCTATTTAGTTAACGCAATACTATTAACAAATTTTATAAAAAAATATATATTATAAGTAAAAAAATTTATAGATTTTTTTTTTAAAATGTTAAATTAAAATATTTAAAAAAATTAATATTATAAAAATATTTAATATTTAATAGTATATTTTTAAAAAAAACTTTTATTAATTTAACAAAATTATAATATTTATAATAAAAAGTTATTTGCTATTATAGTTTTTCTAGAATTATAAAAAATATATATTGAAAAATTATTAAAATTTACAATTCTTATAAATTATAAAAAATTTGTATATTTTATTATTATTAAATAACTTAACAAAAAATAAATATAATAATTTAAATAATTTAAATAGTACTAGTTTAAAATATAATATATTTTAAATAAAAATAGCAGAGAAAAGATAATATATTAATAGAAAAAATAATTATATAAAAACAAAGAAATTGTTTAATTATAATATACTTAAAATTAATAAAATAAATTATTATTAATTAATATATTTAAACTAAATATTATTTTATAAATACTTAGAAACAATACAGAAAAGTTCTTAATAGAAAAGAGAAAATTTTAGATATTTATTAACAAAATTAATAAATATACAAAAAAGTATTATAATAAATTATTGCAAAAATATCTAAAAATAACAAAAATTCTTTAGCTTTTATATTAATATTGTTAGTTTTTACAAAAAAAAATTGTTAAGATATATATTAAACAATATTTTAGATCTTAGTAAAACAAATATAATATATATACATAAGTTATAACAAAATTTAATATTAAAAACTATCTAAATTGCTATAAAATAAAATTATAATAAACTTATTATTAAATTGTTTAAATTAATAAATTTAATATTTAAAGACAAATATAATTTTAATTTTAATTGTAATTTATAAACTTATTAAATACTTATATATTATTATATACAAAGAGAAGTTTTAGCGAAACAACTAAAATATATTGTATTAAATTAACTTATATAATATTATAATATATTTAAAGAACTAATTAGTAATAAAGATGAACTCTTTATATCTAACTATTAAAAGATATTTCTTTTAATATTAGATACAAAACTTCGAATATTAATTATCTATTATTAAATTATAAATAGTTAGACAAAACAAATAAATTAAAGTTTATAACAATTAAGTATTATTTATATTTATAG
>JAABUW010008049.1_pt1 | contig 12447 bp, 16 predicted proteins | sample 5560081 | NCBI WGS metagenome assembly JAABUW01 (sample SAMN10711882, study PRJNA513363) | rock metagenome | isolation source: Antarctica rocks | place: Antarctica: Victoria Land, Knobhead sud | reverse complement strand
GGTCACGCCAAGTGTCACTTTGTTGCTATTGACATCTTCACTGGCAAGAAGTATGAGGACCTGACCCCCTCTTCTCACAATTGTGACGTGAGTTCCATCCTTTCAAGCTGCATAGCTGCAAAGAGTAGATGCAAAACTTGGCACATTTGTTGACTTCCTACCATGTGTGTGCAACTCACGCAAATGCAAAGTTGTACCCTATGTGCTGCAGCAGCTAAACCTTGACTTGTCTGTGCTGAATTGTGCAGATTCCCCATGTCAACCGTCAGGAGTACACTTTGTTGGACGTCTCAGAGGATGGCTACGTAAGCACTCATACTCTTGTCTGTCTGTTTTCATCACGCCTGTAGTAAGCCGACACAAAACATCTTCTACTGTGTCATTACTTACATCCTCATCTGTGATATTCGTGTCTTTGGTTATGAACACATTCTTGTCCTTGTCTGCCCAATGCTGTTATCTTTGGCTCAGCTGTTGCCAAGTCAGCCGATCATTGATTTCTTCCCCATGTTGTTTGCAGCTGTCATTGATGGACGAGGGTGGCAACACCAAAGATGACCTCGGTTTGCCCAAGGGCACAGCTGACGCTGAAAACCTGGCTGACCAAATCAAGAAGGACTTTGATGATGGCAAGGAGCTGGTTGTGACTGTCCTCAAGGTCAGCCCTTGCCTGTCTTGCTATTGCCCACATTGCATTATGGCTCCCATTGTTGCTGCATGACATCACCATATCATGTCTGTATGGCAGCAGGAAGTGTCCCTCAATGCAGTTCCGCAGCGTGTCCATTCTTGTGTCATGAGTATTGCACGCAAAAACTGAAGGAACAAGGGTCTCCTGCAGACTCTGCAGTACGCCTAAGTTGCCGCACTGCAGCCCTAGTGTGATACATCTTGACGCAGTGCCTGTCACGAGAGTGTACTTTTCTGACATTGACTTGTAATAATAATAATAAGAAAAACGCTATCATTGTTGCTTTAGTTCTGACATTGAGTTGTGGATACTGACAACTGGGTGTTACTCTGCAGGCCATGGGTGAGGAGATGGTCTCTGCTGTCAAGGCAGCTGCTGGTTCTGGCTAAGCAACTAAACTACACAGCTAGTAAGCAAGCTGGCTGCATGTGCTTCATCACCAGCTGTGCCAACAGCTGTGCTAGCCGGAGCTAGCAACAAATGAATTGTGGATTCATCTCAATGTCTGGGTGAATGTTTGGGTGCAGTGTTCCCACATGTGTGTGGTGCAGTCTAGTGTCTACTGATGGCAGCCGCATTCAAGACTGCCTTGCGTCTGTTGAGCTTCTCAGGACTTTGTCAGTACAGCACATTGCTTCTGGTTGACTTGTTGCTGGACTCGACCTGACTCACTACTTTCCTGGTCTCTTGCTATAGCTACGAATTTTGCAGCGCGCAAAGTTTTGACTTGAAGTGTAGATGTTCAATGTATGTTTCATTCCTTTCAGATTAGCTTGTAACAGTGATACACACACTGTGCCTGTCATCAACCAAAGGCAACTCTGGTTCAAATCGTTGCTGTCAACAGCACAATAGCTGCAGTTCGGGCATCTGTGGGATACACGCCAGCAGGGACTCTCAGCAAAGCATTCTCCCTTTGATTGAAGTACATGTGCAATGCAACCCCAACAATGCGAAAACTCTGCTGGGATTGGCAACTTTGGCTGTCCACTTTAGGACAGCAAACACGCAGCTACTGGCCTCAAATCAGGCCTCAAGTACATGAAATTACTGCTAATGATTTGCCCACACTCAATACAGTAAAAGGATGTGTAATTGAGAAAATTGCTGTGCATACAGTCAGTGGCAGGCTTGAAAGCTGTGGGATTGACCAGAACACAGGCAATCTGCACATGTCTTACTCATGATGTAATGTTCACAGAGGCTACAGCATTGTCGCATAACTGACAGCAATGTGAGATTGCAGACAGGCAGGCATTTCCTTGATAGACTGGATTTTAGATACACTGTCCCAAGGATACACTAATTTGCAGAGCTTGGTGAAATGCTTGGATAGGCAGGCATTCGTTCAGTAAATAAAGTGCCCCAGCAGCAAAAATCTGTGTCACAGAGTCTGAGATGCGCCAGTCTAGGCTCTGGCTGGCAGCATTGTGATTTCACAGTTGTCCCGCAACCACTTGATGATCTTTGGTGCCTGCATGTTGCATGTGTAATGCTGAAAAGCTGCATTGCAGTGGTCTGGTAAGCAGCAACCTAATCACAAGATGAGAATTGCTCATCAGATCGACATGTAATATGCGGAGCCCTGACTTGAAATGCCTCAGACTTTGTTGCACACAGTGCAAGCCCAACATGCTGCTGAATGCTGCAATTTGCAACAAATTGCATACTACTGTTGCTGCTGCACAGGCAAGACTCTGCCCATACACACCACATGCAGTCAAGACAGCATGCTCGACCTTCAACCATGTTGTCAACAACGTCTGCACTACCCTGTTGCAGGGCAAAATCCCACATTGCGCATCAGATGCCCTATAGCTCATTGTACCCTGCTACATACCCAACTCCCCGATCTTACCTTCAGCATTTCAGTAGCCTGCTCCCTTAACCTGTCTGCATCAAATTCCTGCTTCTGCTCTATGAAGTCGCGTGCAGCCTCATCGTACTCCTGCTGGATCTCTGCATCTGAGAGCGTCAGCCCCTCAGCAGCAAAGATGTGTTCAAACGCCATCTGCCGCTTGATCAGCCCTTGAAGCATCTCTAGGCTGCACACAACACGCATGGGTTGACTGTGTGCTCAATCTGACTGCCAATCATCTGCATTTCCTGTCTTTGGAAGTCACCACAGGAGTCAAGAGAGAGCAACTGCAAAGTCAGTATGTGTATGCATTAGCCCTTGCACTTCCAAGTCCACATGTGTATTAGGTGTCAGGCAAGTTTGTGCATGTCCTGAAAGAAACTCCTGTTGTGCTAAGCAATTCTGAAATGAACACAAAACACTTTTTGCATGTCACAGGCATACCATGGAGAAAACACAACTAGACAAGTTGAGCAGCACTGCTGCCTACTGAGAGGGGAATCAGAACTTAACATTCACACCCCATCAAGGGTCACAACAAGACATGTGACATGCATGGTGGCACAAGCGAGATAGCTTACTTCTTCTGAGTCCAGTTCTCCAGTGACTCAGCTGTCGCCAGTTGCATGACTTGCTCGTATGTGATCTCACGCTGCACACAAGAGAGACAAAAGGCTGATCTTCAAGTCATACTCACACGTACTTATATTTGCTCACTTGCTGCTGCAGAATGAGATATATTGAAGACGGTTATGTGAGTCATAATATTCTGACTTGGCAGTTCACCTCAAAATGATGACCTTACTCAACACAAAACATCCCATGATGTTTGAATATTCATAGGTCTCATCAGATTCAGGTACTGGGTACACCAGTTCATCAAGTAACTATTTCTCAACGTATTGGCACTGCAGCTGGAACATTGCCTTGCAGGGATTCTTTTGACCCATCCCAGAATAGCTTCAGCACATGTCTTGCACAGCCAGCGACTAAAAAGGGCCAACTTTGGCATGACATGGCACTTGTATCTCTGACAGAGGTATGAGTGAAAGGGTCACCTTAGCTTGGGCAGTATGCAGGCGAGCCTGGTACTCCTGCTGACCCATCTCTTTGACCATGCTGTAGGGTACATCACACTGTGCCAGGTGGACAACAGTTTCCATGAGAGCCTCATCCACCGCCTCCTCATTGTCCTGTGCAGTTTTGGCATTCTGCATCCTGAGAAGCTTCGTCTGAAGCCCCTGGACGCCCCCGCTGCCTGGAGCCACCTCTTCAGCAAGATCATCATCAAGCTGCATTACAACACCAAGTTTGCGTCTGAGAGTTTACCAAAAGGGTGTGGGTCTGCCTGGGCTGAATTGCCATAGCATGGTGCAGGCCAAACCTAAGGAGTGTGTGCTACATGGCCACTCAACTGCAATGCATCATTGGGTTTGCATCTGAGAGCTTGACAACAAGGGCATTGGTAGGTGCCAAGTCATCATGGCATCATGCAGGGTACATCCAGGGGGGTGCATGCAGGCGTCCCCCCTGGGCATACATGCACACCCCCCCCTGGGCATGCAAGCTGGGCATCATACAGCTGCGATGCAGTACTGTGACTCATCAGACCACCAGTTCGCAAGCACAAGCACAAACACATCAAACCAGTGCTGCAATGCAGCATTACCTGAGACAGCAGGCATGATCACATCAGCCAAGCATGATCACATCAAGCAAAAGCTGCAACGCAGCATTACCTCAGGCAGCAAGCATGATCACATCAAACAAGTGCTGCATGCAATGCAGGATTACCTCAGGAAGGTCATACTCAAAGAGTTCAGTGACGCCGACAGTGCAGGTGACGTCCACCCCCCTCAGAGGGGCAGGCTCAAAGTTGTCGGGCAGCGTCAGCTGGATCTGGCGAGATTCGCCCACCTTCATGCCTATCATCTTCTCTCCCACACCTGCACTCATGCAAACATTCACCTGAGTTTCGGACAATTCGTAGTCGGATACATATTGGGTATAATACTTGGCTTCTCATTGAATTGACGCCGAAAGGGGTAGTCTTTTCTTTTCTTTTTCTTTCTAGTCAGGTACATGCTGTTGTTGATGGCAAAAGGATCCAGTGCTGAGATGTGTGCTTGAGGTCACAGGCATCAAGGCATGGTGCCATAATCATGCATTGACAGCATGTGTACAAAGCTGAAGGAGTGATGTCTAACTTTGCAGAACATCACTACTTGTGAGTCATGCATACAGGCTTCGCCCAAGGACAAAACTGGCAGGAACCAGTACTTGAGCCCTTTTTCCTGATGTCACCCTATGTTCAACCAAAGACAGCACGAGAACAGAACATGCAGCATACAAACATGAGGTGAAGACAGAAGAATTCTTCAAACAGGCCTGTGCACAGAGCCAACAGCATGTGGCTGTCACTCTTGTGACCACAACAGGGCAGCAACCATAGAAAAAGAACACCAGTCACAAATGCAACGTTGAGGTCGAAAAACTTACCAGGCAGGAATTGCATGTCTGCTGAGTCAGTGTCCATGTGAGTCTTGCGTCTTTTGGCTCCAGCAAACTCCTCCCCGGTGTCTGACCGTTTTGCATCAAAGTCAATCAGGGCTGCATCGCCCAACTGCAGGCCCCGCCCCTGCACCACCTTCAGCCCCCCCTTCTTCTTTCTCACCTGCATTATCTCCTGTGCCACCTTGGCACGATCAGATTTGTCATCACCTACTGCTGTGACTTCCACCTGCGACAGAGGAGCCGCTGGAATGACTGTGTCTAATTTGGCAAGTATTTGCCAGAAGACTAAGACCACAAGGCAAGTTGACCTAGAATGGAATGACAAGCAGAAGCTCTTGACAGCTGTCTATGCAGTAAGCAAACCCGGCAGCAGTGTTCTCACTGCCAATCAACAGGCGAAGATTGTGCGAGCAGATCACAAACAAGCAGAGATCCATGCAGAAAACAGTGAGCAGGATATATGAATGTGTGCAGGTATGGATGTATGAACGCACTGCATGGCAGGCCTGATGGTGCTTCACCTTCATGCCTTGGTATGGTTGCTTCCATCTCAATGTAGGCTGGATGTCAAACACCAGCTGATACGTGAATGGCTTGGCCACGTCAAAAGCTTGAACCATTTCGTCAGTCAGCTCTGGCTCAATGGATTCAGAGATGGCATCGGCACTCAAGCTGACTACTTCCTGCACACATGTACAGCAAGTATGAGAGTCTCACCTTGGCAGTATTTGCAGGATGGGCAGGTGTTTGAGTGACAGCTCTTGTGAGAATGAGGATCTGCATTGCAATCAAAGCCAAAAGAGTACAGGTATGAGGGGCGCTGAGAGGGAGTCCAATTTGCTTGGATGCATAGAGTGGATGCACTGTGGTCAAGTGCACACCGGAGGCAGGTTTTTGATAAGCTCTTCGACTGCTGCAGCCTTGGCGCCTAGCTCACCCCCCAGAAATGGTAGCAGAGTGGCCTCAGAAACCTGCACAATGACAACACTGCTGCCCTAAAATGATGACTTGCAAGTTATCAAGAGATGATACTGGAGCAATGGAGGACAAATTTACCGATTTCATGTCGCGGAAGCCAGGTGTCTTCACTGTTTTGCGGGCTTGCTTTATCATTTTTCGCCAAGCTTTTAGGCATTGCTTAGCGGGTGCTGTGACAATGATTCGCCTTCTTGATTCTGACAGAGACTCTTGTGTGACTTCGTACCCATCTTGAGACACCTTTTGCACCTCAACGGGAGCTTCAGCTATAGTGGCTGATACTTGCACTGCCCGCCTGCACCTCTGTGCCTGCCGAGTTTCACCTTGCTTGGCCTGCACAGTGTACAGCGAGTCAGAATTTGCTTACTTAGCGCAACCCACAGATACATATTCAATGCAATTTCACCTGATGCAAGCGTCGTCGCAGGTGTGAAGGGGACGCAAAACTAGCTGTTGCGACAGATCTCTTGACGGGCAGACCATGGCAGTGGCGGGCACCGATCACACCGTCCATGGATAAGTGCATGATTATGTTGCAACGCAAAGCTACTGCTGAAGGGCTGTCGCAATAGACGACGCTGCCCGCAGAACTGACTTGCGCTGCAGTGCTTAAGGATCGAGCTTTGCCTCTTCATCTTGCTGGATAGGTGTAGTAATCTGAAAAACTAAAGATATTGCATTACTAAAGATGAGTGATATCAGTAGCACTGGACATGCAAGCTGACAAAGGCGCTCCGCTAGTGGTCAGTGGCAAGCCAGTGCAAATCGCCAAGAATCATCTGACGCTCGATAGTGTTGAGTGTGCCAGTAGTGACATAGATTGCTTGATTGAGCCGGCCGTCCATCTGCTAGTATGGCGGAAAACGTCCCCACCTTTACTGAGCTGACTTCTGTTTACGGCGTCGACGGTCAGTCTGCTATGCCGCCAACAGCTGTGTCACACGTGTACATTGGTATATCGCTCAAGCGTGTGCCCAGCATTGCAGGTAATCCTGCGGCCCAGGAGCGGTATGCCTGGCTTTCAGATGGCTTCACAGAGCGCTTCGGTTCTAGGCCTGCCTTGTTTGCAAGATCGCCAGGTAACTCACCTGATTTGCAAACGATCCAGCACAGAATCAAGTGTACTCACTGATGGTTCTTCGCTCAAAAGGAAGGGTCAACTTGATCGGAGAGCATATAGACTATGAGGGGTATGCTGTGCTACCTATGGCCATTCGGCAGGTGGGTGGCTCTGCTGCAGCATGCTCCTGCTACCCCTGACCAGCCCTGTTTCAGTGTGCAATGATCTTGAGCGGTCATGTCATGCCATTTCCAGCTATATGCACTGGCCCCAGGTTGCCAGCTGCACGTTTGCTGATTTTCATGTCCTTCTCTACAGCCGCAGTCCTAATTCACAGTGGTGTTTGTATCTGGCAACCTTGCCAGTGTCAAACCTGTCTGTGCATGAGGCAATGACAAGGTCTCTTGTTGTCTGGCCATGCTCAATAGCTTGCTTTCAGGACTCCTCTTCTGCCCGGTGTGCAACACAACACAGGCTTTTGACCGCTCTTCTGCCCTGCCCCAGGATACTGTTGTTGCCATCAAGCAAGGTGGAGACAACCTGACCATCTCCAACATGGATGAGGCAAAATACCCCACAGCCACCTTCAGCATTGATCCCAAGCAGGTATGCACTGCTGCATTGCGTAACTCAGTATCTGTGCCCAAGAACTGCTGGTGCTCTGGAAGCTGTTTGTGTGTCTATCCCAATCTGAACAGCCTTGATGAACTGCAGAGGGTAGACCTAGAGCACCACACCTGGGCCAACTACTTCTTGGCTGCTTACAAGGTATGTCTCTCCATCTGAGTCTCTTTATCTCTCACCGCTTGAGTCTGTTTATGCCGTTCAGGTCTTGCGCAAATTTCTCCTTCAATGCTTACAACGCTGTGTCCCTTGATTCCACTTCATCGTTTAAGCGGTCTGTAAATGGCAAAGCCATGATGTAAATGAGCTTCCTGCAGGGTGTGTTTGAGTTTTTGGAGAAACAGGGCAAGGCCCCCGCGCCTGTGGGGCTGCAGGTCATGCTGCATGGCCAGGTGCCAACTGGTGCGTCGCATCCACATTCTGATCCCACTGCTGCCTGACAAACAAGACATTCACCGTCATGCGCTGATTGCACTACTGCTTGACACATGAGACGTTCACTGTCATGCGCTGATGCTGTGTCGTCCTCAGCCTTGATTTGCTGTAAGCTTGACACCCTGCTTGCTTGACCTTGCATGTCATGTGTGCCAACAAGCCCTGCTGCTGTCCTGGATACATATACCTGTCCATGTAGCTGATGACGAAGCTTGTGCTGATGATGTATCTCAGGCTCTGTGTGCCTCACCATTGATTTTAGGCAGCAATTCAGTATCCAGCATTGCATGTGATGACCTTGTTTGCACTAGCTGCAAGGTTTGCTAGTTCTGTTGGTACCAGCTGCAGAGCGTGCTAGAAAAGCAACCAGGAGTGAAAGTGTGCTGCTTTCCTTGCTGTTTAGTTTGGGCCCTTCTCGTTGTGCAGGATCCGGCCTCTCTAGCTCTGCAGCATTCGTCTGTTCATCGTCTTTGGCAGTCTTGGCGACTCTTGGCATTCCTGTAACCAAGTCGGTAAGAAGCTCGGCGCTTTACCTCATTTCACTCCATTTCATCAGACAGAAAACCTTGAGGCACCCTCAGACACCTTGACCACAAGCCCTATCAGTTGGTTGTGAATGTTGTGTGTATTGAGAAAGGCAATAGATCGGGCTCTGGGCAATCTATTGCCTGTCATTTCTGTGCCCCCCATTGATAGTTGCCCTTCAAGGCATGTCTTGAAAGGCAGGGGCCTGCCCCTGAGGGCGTGTGCACATGGTGTGCAGGGGCGGGCCTCTCTAGCTCCTCTGCCTTTGTGTGTGTGGCTGCCCTTGCCTTGTTGGCTGCCTTTGATGCCGGCCATCAAAGCAAGACGGTGCGCCATCGTGTCATTGCTTCGCATCTGAATCTTCTGTCTGCCTTGCTGTAGCTCTGTCTCTGAGTCTGCAAGTTTGGAATGACCACGGCAACTGCTGGCCAGACTTTTGGTCACAAGGTTCAGAGCATAATGGTGAATGCTGCATTGGTCTACAGCAAACATTTGCAGTGGCATAGTGCATGTGCTGGTGCAAGGGTCAGGAAAGATATCACAGGTGTCTGTCAGCTGGGTAGCGTCTGCCTTCAGCTAGCTTGGCTGGTGTTGCCTTCAGATGTTTCGAGTACTGGCGCGTTATGTTGCATGCTTGCTTGTGTATCAGCAATACCCAACAAGCTGCAGCAATGCTCTTTATCACTGGCTCTTGTTTTGACTGCTGGATGCTGAGTCCACAAACAGAGGTTTCCTGCTATGTACAGTTGTGCAATGTACTGTTGCAAGGCAACTGTAGTCCACTTTGCAGGCTGCTGATGTGCTCACGCCAGGTTTTACTGTGTCTACATACTGTGCTGTTGAATGGCTCAAACCACACTACACAGCTGGCTTCTATTTTCAAAGTATGCCAGCGCATATAGCTCAGATGCAACTCCTCTGCCTATACAGGACGCAGGATGGAATTACACTACATCCTCGGGTTTTTCTTAAATGGACACAAGGTGCAGAGTTCTGGTCTGCCGCCCGGAGGCTCCCGTTGTGATTGCTGAAAAGCGTAAATTTTTCTTTTCTTTCATGCAGAAGCTTCTCCTGTTGTTGATGCAGGACGTTGCTGAGTTCACAACAACATGTGAGAGGTATGTGGGCACTGAGTCAGGGGGCATGGACCAAGCCATCTCCATGATGGGCATGCCCCAAATTGCCAAGCTCATAGAGTTCAACCCAGTGAGTAGTGCCGTCTTGCCACACGAATGAACAGCACCTGTGTGCTGCTGTTGGGCCTCTGTATGTCCCAGACTGGCAAGTAGACCAAGTCTTTCTCTGATCTGTTTACCTTTGCTGTCTTCAGACTCATCAGGTGAGTGAATAGAGAACACATGTCTATTTCTGCTGAAGTTTAATCATAAGACTGTGCAATGAACATACACTATGCACTGAGTATTCAGACACGATCAGCCCAACACGTCGGTGTCCTTGTCAGCAATGATGCACATGGAAGATGCCACAACAAATTAAAGCAGATGTATCTCTCTCCCTTTCTTTTTATGGGAGCCTTTTTCATATGTTACCAAATCACGCATTTGCTCGCTTTTGTTTTACTACAAGAACTGGCTAACAGTTGGTACCACTCCTCCTGTGCCAGCTATTCATATCCGGTTTGTGTTGTTGTGACATGACCCCAAACCACCCACAAGCTACCTCAACACCGCCTGAGGGCCGAGTCAAAAGCACCTGTTTGATCTATAGGATCAGTAATTGAGCGCTGTAAAGGCGCTGACCCATTCTCCACCTGGATCAACTCTCCCCTTTTGCAGATCAGAGGTTTTGATGTCATCTCAGCTCAGGCTGCTCATTTGTGTAACAGCTGGCTCCTCACAATCACTCTGATAGCCTTCAAAACGACACCTCTACTGTTACAGATCTGGGCTTCTGATGTGGTCCTGCTGTGTTTGTGTACATGTTGACTCATCAGTATAAGCCTTGAAAGCTTGTGAACCACACCTTTACTGTTACAAATCTGGGCTTCTGATGTGGTTCTGCCAAGTTGGTATAAGTATTGTCTCTTCACTTTCACCCGTGACAGCTTCTGAACGAGACTCAGACAGGCAGAGGGTCAGTCACTTCAGAGTTGCTCTTCTACTGCTGTGGGCTGAGTGGCACTTGAACGCAGGTGTAGTGCTGTTATGATGAGGCCAGGAAAATGGGTAGAGTTGTGACAAGGCCAGTGAAATAGGTAGGGTTGTGACAAGGCCAGTGAAATAGGTAGGGTTGTGACAAGGCCAGTGAAATAGGTAGGGTTGTGACACCCCTGCTGTTGCAGATCCGGGCTTCTGATGTGGTTCTGCCCGAGGGCGCTGTGTTTGTGATTGCCAACTCGCTGACGGTCTCCAACAAGGCTGAGACTGCAGCAGGGCGGTACAACATGAGGGTGGTAGAGTGCAGACTGGCTGCTGCTGTGCTGGCAGTCACGCTAGGCATGCCCAAGGTATGCAGCTCCTTGAACCTACCACCAATGGCACGTGCTGGTTCAAATCTTCTGCATTGACGTACTGTCAATACTCCACGTTGCTGCCAATTGGCAGCGTGCTGCAAGCTATCCATCCCTGCTGATTGCAGCAAAATTTTCCTTGGATGGTTCTCCTCTATGATCTGCCAGCGCAGGCTGTAAGACTGCAATGGTGTTGCCATTGTGGTGAGTCAGCACAACTGTCACTGCGAGCAGAGAGAATCGTAACAGAGGTTTGCAAGCTTTGAGTGGCCAACAGAGCCTGTGACGGCGGTCTGTATGCAATTACGGTGGAACTGTTCTGATGAACCTTGTGTGGGAAAATTTCAGACTAGCTGGCAGCCTGCTTGCATTGCAATCCCTACTTTTGCTATTGCACACTTGTGACATCTGTGTTGATGCATTGTTTGCATATGCGCCACGACCAAGCATAGGATCAGCTGGGATGGAAAAACTTGTCTTCCCGTGTGCATGCTTGTATGTCAGCCCCTCACCCCCTTAACCCCTCAGCCCCCCACCCCCTCAACTCCTCAGGCCCCCACCTCCTTAACTCCTCAGCCCCGACCCCCTCAACCTCTCAGCCCCCATCTCATGTGCCTGCGCATGTGCGGTCTCACATTTCTGTAAGGCCCTGGCTGTAGGAGAAGGCAGTTGGAGTAAAGATTCTCAAGGAGGTTGAGGAGCTGGCAGTGAGCAAGCTAGACAAGTCGAAGCAGTCTGCAAGCGATGCGCCCTGCCAAGCAGCCAACCAATTCCTGCATGAAGCGCCTTATGAGCAGGTACGACAGCAGCCCCTTTTTGACCCCTTATCACTTATGGCAATTCCTGCATGAAGCGCCTTATGAGCAGGTATGACAGCAGCCCCTTTCTTAGCCCCTTTTGTGTTATGGCATCTCTGCCTCGTGCAGCTGCCAAGCTGTTCTAGCTCTTCTCAATCGCAAAACGTCTGTTTTAATTCAGAACGTCATCTCTACACTGAAAATCTAAGTTAAAGAAACGTCTGGGGACAGTGAAAACGCGTTTCTACATTGTGGAGATGTTTGAGGTACTGATAACAACACCCCTTGGGCAGTGCTTGGGATTTGCACCTTAGGTCCACATGGGATTCTCAGGGATATGCAGACAAGTGTGGCAGAGTACAGTGGTTGTTGATGCCCAGATACAAACAGCAAAGCTGTGGCTGCTGAGACCCAGGGTGGAATTGAGCGCCTGCTGGGCACCAGCTTTTGCCAGTTTGAGAGGCAACATGCTTCCCCTTGTTTTGTAATCTTGCA
>JAABUW010008048.1_pt1 | contig 12447 bp, 9 predicted proteins | sample 5560081 | NCBI WGS metagenome assembly JAABUW01 (sample SAMN10711882, study PRJNA513363) | rock metagenome | isolation source: Antarctica rocks | place: Antarctica: Victoria Land, Knobhead sud | reverse complement strand
CCGCGCCGGCCCATTCGGACGCGCGGCCCTATCAATCGATCGCGCCCTCGAGTTCATCGCCGCCGAGGACATCTTCTGGACCGCCACATAGTCCCGCCACAGGACAGAAATTGCAGAAAGTCGAGCTCAGCCAGGCTCGCAACTGAACGAGCCGTCCGCCGCCAGGTCAACCTGCACTTGCGACACCGGAAGCTGCTTCGCCAGGCGCGACAGGAGCCGCGTCGAAAGCTGCGGCAGCACGGTTTGCGAAAGATACGTCTCGATACTGCGGGCGCCGGAGGCGGTGTTCCGCGAGTGCTCCACAATTGCGCACCGGGCGGCGTCGCTGACGGTCAGCCCGGCGCCGTAGCTTGCCTTCAGCCTCGTTGCGATGCGATCCAGTTGCAGGTCCACGATGCGGTGCAGAGTGTCCGGACCAAGCGGGAGGTAGGGCACCAGGGTCACGCGGCCGAGGAAGGCCGGCTTGAAGTGGTTGCCCATTTCGGTGCGGAGCGCCTCCGTTAGGCCCGCCGCGTCGGGCGCCGTCGCCGGGTCGGCGAACAGCTTGTTGATGAACGGCGTGCCGGCGTTGGACGTCATGATGATGACCGTGTTGCGGAAATCTATGTCGCGGCCCTCCCCGTCCTTCATCGTTCCCTTGTCAAAGACCTGGTAGAACACGTCCTGCACGCCGGGGTGGGCCTTCTCGATCTCGTCCAGCAGCAGCACCGAATGCGGGCGGCGGCGCACCGCCTCGGTCAGCACGCCGCCTTCGCCGTAGCCGACGTAGCCGGGCGGGCTGCCCATCAACAGCGAAACCTTATGCTCCTCCTTGAACTCGCTCATGTTGATGACGGTGAGGTTCTGCTCGCCGCCATACAGAAGCTCGGCCAGGGCCAGCGCCGTCTCGGTCTTGCCGACGCCCGACGTGCCGACCATCAGGAACACGCCCACCGGCTTGCGCGGATCGGTCAGCCCGGCGCGCGAGGTCCAGATCGCCTGCGCGACCGCCTCCAGCGCATGGTCCTGGCCGACGATGCGCCGGCCCAGCGACTCCCGGAGGTTCAGCAGGGCGCCGATCTCGCCAGAGTGTATGCGCCGGGCTGGAATGCCGGTCCAGCCCTCAACGATTGCCGCGACGGCCTGCGCGTCTACGACCGGGAACACCATCGGCGTCTCGCCTTGCATGTTGCGCAGCACCGTCGCCGCGGCGGCCAGTTCGGCCCGTGAACCAGGCGTGCCGCCGCCGTTCTCGGCAAGCTCGCGCAGCCGGGTCACGTCGGCAGCCTGCCCGCGCTCCACACCCCAGCGTTGCTCGAGGCCGGCCAGTTCTGCCTGCGCCAAGTCGCTCTCCCGCCGCAGGGAGTCCAGCCGCTCGCCATGGTCAGCGCCGGAGATCTCCTCACGCGCCAGGATACGCGCCTCAGACGTTATCGCGGCGATCCGCCGGCGCCGTTCCTCGACGGCGGGCGGCGTCGCAGCCTGGCTCATGGCGACGCGGGCACAGGCGGTGTCAATCAGGCTCACCGCCTTGTCGGGCAGCTGCCTGCCCTGGATGTAGCGCGCCGAAAGCCGCACGGCCGCCTCGGCCGCCTCGTCCAGGATGCGAACCTTGTGATGCTTTTCGAGCGAGGCGACCAGGCCCCGGACCATGTCAGTCGCCACCGGCAGCGAGGGCTCCTCAATCTTGACGGCCTGGAAACGCCGCGCCAAGGCCGCGTCCTTCTCAAAATACTTCTTGTATTCGGCCCAGGTCGTCGCCGCGATCATCCTCAGCTCGCCGCGGGCCAGCGGCGGCTTGAGGAGGTTCGCCGCATCCCCCTGGCCCATGGCGCCGCCAGCGCCGATCAGCGTATGCGCCTCGTCAACGAACAGGATCACCGGCGCCGGGCTGGACTGCACCTCGTCAATGATCGAGCGCAGGCGGTTCTCGAACTCGCCCTTTACCCCGGCACCGGCCTGCAGCAGCCCGAGGTCGAGCGTGCGGATCGAGACCTGGGCCAGCGGCTCCGGCACGTCCTTCTGGGCGATGCGGAGGGCGAGGCCCTCGACGACTGCGGTTTTGCCCACGCCGGCCTCGCCGGTCATGATGGGGTTGTTCTGCCGGCGCCGGGTCAGGATGTCTATGACCATGCGGATTTCCGCGTCACGCCCCAGGATAGGGTCAATCCGCCCCGCCCGGGCGCGTTCGGTGAGGTCCACGGTATAACGGTCGAGCGCCGGCGTTCCCGGGCCCGCGGGCCGTCCGGGCGCGGCAGCCTCGGTAGTTTCGGCGGCCCGCGCCTCGATGCTGCTTGCAAGGAGCTGGTCGAAGTCGCGTTTCAGCATGTCGGGAAGGATGCGGCGCAACGCCGGCGCCGCGCTGCCCAGCCGCGCAGCGACCGCGTCGTCCGACAAGGCCGCCCAGAGCAGGTGGCCCGAGCGGATCGCCGGCTGCTTCTGCTCGACGGACGCCAGCAGCCAGGCGCTCTTCATGAGGGCCACGAGGTCCGGCGCCAGGCTCGGTGCGCGCCCGTTCCCGCTTGCCTGTTGGTCCAGCGCCGCGTTCAGCCCCGCTTCGGCACGGGCACGGTCGACCTCGAACGCCTCGGCGATCAGCGCCACGTCGCTGTCGCGCGTGTTCAGCAGTTGCAGCAGCCAGTGCTCCCACTCGACGTTGTAGTGGGTCCGCGACAAGGCGCTTCCGGCGGCGGCTTCCAGGGTGCGACGCGCCGTGTCGTTCAGGCGCCCAACCAATAGTTTCAGGTCAATTGTCGGCAACATGGCTTTCTCCTGGCCGCAGAGGCAATCCGCGGCCGGACCCTATTGGCGCGTCTGCTGCGCTGTCCACAAAAGTCGCGTTTCGATTGTAACCCGGAAATGCGCCAGTGAAATGCTGCTGTAATGCGCTGCTGCCATTCCTACCATCCGACAAGCGGCCGGCTCCGGTGGGGCCATTCCGGAGTGGCGAGTGCGATGAGTGAAGCAGCGGACACCGACCTGTGGGATCAGCTGATGGAGCCGGTCCCGGGTGCTGCCCCAGCGGGCGAAGACCTCCGCCTGGATGCCTCGCCGCAGTCGCTTTATTTCCGGCTGCGCGACGCCCGCGCCGAAGCGCGCGCCGCCGAACGGCTTGCCGACAACGACCCGGCGCTGCGTGGGGCCATGCCGGCCCAGTGGGCCACCGTGCACGCATTGGCGGCCGAGGCGCTGGCGACGCGCACCAAGGACATCGAGGTCGCCTGCTGGCTGACAGAAAGCCTGACGCGGCGGCAAGGCCTTGCTGGCCTCGCATCCGGCGCGGCCGTGCTGTCGGGGTTGATCTCGCGTTATTGGGAGGGATTATTCCCGGCGGCCGACGACGAGGACAAGGAGGGCCGGCTGGTCGCGATCGCCGGCATGAGCGGGCAGGAGCGGGACGGCTCGCTGATGCAGCCGTTGCGGAAGGTCCTGCTGTTCGTGCGCCCGGATGGCACGCCCATCACCTTTTGGGAGTTCGAGCGGTCCAAGGAACTCGCCGCGCTCGGCAGCCAGGGCGAGAAAGTGCAGCGGGCCACAGCCGGCATCGTCCCCTTCGCCGAGCTTGAAGCGGGCGCCCGTGGCGAAGGCCAGGCCTCGATGGCGGCGCTAGGCCGCGATGCCGCCCAGGCGCTTGCCGCCTGGCAGGTGCTGGAAGAGGCGGTCAGCCGGGTCGCCGAGGGCGATGGCGTGCCGGCTACCGGGCGGGTGCGCGGCCTTCTCGAAAACCTCGTCCGCCTGGCTGGGCGCTACTGCCCGGTCGAGGCGCCGCTTTCCACCGGGGCCGCCAGCGAGGAGCCGTCCGGGGACGAAGCCGCGCCGGCCGCCGCCGCGCCCGGCCCGAAGCTGCAGGCGGTCTCGCGCGAGGCGCTGCTGGACGAGGTCCTGCGCATCGCCAGCACCTTCCGGCAGAACGAGCCTAACTCGCCGCTCAGCCTGACCCTCGAAGAGGCGGTTCGGCGCGCCAAGCTGTCCTGGCCCGAGCTGCTGCGCGAGCTGATGCCCGACCTTGCCGCCCGGTCCGCCGTGCTCACCGGCGCCGGGATCAGGCCCCTGCCGGAATAGCGGGTCCGGCCCCTCCAACCCCCTACAAAGGAAACATCATGAGCGCCAGCATACACCAGAAGCTTGCCCGGGTCCGCCGCCCCCGCGTCCACATCACCTACGAGGTGGAGACGGAGGGCGCCGAGGTCATCCGCGAGCTGCCCTTCGTCGTCGGCGTGATCGGAGATTTCTCAGGGGACCCCACGCAGCCGCTGCGTCCGTTCGGGGAGCGCAAGTTCGTCCAGATCGACCGCGACAACTTCAACGAGGTCATGCAGCGCCTCGCCCCCGGCTTGCAGCTCCGGGTCGAGAACAGGCTGGCCGGCGACGGCAGCGACATGGCGGTCGGCCTCCGCTTCAACGGCATTGAGGACTTTGAGCCTGGCCGTGTGCTCGACCAGGTTCCCGCCCTGCGCGCCCTGCTCGAGACCCGCAACCGGCTGCGCGACCTCATGAGCAAGGCCGACCGGTCGGAAAGCCTGGAGCTGCTGCTGGAGAAAATCCTCAAAAACAAGGACGACCTCGTCACGATCTCGGGCGAGCTTGGCCTGGACAAGGGTGAATGATCATGTCGGATCCCCAGAACCTGCACGACCGGCCTGACGCGGTTGCCGCCGAGGCCGGACTGCTCGACCAGGTCCTTTCGGCGACCAAGCAGACCGAGCCGGACCGCGCCCAGGAGCTTGTCCGCACGCTCGTCGAGCAGGCGAACCAGGGCACGGTCGCGTTCGACCGCAACCTCACGCTGACCATCGAGGCGGCGGTCAAGGCGATTGACGCCAAGCTGTCGGCGCAGATGAACGAGATCTTGCACAACGAGCGGTTCCTGAAGCTCGAAGGCAGTTGGCGCGGCCTACACTACCTGGTCATGAACAGTGAAACCAGCGTCAGCCTCAAGATACGCGTGGTCAATGCCTCCAAGCGCGAGCTGCACCGCGACCTCACGCGGGCGGTCGAGTTCGATCAGAGCATGCTGTTCCGCAAGATCTACGAGAACGAGTTCGGCACCCCCGGCGGGGAGCCGTATGGCGCGCTGATCGGCGACTACGAGTGGACCAACCACCCCGAGGACATCGAGGCGCTGCGGCTGATCTCCAACGTCAGCGCAGCCAGCTTCGCCCCGTTCATCTCGGCCGCCGGCGCGTCCCTGATGGGCTTCGAGCAGTGGAGCGACCTGTCGCGCCCGCGCGACCTGGCAAAGATCTTCGATACGGTGGAATACGTGAAGTGGCGCGGCTTCCGCGACAGCGAGGACAGCCGGTTCGTGTCGCTGGTGATGCCGCGCGTGCTCGCCCGCCTGCCCTATGGGGAGAACACCAGGCCGATTGACGAGTTCGCCTACGAGGAGGCGGTCCCGGCGGACCGCGCCGGCGTCTCGCAGGTCATGCCACACGACACCTATTGCTGGATGAACGCGGCCTTCGTCATGGGCGCGCGGTTGACCGACGCCTTCGCCAAGCATGGCTTCTGCACCGCCATCCGCGGGGCGGAGAACGGCGGCAAGGTCGAGGATCTGCCGCAGCACGTGTTCCAGTCCGACGACGGCGACCTCGACGTGAAGTGCCCGACCGAGGTCGGCATCACCGACCGGCGGGAGTACGAGCTGTCCAATCTCGGCTTCTTGCCGCTGTGCCACTACAAGAACCAGGACTACGCCGTGTTCTTCGGCGCCCAGACCGCCCAGAAGTCGAAGGAGTACGACAAGCCCGAGGCGACTGCCAACGCCCGCATCTCGACGAGGCTGCCCTACATCATGGCGACCAGCCGGTTCGCCCACTACCTCAAGGTGATGGCCCGCGACAAGATCGGCAGCTTCATGGAGGTCGAGGACTGCGAGCGTTGGCTGAACAACTGGATACGCCGCTACGTGAACACCAATGAAGGCGCCGGGGCGGAGAGCAAGGCCAAGTTCCCGCTGCGGGAGGCGCGGGTCGAGGTGCAGGAGGTTCCCGGACGCCCCGGCGCCTACAACGCCGTCGCCTACATGCGCCCCTGGCTGCAGTTGGAAGAGCTGACCAGCAGCCTGCGGATGGTCGCCCGCATCCCCGAGCGCGCCTGAGCGCCGCGGGGCCGGTGCGGCTGGCATGGCCGATCAGGCGCTCCGCGACGTGGTGCTCTCCGGGCGGTTCAGCCGCCCGGAGGCCGCCGCGTCCGCCCCCGCCCTGGCTGCGTTCCTGCGCGGCAGCCGGAGCGCGCTGGCGTGGTGGTTCGGGCCGGGGTTGTCAGGCACGTGCAGCCGCGAGCAGTTGCGCGGCATGGTTGACCGCGACATCGCGGCGATTGACGAGCTGCTGTCGGTCCAGCTCGACGCCATCCTGCACCACCCGCGGCTGCAGCGGCTGGAAGGCTCCTGGCGCGGGCTTGCGTGGCTGGTCGGAGGCTTTGATCCGGGACCGGCGCTGAAGTTCGTCGTCTTGCCGGCGACCTGGGCGGAGCTTGACCGCGACCTGGCGCGCACCCTGGAGTTCGACCAGTCGAACGTATTCCACTTGATCTACGAGAACGAGTTCGGACGCGCCGGCGGCGAGCCGCTGGGCCTGGTCGTGATTGACCAGGAGGTCATGCACCGTCCCAAGCCGCGGGCGGCAGGCGGCGCGGCACCGGTGGACGACGTATCGGTGCTCGGCTCCCTGGCCGCGATTGCGGCGGCGGCGTTCGTGCCGATGGTCGTCGCGGCGGCCCCGGGGCTGCTCGGGGTGGACCGCTTCGAGGAGCTTGCGCTGTCGCACGACATCGCGGCGCTGCTGAACGGCGCCGAGTACGCCCGCTGGCGGGCGCTCGCCATGCAGGAGCAGGCGCGCTTCCTATGCGTGGCCATGCCGCACGTGCTCGCCCGCCCGCCTTGGACGGGGCAGCCGGACTGCCTCTGGTACGACGAGCACGCGCCGTCCCCGGAGCAACGGACCTGGTCCGCTGCCAGCTACGCCTTCGCCGCGACGGTCGGGCGGTCCTTCCTGTCTCATGGCTGGCCGGCCGACATCCGCGGCGTGGCGAACGACCGGGCAGGCGGCGGGCTTGTGCTGAACCTGCCGCAGGAGCCTTTCATCCTCGGCCCCGCGACCAGCATCCCGCGCGCTGCGCTCGATTTGGCATTGACCGACCGCCAGGAGCGCGACTTGGTCCTGGCCGGGCTGATGCCGCTCAACACCCTGCCGTTCGGGGATGCCGCCTTTGCCGCGGTGCACAGCCTGCAGATGCCCGACACCGGGACGCCGGGCCGCGAGCCTACGCCGTACCAGGCGAACCGGCGCATATCAGCGCAGATCAGCGCCATGCTCTGCGTCTCGCGCTTTGCCCACTACATCAAGGTGATCGGGCGCGAGCTGACCGGCTCCTACAAGGACGCGGGCGACATCGAGCGGCAGTTGCGCCAGTGGCTGCTGAACTACACGAACTCCAGCCAAACTTCGTCGGCCGACAACCGGGCGCGGCGCCCCTTGGTTTCGAGCGCAGTCGAGGTTCACGAGATCGCTGACCGTCCGGGCGCGTTCGGCTGCGTCGTCCACCTGCAGCCGCACTACCAGTTGGACGACATCTCGACGACGTTCCGCCTCGTCACGGGCTTCGGCCGTTCGGCTGCAGCCGCGTGACGCGATGACCCCTCCGTCCCGCAGCCTCGATACCGAGGCATCCCTCCACCAGGAGACAAGCCTATGACCACCACCGAATCAGGACAGTTGTTCCGGCAGGGCAGGCTGGCCGAGGCCGTCGCCGCGGCCGAGCAGTCGGTCCGGCAGCACCCGGCCGGAATCGGCGGGCGCGTGCTGCTGGCGGAGTACCTGTTGTTCGCCGGCGACTTCGAGCGCGCAGACGCCGTGCTGGTCGCAGCCGAGGCCGTCGAACCCGAGGCGGCGCTGGTGGTGGCCGAATTCCGGCAACTGCTGCGCGCGGCCTCGGCGCGGCGGCTGTTGTTCAGCGCCGGGCGGGTGCCGGATTTCCTGGGTAGCCCCACCCCCATGCAAACTGGGATGCTGCGCGCGCTAGTCGCCCTGCGGGCCGGCGACCACGAAGCGGCGGCCCACGCCGCGGCCGACGCGGAGGCTTGCCGGCCGCAGGTCGCCGGCGTCGCCAACGCCGCCGCGTTCACCGACATGCGCGACGCCGACGACCTGTGCAGCGGCAGCTTCGAAGTGCTGACGACGACCGGGAAGTACTATTGGATCCCTGCCGAGCGCGTGGCCAGCATGAACTTCCACCCGCCGAAGCGGCCGCGCGACCTGTTCTGGCGCCGTTGCACCATGACCGTCCGCGACGGCCCGGACGGCGACGTCTATCTTCCCGCGCTGTACGACGTCCCGGCTGACGCCCCCGAGGCGGTGCGCCTGGGCCACCTGACCGAGTGGACCGATGCAAACCCGGTCCGCGGCTGCGGGCAGCGCGTCTTCCTCGTCGGTGAGGAGGGCATCCCGGTCACCCAGCTTCAGACCGTTGAGTTCGCATGACTGGCCCCGCGGGCGACCAGCGCGCCTCCGCCTCGCTGCTGGACCGGCTGACGGACGACCGGCCCGACCAGTTGCACGACCGGCCGCAGAGCGCAGCCGAGTCGGTTTCCCGGCTACGCGACTCCGTCCAGCGCGACGTAGAAGCCCTGCTCAACGCGCGCCGGCCCTGGCGCTCCGTGCCGGGCGCCTGGCCGCTGCTGCGGACATCGCCACTGCATTACGGCATCGCCGACTTCACCGCGGGCGCCTTCAACGACCCCGGTGAGCGCGAGGTGCTGCGCGTCGACATCGAGGAGGCGGTTCGCCGCTTCGAGCCGCGGCTGACCCAGGTCGAGGTGCAGTTCGGCGAGACCGTGTCGCCGCTGCGCGCGACCTTGTCGCTCCGGATTGACGCCCTGCTGCTGATGGACCCGCAGCCGCAGGCCATCAGCTTCGACACCCTGATTGACACCACCACCGCGGACGTCTCGCTCCGTCGGGTTCAGAGGACCTAGCGCGATGTCCGGCAGCCTGCTCCCGTTCTACAACCGCGAGCTCGACTCGCTGCGCGTTCTGGCGAAGGAGTTCGCAGAGGCCAACCCGAAGATCGCCGGGCGCCTGCGCCTGACGGGCGACATGGTTGACGACCCGCACGTCGAGCGCCTGCTGGAGGGCGTCGCGTTCCTGTCTGCCCGCGCGCAGCAGCGCCTGGACGACGAGTTCCCCGAGATCAGCGACGCCCTGCTCGGGGTGCTCTATCCTCACTATCTGGCGCCGGTGCCGTCGGCGGCGATCGTGCAGTTCACCGGCAAGGCGGACCTGCGCGTCCCCGTCACCATCCCGGCCGGCACCATGCTGGACACCGACCCCATCCAGGGCGACGCCGTGCGGTTCCGCACCGCTTACAATACCACGTTGTGGCCGGTGGCGATCGAGTCGGTCCGGCTGACCGGCCTGCCGCTCAACGCGCCGGTCAACCCGGCGGCCCAGGGCGCGCGCAGCAGCCTGCGCGTCGTGCTGCAACTGACCGACCCGGATGCGATTTTCGCCGAGCTGGAGGTTGACGAACTGCGCTGCTTCCTGCGCGGCCCGGCGGAGCAGACCCTGTTGCTGCACGAGCTGCTGTGCGAGCACACCCTCGGGCTTGCCCTCGCCGATGGCCCGAACGACGACCGCCCGACCCTGCTGCCCGCCGCTAGCCTGGAGCCAGTCGGCTTCGCGCCGGAGCAGGCGCTGTATCCCTGGTCGGCCCGGTCGTTCTCGGGCTTCCGCCTGTTGACCGAATGCTTCGCGCTGCCCGAGAAGTTCCTGTTCGTGGACCTGAAGGGCCTTGCCGCCCGGACGGTGGTCCACGCGTCTAACCGGCTTGAACTGTTTCTGTACTTCGACCGCGCCGTGCCGGAGCTGGAACGCCGGCTGCAGCCGAACTGCCTCACGCTGGGCTGCACCCCCATCGTCAACCTGTTCCCGCGCCAGTGCGAGCCGATCCGGCTGGACCATACCCGGACCGAATACCCCATCGTGCCGGACTACCGGCGCCCGAAGGCGCTCGAAGTGTGGGGCGTCGAGCAGGTCCGGGAGATCGGCAACGACGGGTCGAGCCGGCCCTGGCGGCCGTTCTATCGTCATCCCGCGGTGGCCGCCGCAGGCGAGTCGGGCGCCGGACACTATAACGTGGTCCGGCGCGAAAGCAGCGGCGCGGTTGGCGGCACGGACCTCCTCCTGGCCCCGTTCGACCCGTCGCTCGATGTTGACCGCTTGGCAGACAAGGTGCTGTCGGTTGACGCCCTCTGCACCAACCGCGACCTGCCCAGCCAGTTGCCGTTCGGGGGCGACCAACCCCGCCTGCAGCCATCCGATGGCCTCAGTTCGGTTACGCGCATCCAGTGCCTGACGGCGCCCACGCCCACGTGGCGCCCCGCCTTGCGTGAGCAGCGGAGCTGGCGGCTGATCTCGCATCTTTCGCTCGGGCACCTGTCCATCGTCGGCGGCCCGGCTGCGGTTGAGAACCTGCGCGACATGCTCCGGCTGTACGACGTCCGCGACAGCGCGGACACGCGCGCGACAATCGCCGGCATCGTTCGCGTGGACTCCAGCCCGGCGACGGCACGGGTGCCGGGCGCGCGGCTGGGAAGCTTCTGCCGCGGGCTGGACGTGGCGCTCGGCTTCGACCAGCGCGCCTGGGAGACGGGCGGGTCTTATCTGCTGGCGTCCGTGCTCGCCCGGTTCTTTTCGCTCCATGCCACCGTCAACTCCTTCGTCCGTACCAAAGCGGTGCTGCAGGGCCGCAACGAGGTCGTCGCCCGGTTCGCTCCGCGGGCCGGCGCGCGCGTGCTGCTGTGAGCGGCCTGCCCGCAAGCGTTCCGGCGGCGCAGGCCGTGGCCGTGCAGCCCGGACCGCCCGGCCCCGCAGTGGCCGCGGATGCTGGCGGGCGCAGGCCGTCTCTGCTGCGACGGCTGCTGAGCGAGCCGTCGCGGTTCAGCTTCGACGCGGCGGTCGCAGTGCTGATGCGCGCTGGACGCCAGGCCGGGCCGGACGCAATCCGGTACCGGGCCCCGCCCGGCCTCGGGTTCGTCCCGTCCGACGTGCTCTCGGTACAGCCGGGGGCGAAGGGGTTTTCGGTCGTCACCGGCCTGCTCGGGCTGGCCGGCCCGGCCGGCGTGCTGCCGCGGCCGTACTCCGAGGCCGTCAACGCCGCCCAGCGCCGCCACTCGCCCGCGCTCGCCGCCTTCCTGGACATGCTGGCGCAGCGCCTAGTGTCCGCGTTTGCAGGCGCCGCCATCAAGTACCGCCCTCACCGCGCCGCCGCCGCGTCGCTCGGCGATCCCGCCAGTCGGCCCGACGACGGGCTGCGCGGCAGCCTGCTCGGGCTCACGGGCTACCAGCCCGAGCGCCTGCTGGAACGGCTGCCGCTTGGCGCCGACCCGCTGCTGTTCTATGCCGGCGCCTTCGCCGCCCGGCCCCGCGCGGCGGACCGGCTGGCGGCGATCTTGTCCGACTGGCTGGGCCAGCCAGTCGAGGTGGAGCAGTTCGTCGGCTCGTGGCTGGAGCTTGGCTATGACCAGATGTCGGCGCTGCCGGCCGCCGGACGCGCCGGCCAGTTTACCCAGCTCGGCGTGGATGCGGCTATCGGCAGCCGGGCCTGGGACATCCAGTCGCGCATCATGCTCCGCATCGGACCGCTGGAGCTGGATCAGTTTCAGTCGCTGCTGCCGGGCCAGAACCTGCTGCGGCGGCTGGCCTCTCTGGTGCACGCCTACCTGGACGGCGAGACCGGGTTCGTCATGAACCCGGTCCTGGCCGCGCACGCCGTGCCGAGGCCGGCGCTGGGACCGGCGTCGCCGTGCCTGCTCGGCTGGGTGGGCTGGCTGCCGGTCAGCGGAGGGCGGCGCGGCGACGCGACGGATGCGGTGTTCACGGCCTCCGGCGGGCAGGCCGGCATGGACGACCCGGCATGATCCCCCGCCGACGGCAGCCCGCGCCGTGGAGGCGGCGCTTGCTGGCCGCGGCGCTTGCCGTGCTGATCGCCGCCGGCGCCGCGGCTGCGGCCCCCGGCGCTGCGCTGGTCGTGGGCATTGACGGGCCGCCCGGATCGTCTAGCCGCGCCTGCGGCCAGCTTGCGCGCGAAGTCGGCGCGCAGCTCGGACGCCAGGGCATTGTCCCGCAGGTGCTGGACAACCCCTCGATCATCGCGCTGCGGAGCGGCGTTGACGATTTCGCCGTGGGGATCGCGGGGGCTGCGCCGGAGACTGCGCTGGCCTATGTCTGCGCGCCTGCGTCCGCAGACGGGCCCCGGCTGTTCGTCTTGCCGTCCGGCACGGAGGCCAGGACCGGGGCTGCGCTGGCGGAGCGGGGCGTGATCGTGCAAGCCTTCCTCAACGCGATGGCGGGAACCGGCGGAACGGTGTTCGCCGACCTGGCCCTGCCCGGCGATGCCGTCCCGGACGAAGCGGCCCGCGCCTTGGCCGAGCGGTTGCCGGCGGGGCTGCACCTGGCGCTCAACTTG
>JAABUW010008046.1_pt1 | contig 12448 bp, 12 predicted proteins | sample 5560081 | NCBI WGS metagenome assembly JAABUW01 (sample SAMN10711882, study PRJNA513363) | rock metagenome | isolation source: Antarctica rocks | place: Antarctica: Victoria Land, Knobhead sud | reverse complement strand
GAGGTGTGGCTTTGGGGCTGGGATTGGATGGGATGGTATGTTGTGGGATAAGGGGGGTTATGGGCTATTGGGGAGGTGGGTTTGGAGGGTGGGTTTGGAGGTTGGGTTGGATTGATTATGATCCGGCTGGATCGTTGGAGTTACATTCAGTGACGTGACACCTTCACTCTGAAGATCGAATCCACTACCATCCAAGTTCACCGCAAAGACATTGAAAATATGCAAGGAGATTAGAGAACGACGACATTACATATTGTTCATTTCTGCTGGATCTGGCTTCTGAGCATTGCCGTGGCTTTTGCTGTGCGTGTATGCATACGGGCATTTTTCAGATGCATCTATCGGAATTTATGTGATGCAATCTCGGCCTTGGGGGGAGGCGCTCGAGGTTGTGTCAATGAAAAGGCAGTGGATGTGGATTTTGGTGGTTAGAGTCGGTACTGTGCAGACAGTAGACTTTTTGAGATGAGTATCATAAGGGAAAGATGGGTTTTGGGATTGCGATCGAATATGACTGTGAAAACGGAATGAGGACGTGCGAGTGGAGATGAGGGTAGGGTTATATTAGTGGGCTTGAGCAGGCTCTAGTGTTTTGGGATGAGAGATGGGTGTTTATATGAATAGGTTCTCTTGGTTTGTTGCATGCTTAGAGGGTTTATGGGTAGTGGTGTGATGGGTCGGATGATGGTTTGATATAATGTATTATGTTTTTTAGGGTGGAGAGATCGGTGGGTGGAAGAGCGGGTGTGGGGTTTTGTGTGCCGTGGTTGGGATGGTGGAAATTGGTAACAGGTTTTTTATGGGTAGATTTCTTTGTGTATCTTAGTCCATATGCCAAGATCTGAGCGTAGAGGAGATGCACGAAGAGGAAGAGGTGCGTGAGTGGAAGACAATGGAGGACTTGTTTTGAAGTGGAGGGTTATGGTGCGTTCTTTAAAGCTTTTGTGCACGAAAATACCACCATGAGGAGTGCCATGGTGCGTTCATTGAACCTTTTGTGCATAAACTACCCTCAATGCCACATCAACATCGGGATGGATGAGGTATCCAAGATCGATTATCCAAGATCGATTGGTCGCTTTTTGTCTGCGAAAAGCTTTCTCAGCGGTTGAAGTATGTTATTCTTAAAGACATCTCTAATATAATCAAAAGCCGCATGCCCTGACTGCCAAAGTATACAAGTCATAAAGGAGAGCGGTACACCCCGCATATCCTCTCAACAAACTTAGACCTGGGAAGCCCAGATCAAGGGAGCCCTCCAGTCGGCTCGGAATGGGCTGGAATTGGAAGCTTGCAGCCTGGGGGAAGCATAGGACGAAGGCGGGTAAGAGCGTGATCAAAGCATCTATCCTTGACCTATCCGCCTCATGGAGATTCTAAGCGTAAACGACAGCGTTATTCGAGACTTTATTGAGGGCATCTCTAACGCGAAGGTGAAGAGTTTGGTATGATATGAGGAGGTCCTTACGCTGAAAATGGTTAATGGATTTCGGTTGGACCATCAGGGCGTACGTTTACAAAAGGGTCACATTTTCCAATCCTCGGACTGATATCGTATATCAGGTCAATGAGGACGGCTGCGGCAAGCATAGACCGGTGTTTGGAGCGACGATCATCTAGGGATATCAACGATAGTCACGCATCTGATCTGGAGCGAGGAATTTGGGACGAAGGATGCGGCGTTTCTAGACGTAAATCTATTTGTACGTTAGGGGCTCAAGATAATTATGTTGTACTCGGATAGCAGTCAGGTATAGATGATCACTTAAGTAGGTTGGCCAGTAGAGTGTGATTCGTTCATTCTGGAGGAGCAATAGTGGAGGTTTTGGACTGCGGAGACTGGAATTATAGGCAGTACCGGGGATAATCGATGATGATGTGTTCTGGCTGCTCAATCTGGGTGGCTGATATCCCTTCGAAGAACCTCAATCATTGTAAAATTAGTCTTAAGCCCAGGTTCCTGAGTCCTTATGGAAACAAGACATCAAGCCCGGCTAGCAGGACAGTAATCCGTAATTTCCTGGATAATATAAAGAGGGTGGCGTAAAGGGCGCCGATGGTAGATACGGAGGCACGGGAGACGAGAATGGTTGTCGGATACGATTTCATGAAGTGAATGACACTCCAACTGCCAACTCCCAATTTTCAGACGAGCAAGTGGATGTTTGATGAAAACATCAGATGCTGGCTGATAATCTTGACGGATAGAGATACCAAAGGCGCGGAGTGCCCAGACGCTACGAAGCTTCCACCTTTCGAGCGGTGTTGAAAGCTGGGAGCAGCATGAGCTTCTCGGCCAGGCCAATAGCGAAGCGTTCAAACACCTTTGCAATATGTACGATCGGCTAGTAGCTGCCGACGAGGTGCAGGTCACCGACGTCGATACGAAACAAACGCAGACTCGGGCGGTCTCCTTCCCAGATGCTGTGATGATGAAGCGAGACTGAGACAGTCCATGATTTGATGGTGGACGTTCCAGCAAGTAAGATAGAAATCAGATAGGTACGATTTCGTGAGGAGCTCCAAGCAGATCTGCCCGAGATCGATCTATTCGCGCAACTCGTAGGGAGTTCGTCTGCGTGATTTGTAGATGTGAGACGCCGTGATCCTAGGCTTTTGCAAACCACTATCGCATGGTTTGGTATGACGATGGAGGAGAAGATTCTTCTGGTGCATGGTGGCTGAGTTTACATGAGTCTCATTGACGTATGCGGCCTCAAGCATAATATCGGCCTGCGACCAAGGGAGTGACTTCCTTGGCTGAAAAGCATGCGTGCTCAATGTGATCATCGCCATCGACCGACATGCCTCCATCAACTACTCCCCACTGAAGTCTCTCCAGCGTCAGCTCGTCTTTAGCCATATCTTCTCTTGGCTGGCACGCAGCTGCAATGGACGCTGAGCAACAAGCAGCTAAGGGCATTGTTGCGGGATATGTTCTCAGAAATCCAAGAAGCAGCGCTGCCATTAGCATTGCCCCTCCCAAAGATAAGGCAAACACGATCGCATATGGCGAATAACCAATCGAGGAGATCGAGCTGTCTACGCCGCCAATCTCGTCACCAGCCCATACGTATATTCGAACCAAGAAAAGACTTTGTGAAATGAGCCAGTGCAAGATTGTCGATGCCACCATGATCGGGACGGCATAAATATAAGGTAGTTGAAGAAATCCACGTGCCCTCTGTTGACCTCTGGGCCACGCAACGCGAAGGCCCTTCCGGCGAACGCTGTATCCCACCCATTCTGCATTGCTTAGCATCGAAGTGAAGAGGCCATTGTAGGCAAGGTATATGTACGATACAATGATCTGCGGCGTGTTGGCGAGTAGAGACCCTACAGCTGGTGATTGGACTGTTAAGAATAAGCCCTCGTGACCAAGAAGATAGTTCGTATCAGGTTTTCCAAAACCACTTGTGACAAGTCGCTTATTACCATGTGTCCACATTCCGCCTTGCAAAGCCAACCAGAGAATTGTGGCTATAAGTATTAGAGCACTATGGGAGAGTTAGCGCAGGATAGATCGATTGCCTCATAACAAAGCAACACATACGGGATAAACGTCGAAAGCCAGAAACCCTTTGTGGCTCCGGCCGCCCAACGTTTTCTTTTGCCCCGCCACCGGAGTGGTACAGGCTGCTCCGACCAAAAGTGCTTCTTGTTCTTGACATCGACCTTTGAAACCAGGCAGCGATCTTTGAGACTTGTGTCAGGTTGCGAGAGAAACGATTGGATCGCGTCTCCATTGGTTACCAATGGATGCATGGAGCCACCAACATAGAGGACAAGGATGAAACAAATCGTCTTGACCGCATTACAGATGAGCACGGTGACTAGGATGGGATGACTTATTCCCAACCGACAAGGCCGATCTGCTTTCTCCACCAAACAGGTTTTTACGTTGCCTTCAATAAAGAACGGATGTTGCGTTAGGTTCGCTCCTTGTGTGTACACTGCAAGGTTATATCCATTCCAAGGGTTCCAATGAGTGGCATTCGCTTTGATGAGCTCGCAGAAGTCGCAATAGGACCCAGTCTTGTCCGTATAGGGCATGGGATCATCAGCAGGAGTACCGCACATCCACAGTCCCGCAGCTGATGACGTCGGAACCTTTACTGGTCCGCTGTCTTGGTTGAACCCTTGGAATAGCAACGAGTGGTCTTCCACTTCAGTGTCGTAGACCAGGAGGAGGTTTCCGTATCCTTAATTGAGGTTGAGCCCGTAAGCTCGTATGCAGTCGGGGACGCTCAATGAAATCAAGGAATGATTCGCATATTTTTCTCGCATGGACTGAGTTGCGATTGGATAACGATACGGGGCCTCCGTCGTCTTATTATAAGGGCGGTCATTCGGGAATGCTTCAGTGACCGCACTGAAGACATAATTATTGGAGCTCAAGGTGTTGACAAAGGCCGAGTTCCATAGTAGATGTAATGGTATGGAGCTGAGTCCGAGTATGATCCACAGAGCGCTCTTCTTACGGTCGACGTAGAACAGATTCTTGAAGCTAGGTACACCAATACTCAGCCATTTGCGTCTTGCGTGTGCTGCATCGACCTCTTTGCGCGTCGGCGCGCAGAGAATCTGCATGCAGAAATTCGAGGCGGCGAGGAGTAATGTACTCAGGAGGTTGATTGCGAGGTGGATCCAAGTGAGAGTATTCTTGACTTTCGAGCATGATCCTTCATAGACAAGAGCCACATTTTGCACGGCAGAGAAGCTGGTCGAGGCCCAAACCGTAACGCCGAGGTTCAAGCTGAAGATGCATACAGCCAAGAGGATCCACAGGACAACGCTGAAGCGCCAACCATTGGCATTCTTCCGCTTGGGGTTCAATCCAAGGGAAGTGAAGATGCCTTTGGGACTGTCGCCCACCGTCATGTCGGAAAGTAAGAACTCGGTGTCCCGGATGTTCTTTTTCCTCCAGAATACTGGCAGATGGCCCATTGCGGAAACGGTGGGCATGGTTGACGAGTTGGACTTTTTGCATAGCTTGTACAGTATAATTTATATGACAAAGGAAATTCTAACCACCATGTTGGAAAGAGCTGAGGAACCGCGTTGGAAATTCGACAACGGAAACCATCCTGCTCCCTACATCAAGTTATGTAGTGCCACATAAAGTACCAAGACGCGAAGGATCGCTCTAGTCTCTAATCTCAGCTCGAATAGGGCTGAGCCTGAGTCGTCCTCAGATCCTTTCGTCATTGAAACAGACCCCTGCTAGACCAAACTTTCCTTCCCACTTGTTTAGTGTCGCTATTAATAGCAGCCTTCAGATCATAGGAAAAGCCGCCCAAGAAGAGGAAGGTCTGCCGAAAGGAATATCGCCTGGTTCTGGCACCAATGTTGTAGAGAGCTGTAGATGCGAGTACGCAATGCTCTTGTAGGCTACAACATGGTGCCTGAACGACGTGATCCGCCTCTGAAAGTAAAGAGGTCAAAGGTTGAGAATAATCGAGGTATGAAATTGAGATCTTTGAGTCAGACGCGCTGCTTCTTAAAGTGTACACAGAGTATCTGATCGCTAAGACATTTCTGCCAAAATCAAGTCGTAGCTGATCATGAGTCAAGCACCAACCTCAGTATGAGGCAGTCAAGATACAGACTTTCAAGAACCTGGAGGGGAGGCGCGGGACGTGAGCCTTCGCTGTTTGATAGAAAGACATCAACACACCAGATCTTATGCGCCAATGCTTTTCCCTTTCTCCTTCTTTAGCCCTGGAATGCGCGCGTATGAGTTACAGGGACAGAATGACTATTAGCCAACTATCAGCAGTTGTGCAGAAAATAGAATCAACTCATGCAATTGTACTATCTTTGTGCATTTCAGCGCAGCTTGTGTCTTCATTTTCCACACTGCAAGTCATGAAGAGCCTGTTAGCAGTCTGCTTCGGATGAAGTATGCAAACAGGCAATCGAAGATGAAACAACAACATCCACAATCAAAATCAATTGCGACGTGAGAACAAATATCTTGATAGCGACTAACCTCACCATGGACCAATATGGACGCCTCCTGGGTCAGACCCTCCGCACTGAGGAGGACATGTCGTTATTTGTTCGAATAGAACTCGCTGCGTATAAGACCCACCCGGTGCTAGGAGCTGTGTTCCCTGAAGATAGTTCGACCGCACGGTTGACTACTCTTTCTGCCATATTCTCTTTGGCAATTGTGGCTAGACGTCGTGCGTATTGTCTGGGTGTTGGGGGATCCATTTCTTTCGTGTATTGAGGGTTCTAGAGGATCATAGAGTAGAGCTGCATGCTTCTCTCTCGCACCCCAAATGTACGACGATGCGGAAGACTTGAGGTCGGTTGTTGGCATGGACCTTCTTTTCTGTGCATCACTTGTAGATTGAGAAGCTCATAGAGCAGGCTTGCAGTCAATTAGGTGCCTTCCTCATCCTCGATAACAACGAATGGACTCATGAGATAAGAATCGAGCATGAGGTGTTCCGTATCTCGAGGGACACACTGGTGAAGTGCAGGTATGAGTGAAAGTGTGATGTTGACGTTCGATTCTACCAACCTTGTCTGGGTGAGTGCACTTGTGTTTAGACAAACAAGATCGAGGTACCTCTATTCTACCTCGATTCCTTCGTTCTCGATTCCCCACCGCACGGCATCCCAAACATCATCTACTATCACTTTCGGTTTATGAGCAGGTTCGCCACCGCTGTACACACCACTGCGTACGAGAATGGATTGCCACGTGCTTCCCGCGTGACTCTTGTATTGATTGGCCCCGAGTATGTCAGACTCCGGATTGTCCCCCACCATATAGACCCTCTTCAATCCCTCCATACCAATCCTTGTTTGGCCCTTGCCAAGCAACTCTTTTCTATGGGACGCCAGTCTCTTCTCTGCGAATGAATAGGTGCCCTGGGTTGGTTTGCCGAACATGCGTTTCTCGAGAAGAACGCCATTGCCGCCAGTGACGGCATTCCACACCCCTTCGAAGGCTTCGCGAAAACCGCCTTGGCCTAGGCGGGGGAGGTGATATGCTGCTGCCCAGAAGAGATCGGGATTTGAGAAATACAGGGGAGGCTGGCCGTCTTGGAGGTATCCTCGATTGGGAAGAGAGTTTTTGCCGTTTTTCGGAGACAAAGAGCCTAGATAGCCTTTGTGGGAGAGTAGCAGGTCGAGGATGATCTGAGTGTCAAGGGCCCAGTCTCGAGGGTCGTTGAATACAAAGATAGCGTCAATCTTGACAGGACTCCTTGCGTCATTCGGAGCATACTCTTTTGGGGAAAGTTCGGCATTCGGAAGAGACCGGGCGTACGATTCGTAATTTTGAGGAGATGCAAACGGCCAGAGGGTAGGGAAGGTGGTTATGAGGTCAGCTGGTGTAAGGACATTCTTGAAGCCGTAACTACTCACACTCGTCAGAGCGTCCACCCAGGATTGATAGCATAGCAGACCCTTACTTCTCAGCTACCTTTCGACAAGCATCTCCGTCTCCGCCCGTTACAAGGACACACTTATCCTTGTACTGTTCCTCGCCATCAACGAGCTCCACGAACGGTGTGTGGCTTTGTACGAACATGTCCACATTCAGCGGTACGTTAAGCTGATAGCTCAGCTCTTTGACACGTGCGGCTTCGCTCTTTCCGCCGCCGTTGGTGAGAAGTATGAAGGGAATCCGGTTGGCTTGGAGGTAGGAGAGGGCGCGGTTGGCGCGAGGGAGAGGATTGGAGCTGCGGAGGAGGACGCCATCGATACTGGAATAGTGTCAGCCGGGATAAGCGTCCCAAAGAGCGCTCAACCATTAGTCCATGATTGGAATGAAAAACAATACACACTCGAAAGCAAAAGCGAAGTCGGGCACCTTTTGGTGGCCAGTGGCCGAAGTCTGTAGAAAGCGTGGATTTCGCCTGGGGATGCTGCACTGAAACAACGCTGTAGTCTTACAGGCTATAGAGATTGGTCTCGCAGATCTTCTCCCAATGATGAGGGACGCCATTGAGGTCCCCAGTAGTTCATCACGTGGAGTGAAGTTAAGATGATCCGCTCTGGGTAATTTTAAGCGCTATCGATAAGAATTAGCTCTGTTAGTATATTGTAGTCTCAAGAGTACACCCACTCGTGCCACTCACCCACACCCAAGGTTCGTAGACTGGCTTACGATACAGACGGCGTTACTACCATACACATGACAGTATTGGATACACTGCATTACTGATCAGCCTTTTCGTCTTGTGGCGTCTTCTTGTTCCCACTCCTAGCGTACACCCACGAGTATACCTACACCCAAGGGTACAACCACAGCTCGCACGGGTACAAGGAATTCCACTTTGGCACCTAGCCGCAGTCTGACTACTTTGGGAGCGTTGTTGGTTGCGATGTGCGAATGGTGAGGCTACCTGTACGCTGTATCTGCATAGCCTGGAAGCGGAAGAAAAAGCAAGACCATGACTTGACACTCTCCAATCTGCTTGCAGCACCGCAGTCTATTTCAGATCTCACTGTTCCAAGCACGATTCCCACAATCAACAATGGCTTTGCCATCTGAAATTCTCCGAAACGTCTTCGTCTACCTCACATCCGCCGACCAATCCACCCTCTACTCCTCTACCCTCGTTTCACGCTTCTGGTACTTGGACTCCATCTCCGCCCTCTACAGCAGTCCAGTCATCGATGGCAAGAACTACGACCGCTTCGTGCAATCAATATGCCCCTCGGTCAATGCGCACATACGAACAAACGGCCTGGCAGAGCTGGTGAAAACCCTGGATATGAGCCGCTTGGTGCATAATGGGAGCAAGAGCTTGACGGCTAGGTTGTTAGGCAGGGTGAAGGGGAACTTGGAGGCTTTTGTGGCGCCACAAGCATCTTTCGCGTGAGTCTCCCTCCACGAATTTGAGGAACAGCTTGCGAACGAAGACGCGGACTTCTGTTCAAGCTCCGCGGTACAGCTCACTATTTGGAAATTCGTGCGAGTAAGACATCAATTGCTAAGAATCTCAGCGTCAATTGCCTCGCTGCGCTTTCGAAATGTATCCACCTCCGCCGGCTTGATCTCTCCTTCGTCTCGGAGTCTATAGCCATGTCCGACCTCCTACGATCCATATCCTTCCTGTCACACCTCAAAATCCTGCATCTGCCTCGTTCTTCGACCCAAGATCCAGGCAAATCCATACTCAAGTCTGACTGGCCCGCCCAACTACAAGAATTACATATCAGTGGCGGACTGCACGATGAGACAACCGTCTACTTCAGCACCTTACCCCCAACAGTCTCCCATCTCAGCATTGGCAATTGTCCGCATATTTCGATGCTATCAATCGGTCCATTACTGCTAGCAAAAGGACCACAACTACAATATCTCGAAATCCTAGCGCCAATACCACGTCTACAGCTAGGCCAAAAACCTCTCAACAACATCATGGGTTTATTACCCAATCTCCGACATCTAAAAATATCCGTAGATTTCATCGATACCGACTTCTTCCTCAATGCAAGCTCCGAGCACCCAACACTATCACGTATCGATCTACACTGCTTCGATACAGACGACACATCCCAACTTGATGCTTCAAATCTGTATACTTTTCTCGAATTATATCCCTTTTCCAAGGTCAGAATCCTAGGGATACACCAGAAACTTGGCTGGGCCTTCAAAGACGGCGTGAACATTCTTGATCTAGATGAGCTGCTGAAAGCAATGGCGCGAGAGGATGGGCCAGGGGCTGAGGTCTCGGAGGATGAGGCTGGTGTGGTGTTCTTTGGCAAGAGTGGATCTAGCCATCCTTTGCACAGGTTGTGACGAAAGATGGTGAATGAGTATACGATTGGGATAAATGAGCATAGCATGATACCCAGGCATTTCGTTTCCATTTTACTTCATAGAGAAGGATTATTGCGACCCAAAAGAAACCTACAGCGCATGTCTTTTGAGCACTAGTTCTTCGAGCCAAAGGTATACGACATCGCAGCTAATCCCAGCCCAACTATCTAAATCACCATCTCACAATCTACACAAAATCTACATCTCATCCCACAAAAATCTCCCATCCAACAAATCCCTCTGCCCATAAACCTCACCAACAATCGTAACAATCATATCAAGCGTCGCATGAATACCTTCCTCGTCAACAGCACCTTCCCTACCAGATTCTCCTTTCGTGACGGAATCCTGCTGCTGCTGCTGCTGCTGATCCTCGGTGTCGTGGATGACTTCCTGCTTTTCGTCGGTAGAGTTCAGAGAAGCGAGCATACGCGCTCTGGCTTCTGCGAGAGCGCTGTCCACGTTGCCTTCCGCTGGTGGGGAGCGGAGATGGCTGGAATTCTCGGGCAGAGAAGTGATGGGAGGGATTGGTGCGTTGGATATAGCGTCATCCTCCTCCTCGTCCACCACTTCATCGGGCTTCGTTTGCGCCACAGGGATATTTGTTTCATCTTCTTCCCCTTCACTATCATCATCGCCCTCACCCCTATCGCGCACATCCTCCACCTCATCGGGCTTCATATGCGCCAGACGCACATCCACGTCATCATCTTCCCCTTCACTATCATCAACCCCCTCACCCCTATCGCGCACATCCTCCACCTCAACCACCTCTCCAGCCCTCATCCTTCTCAGCAACTGCACCCCCCTCTTCCCCACCCTCCTCACAACTCCCACCTCCTCGCTTCCCATAGTCCCCAACTCTCTACACCTAGCCAACAAACCCCATGCCCATGCCCCAATGTTCCTGCCCCCTTCCTTTCTCAGATTTCCAGCCGTGAGTAAATCCTCCAGTACTTCCAAGCCCCTGATCACCGTCTCCTGCTGTAGCAGCGCCAGAATACCCATTTTCGGCTGAGTGCGTAATATTTTATTCCGCCATTCCTTGCCAGTGTTGAAGCCGGCAGGGGTATTGAGGACGCGGTTTGCGGGGAGCGGAGGCGGGTGTTGGAGGTGAGAGCTTAGGGTGGAGAAGCGCGTGTGCAGGGCGGTGTAGTATGCTTCTTGGGGGTCGACATCTGAGGCTTCTGATTCATCTCTGGTTCTTCTTTGACCGGTGTCGGAAGAGGGTGGAGGCATAGCGGTGTAGGCGCCATCAGCGTAGTAGCCTTGGGGGTAGTCTTCGTAGATATCTTGAATTGGTGGAGGGGCGGTGGGGGAGATTGGCGCAACGAGCAGGTTGGGGACGGTTTTGGCTTCAGATCTATATACATGGCTAAGATCAGCTTGCGTCATGTACTAGAAGGGTGTAGTCTCAGCATGTGTTGCTTGGGAGGATAGGTGGAGGTGTTAGCTTACCTGACCATCCGCAAATATTCCATGCCGTCATTTGCAGGACCGTAGAAGAGCTCATCTTCGCCGAGGGGACCGTCGAGGCCGGGGAAGGCTCCGCGTTGGCCATTTGTGGGATCTATACGCGCTTGAGCTGCGCTGGGAGTATCGTCACTTCCGTCGACTTGGTTGGGCCGTGAGCGTTTGCTGGTGAATAGGGTGTTTGAGTCATTGGAGTCGGGCTGCTTGCGCTTCTTGGTCATCGTGAATGAGCAATCGTGCTTCTGAGTGGTCTAAATATTGAATATGCTGCTGTAATAGATGTGTTGATATAACATCCATTGGCGGCATATGGAACAGGTATGATGATGTCGAGTCAGGCAAGCTTAGGGTTAGGCTAAGCCGCTTTCGCTTCTCACAATTCAAAGCCGGGGGCTATGTTCTGTCGTGCCTGTCAAGTAGCTACGGCATGTATGATTAAAAAGCATCTTCTTCGTCTGACGAGCTGAATACGTTGAGTAGCGGCTATCTGAGAAGTAATATTATGACCTCCCTTACCGCCACCACAGGACATACGCCCAGCAAACACCAACGAATTCGGCAATGTAGACGCATTCTTTAGGTATTACATGGTACACACCTAAGCATGCCGCAAATACATCTACCGGTACGTATTCGCCCAAATCTTCATCGAGAATTTGTGATCATTGAAGTCTCAAGTATCCCTGACCACTGGCACCCGTCCATAGGCAGACCTGCTTTCCTCGCCAAAGCCATGGGACGAAAAGGGAAGAGACCAAGACTCCATCAACACATGCATGTATGCATCAAGGCTAGGACACGCTTCCTACGAGCAAAGCAGCGACACCCTCCTCCTCACTCCTTACCGTGATCTTCGTGGTGACACCGCTCTTCGCCGAGTACGCCATCTTAACCAGTGCTGCGACTTTCCCACCGCCAAGAGTCTTGCCGTACAGCTTAAGGGTGTGGGTGCTGTTCGAAAGTGTAACATCTGTTCCATCCAAAGGTTGGAGCGAGAGAGCTTTGGTGAGCTGTTCAGTTGCATCTGGAGAACCGCGTTAGTCTCACAAGAAGAGTAGTCACACGGTGTTGTGTTCTCACCAGCTATGCTCTTCGTGCTGCTTAATTGCAGCGTCTCAGATGCCTCTTCGCCATTTGCTCCAGTCTGCTCCCAAGCGTGGTCAAAGCTGCCAGCAAAGGCAGGCA
>JAABUW010008045.1_pt1 | contig 12449 bp, 15 predicted proteins | sample 5560081 | NCBI WGS metagenome assembly JAABUW01 (sample SAMN10711882, study PRJNA513363) | rock metagenome | isolation source: Antarctica rocks | place: Antarctica: Victoria Land, Knobhead sud | reverse complement strand
GGTCACGCCGGTGCAGCGTTTCTCGACCATACCGGATCAGTGTAGGCATATCTTGCTAGATTGATCAAAAATCGCGCATCATGGCATCAGACCTCTCATGAGGCTCGCTGGAGTTGATCAGCGCAGATAGTTGAGCCTCTTCGGCCTGTCAGAATATCAACACGGTCATGGCCAAGCGTCGGAGCGTTGCTGAGTGTGTCTCAGTATGGGGCCGAGCAACTTCCGCTCGGATTTAGTTGCGTCGATTTTAACTCTCGACAACGCCCTCACGGATCTAAACTTAGCAGCTCGACGAATGGAAGCGGTATGTAGAGGCACTCTTCCTCGGCAACTGTCGAACCGAGATGTGACAGGTGTATGGGTCCATGATCGACCTTGCATATGCACAACCAGGAACAACAAGCGTGAAGAAAGAATTTGGTCGTCTCATACCATCTCAAAGTCTAGATAAGGGGTTAAGACACCTTCAGACTCGGTAAAGATCGACGAGGCTTGGCAAAAGGTTGTTCTTGCTTTGACATTCCGCCCATGGGTAAGCAACCTTTTGGCAGGAGCAGCCGGAGTGCGGAAGCTCAAGAGTGGTTTGGAGAGCGGAGATTGTTCTTGTTTTATGGGGAGCGGCAACTCTGTCTCCAAGCAACGCCTTGGGACATGGCTCGATCGTGAACTCTTACTGGATGGCCTGGGTTGGTACAGACGGCCGTCTACTGCCAATAATTGAGCGGAGGAGTACCGATCGAGAGTGCTGGATTTCCCTATCGTCATTGTACACAACTGTCAAAGCTAAAGAGGCTGGATCTCGGTGCCCATCTGCACGATTGTTACGATGGGTAGGCGCCCTTCGCTGCGAACTCGACTTCTGAGGAACTGGGAGATGGAGGGCATCCATGTGCTCGGTTTGTGAAACCTTCGCCTGTCCTGCCTTCTCCGTCAACTACATGGAATTCGCCAGGCCGAATCTCACCATCCACCATTCCATCCAGCCCATGAACGCGGACCTCTGTTGTTCGCAGCACGCCATCCGCCTTCCCATCTATCTTCCGATCGTTGGCTGCCGAACCGATGCCTGGTGAGACGAAGGCAGAATAGTTTTTACCGGGCTGTTGGTGTTGGCGGCTGTGCATGGTACCGAGCTGGTGGTTGTGCGCCGATCGAGAAGTGTCATTCCCGGCAGAACCGCTGAGAGAATAGACCCCTGTGCGTGCTCCCACCACTTCCATGAGTTGATTCAAAACGAAGAACTCGAAGCGTAGCTTAACACTGTATATGGCTGCTTTGAAGACTGTCTGTATGGTAAATAGGTTTGCAAACTCGGTCGCGAGCAGTGCGGCGTCAAGACAGATGATCTGTGAGCGCAGAAGGTATCATCAGTCTTTGTACTATTGGAGAAGGCACATCGCATCCCAGATATGGAAGATTCGCACTCACGAAGATGTTGACCCAGATCAAATGCTTCATGACTTCATTCGTCTTCTTCTTCTGGAACACTTGTCCCGGCCTCAAGATTCTGCGCGCCTCGTAAAGGTAGAGGCCGGATATGATGAGTTCCTGGATGGTAAAGCCAGTCATTTGGACCTTCTCGTAGACGTTGTAGACGTCATGCCATTTGGTCGCGTTAGGTACAGTGGAGTAGGCCTGTAACGCAGAGTTAATTGTGCAGTATCATGCGTATTGCAGATATTGCTCACCACTTGGCTTAAGATCATGATGGGAATGTGTAAGATGAAGAAATTGGTGATTATCATGATCAAGACCCAGCGGATCTTGACATGATCTCGCACAACGAGATGGAGCCTTGAGTAAAGCACCAACGCTTGTCCCGTCACCATGCACCACCTACAGAAGGACAGAAAGATCAGCGAATGTCTTAGACAAGTAGGGTCTTGCCCATCAGATCTGTACCAAGAGACTCCAATGATGACCCCGACAGCGTGAGGATTCCGGATTATCAGGAAGTCCAGAAATATGAATCCAAGTGCGTGCAGAGCGCACCCCCAAGACGACAGGACAAGGCTCCAGAAGTAAAGTCCGCTGTAGCGCTTGAATGTCAACCATATCCGGGCTTGAAGCTCAATGGTGTTGACCCAAGCGATAGCACAAAAAGCCGCAATGACCATGGCTGTCGGCAAGTTAATGCCATAGTACTGAGCGTTGTCTGAGCCCATCGTTGCTCGAGTTCGTCGCGGAGAAGATTGTCTTTCGGTGCTCGCGAGTCTGCTCGACGGAGCAACAACAGATGGTCCGACAATGCGGCCACTTTTTGACACCTAAGTCGCCATGTAAAGGATACAAGGAGTGCAGCACTGCCCTGTCATTACGGATTATCAAAATCCTTACGCGAGAATTCATGCCTGTCCCGCGCTCGCTCTCGCGGATAACGCTAGACATGCGATCCTCCTACAGGCATATACTGTAAGTGAGTTCTTGGCCTCCAACCCAGCAAGGGCGTACGGCAGCTCCGACCGCTCGACCACATGCCGATGGCTCGAGCTCGCCAGGAGATGGGGGATCAGGTACAATGGATGTTCATGCCCCGGGATGGCGAACACGACCAGTCGAGATCAATGGAAGTTACACGCATATGGTATACAGCATTGGAGCATTCTGCCCTCCATCTCCCAAAAGCAAAGGCACATTGGACACATGGGCGCAATGGTTGGACTGTAGTGACAAGGAGGAGCACAAAGGTCGAGTGCTAAGGTAGCTAGCCTGTCGGATCGGGTGGGCAGCAAGCCGCCATCGCCCCGGGCCTCACGGCGAACGGCGAGCGGCGAACGCCCCGTCAACCATGGCTTTTCGCCCAGATTAGATTAATCCCATCACCGCCCACGTCTTGGGTCCATCGCGTACAAGCCGAGAGCAAGCCTCACAAGCACCACACACAGTATGTACCTGCAGCACGAGCAGGGATCTTGAACGTGCCGTTTGACGCAAAAAGTGTCTCCAAATCCTTCGAGAACGTCGGAGCTCTCGCGGCAGGTACTCTTGCTTCCTTCCATGCTTCCTTCCCTTCTTCCACCTCAATCACACACATTACCCCCCGTCACCATGCAGTCGTTCGTTTCACAATTTGCATGCCTGGCGTTGCTGTCTCTCTCACACGCTTCTCCTGTCCTACCATTCGCCCCTCGGGCCGTGGTTGTCGAGGATGCTGCGAAGCTAAAACCCACTTACGACTACGTCGTCATCGGCGGTGGTACGAGTGGCTTGGTTGTCGCAAATAGACTCACGGAGGATCCAGCAGTCAATGTCCTGGTTATCGAATATGGCTATGTGTACGTAAGCAGATTTCCTTGTTCATCCTTACGGAATCTGACATAGACTACAGTGATGGACAAGAGAATGGTACTTCGGTGCCAGGTCTGCCAGTCCCGGACAAGTACCTCCGCAATTACGAGAGTGTACCTCAGCCCGGACTCGATGGCCGAAGTAGCCCTGTCTATACAGGCGCTGTAGTCGGCGGTGGCACTGTCGTGAATGGCATGTTCTTCAATCGTGGCTCGGCAGGGGACTACGACGCTTGGGAGGCATTGGGGAATTCCGGCTGGTCATGGGAGGACCTCTTACCATACTTCAAGAAAGTCAGCTTGATTCTTCTGCCAACGTTGCGAAGCCATGTGCTGATTACACTACTTTACAGAGCGAGACCTTCACGCCGCCAATCCAGGAGATCCGGGACGAATATCCGGGAATCGTCTCGACCGATCTGTCTCCCCACGGCACAGATGGACCCGTAGGATCAAGCTTCGCAAACTTCCAGTATCCCGTGATGCGTCAGTAGCCTCAATTGCGCTTAGTACCACCAAGCGAAGCTAACTCTCCGTGATGCAGATAACTTCTTCCGTGGATGGAACGCTATCGGTGTCGCTACGCAGCCTCAGCCCAATGCCGGAGATGCAAACGGCGCATTCTACGGCCCACTGTCGTTGGATGCGAAGAATCAATCCCGGTCAGATGCGTCCGATGCCTACTACCGCCCTATCGCTGGCAAGAGAGATAACTTCGACTTGATCACAGGTCAAACCGTCACGAAGATCAATTTCAACAAGAAGAAGGAGGCAATTTCGGTCAATGTGAGTAAGCTTCGTACCAACATACCCGGCTTATCTGATTCATCGGCTGCTCTAGTACATATCTCGGATGTCGAAAGGAAAAGCAACCACCCATACCGTCAAGGCGAGCCGCGAAATCATCCTGGCAGCTGGCGCACCTCATAGTCCACAGATTTTGCAGCTATCGGGCATTGTACGTCAAACTGATGGGTAGCAGGGCTCTCGGAAGTAGCATCGAGCACTACGCGGCGCTCTGAGACCTTCCGCTACTCGATCCTGGTCCGGAGACACTCGCTAATCCTTCGACCTCTCACTTTAGGGCCCGAAGAAGCTGCTGTCTAGTCTCGGCATCAAGACAATCGTCGATCTTCCTGGTGTTGGCCAAAACTTCCAGGACCAGCCATCAATGTTCATGCAGTTTACTTGTGCGTCTCTTCATCCCCTTGATTTCTAGCATAAAATCTGGAGACGAATTGCTGACATGCCACTAGACAGCAACTATCCTTTCCCTTCTCCCGACTGGCAGTACACCAACCAGAGCTGGGTTGCTGACCAACTAGCAATCTATTACAAAAACCGTACAGGTCCCATGACAATCCCATACAACAGCGGAAGCATAGTATCGTTCCTGCCGTTGCAGAATGTCACAGACGACTACCAGCAAGTGATTGACACGGCAGCTGCAGTGGATTTATCGTCTCTGCTCCCATCCGACATCGACCCTACCATCCTTGCTGGCTACAAGGCGCAAAGCGCGCTCACACTCGAGCTTTATGCCTCTGCTCACGCAACTGTGCAAGAGGTCGCGTGGGCGGGAGGCAACACCGTCCCCATAGCTATGCTTCATCCTTTGAGCCGTGGCACTGTCACCATCAACACTACTGACCCAACAGCACCCCCAGTCTTCGATTACGGTACCTTCTCGCATCCCGCCGATCTCGACATCGCCGTGCAAGCACTGAAGAAGACTCGCGAGTGGATGGCTTCCGGACCAATGCAGGAGATTGGCGCTGTGGAAACCTTCCCCGGCACAAATGTGACCACGGACGCGCAGATTGCTGCCTCTATTCGCACGTTTGCGACCGGTACATGGGCTCATCCTTCGTGCAGCTGTTCGATGATGAAGCAGGAGCTTGGCGGTGTGGTGGACCCCTCCCTACAGGTTTATGGTGTGAAAGGACTACGAATTGTGGATGCTTCGGTGATGCCAATCATCATCGGCTCGCATACATCGTCGACTGTATACGCCGTGGCCGAGAAGGTGAGTAGATGTGCTCGTTGTTCCCGCGATCATTGACTGACCTAGACTCTTCATTCAGGCGGCGGAAATCATCAAAGCTGCACAGCAGTGAGCTCTGCCACGAGTAGCGATAGCAGTAGTGCCCTCAATATAGCTCAAATGCTGAGAGGAAGTTCTACAAAAGAAAAAGACTTTACATATAATTAGATTGAGATTTCGTCTTGCATCGGTGGCTGTTCACGAACTGGAATGGGTCGCATACAGGGGCGGCAGTACTTCACTATTTTTCCTGTCCACCATCGTAGCTGTCGTTTGGCTTCGAGCATACATTTGTACATTGCACTGCATTACGCTGACGCAATCTCTGGGTCTCATCATGCATCGTGATCAAAGCTTCCGCTGTCTAGGACACCCCATTCGCCCACCCAGAACCGAATGCCTTCCTACCTCCCGGAGTGAGCTTGTCCACCCTGCCCGCTAGTCCGCCAGCCATCGGATCGTCACAAAACACCATTAGCAGCTTATCGACAACGTCTCGGACTGCTTCTGACCATGGCTGTAAATCCTGAATGGCGATGCTCGATCGGAACGCGATACAAGTGCCTCTGTAAGCTTGGTGGTATATAAGCTTGTACTCTTCGTCCTCTCTTCGATCTTCTAGGCTCTCGAAGCTGGTATCCACTGCTGGTGATGCTTGGCCGCTCGAAAGAGATTTCCGATTCTTCTTCTGGATGAGGCCGTATAAGCGCATGCCTGCCATGACGGTGCGGGATATGATGTCTTTGTTCTTTCCTTCTACACCAGGTTCTGAAGTGCCAGCAAGGCTTTCCACCCGCGATAGAGATGACCGCTGAGGCCCAGCTGCGACTGCCGTGGGTGGGCGAGACGATGCTACACTTGGCGACCTTGAGAGCGTTCTAGCTTGTATAGATATGGTTTGCCCGTGACTGATACTGCGGCGATGTAGAGACGGCATGCTCGTTCCCGGCTTCGACGGTGCTGCGGCGCCAGATACACCTTCGCCACCCTTTCGCCGAGCCTTCTTTTTGCGTTCGGTAGCCTCATCGAAGACATCCTTACGCTTACGCACCGGGGGCTCGTAGATGTGCTCTTCATTTGCATTCATTGGGATAGGGAGGAACGCAGCATCGTCTGCCGGTTCGTGCGCGTTTGGCGATATTGGCGGAGTTGGCTCAGCGGTTGGAGTAGCATGCCGTAGCTTTGAAGAGATTGCGAGCGCTTGGAGGCTGATGGAAGCTGTATCAACGGCCACTTCATCCCGGCCGATTTGATGTAATTGGTTGTCCTGCTCATGCAGAGATGGGACTCTCGTAGCATATAGTAGGAGCTCAGTTATCGGAGGGGTCGAAGTGTTGACATTGTATCTATCGATTCCGGCACTCCCGACAGACACCAGAATGCCGAGTGGTGAATCAGGGCGAGCCGTTCTCCACCATGCTTCGTAATTTGGGTTAGATACGCTGTTATGCTGCCACACAATGCTATAGAGCCAGCTTTGGAGTGCAGTATCTTCTGTCCGTATTGAGCATGGCGAACCTACGATGAGGTATAGTGGTATCTTCGTTGTCTCCACGACACATAGAAATTGAAGAGACGCTCCATTGTGCAGAGGAAGTTCCGATACGCTCTGCCGTATGTCTTCGAAATAGAGATCTATCTGTGTTAGAAACGCGACAGTCTTCAACTCAATGGATTCTTACCTCCTAAGCTGTTATCCTCATCCAGATACAAGGTGGCTCTACTGATCATTGTGAGATGATGAAGTCAATCCACCTCAGGACAAACACGAATTTGACGCGAGATGGACGCTAGCGTCAAACTTTGACTGAGCGTACATAGACACGTGATGATAGAGATTTATACCACTCTCAGCCCCACGAAGTCTGCACCATATGGCTGAACACCAGCTCCACCATTCACATTGCTCACCACGATCTTGTCCTTGCCTCCAGCGGTCCCGAACCCGTTAACAAGAACACCCAATGTCGCAGGGTCTCCCCAGCCTCTCATTGGGGAGTAAAGCTCACTGCTCCGTCCAGACAATAGAACTTCGAGGCGGACAGCCGAGTGATCGTTGACAGACACTGTGATGTTGCGAGTGTTCGTTCCGTTGGTCCAAGAACTTCCTAGTGACACATCATTGTTGATATATGCCAATTCAACGTATCGCGAGCCTCCAGCGTTCTTGTCTTTCGGTATCGAAATAGAAGCAGAGCCGTGCGCTGTCAAGTTGGTGATCTTGGAGCCAGCCGGAGCGCAGAGACCGGATGTACATTTGTAGTGTGACGCTGTACCAGAGACGGTGAATGCAGTGCTAGCCGTAGAACTTGCCGATTGGAGGTGACACTTCAATGGAGTCGACTTTAGCGGACGTCTTGAGAGTTATGGTGTTTGTATCGCCTGCTTGCAGCGTGATTTGAGCAGATGTTGTGCCGGACGATGCCTGAACTTTCTGCGGGTTGGAAGATGCTGATGACCAGACTTCAACGGTAATCTTTTGGTCGCTTGCACCACTCAGGTTGACAGTCAAAGTGTACTCGTCGCTATCCGTGATGCCATACACGTGCTTGTACGTGATCGTCCCACCGGTGAAGTGGCCACATCGGTCAGTCTTGTAGGTGCCAGCTGGAGTTGTATCCGCTAGCTCCAGCAACAAAGTGCCGTGTGCTGCAATCGTCTGGGAGTAAGATGTGACAATATCTGTAGCGGTCTTGTCGTTCCATATATCTTTGATACGACCCGCGCTCTGAATACCAGCATCCGGCAAGAAAAGCTTGCCATTGATACTCTGGTTGTTCCAGTTCACGAGTGCGACCACAGTACGGTCGCCACTTAGTGGACCTGCCCAAACGTCGACTGCGCATTGGTGTAGCGGCGTGTCAGGTTCACGGCTTTCCCAAGACTGTCCTGGTTGATGGCGATGACATCGGCGTTCTTCAGAATGGCGAGAGAAGAATCTGATGCGGTGGTGAAAGTGTCCTTGAGTGCACATCCTATGGTGAGTGGAGACTTGGCGATAGCCCACAAGCTGAAATGAGTTTGCTCTTCGGGTTCTGTAAAGATGTTGTTGCCCACCTCCAGCATATCGAGATCAGGCCATTGCCCAGGTCCAGCATATCCGGCAGATGGTGGGAACTGGTTGATCTGCCTCCAGATAGTGCGCCATTCAGGAGCGCTTCGAGCATAGTCTTGAACCTAGGAGCTGGTGACTTGAATGGCTCGTAGTCCACATTAGGATAACCCTTTCGCAATAGTCAACTTACTGCTAGGACATTTCGTTGCACTGACTTACCCTCGCCTTAGACGAGTAGCAATTGTCATATTTGAGCAAACCCGCGCCCCACTCAGCGAATGTGTCTGCGTCGGTTTCCTCGTGGTACAGGCTGCCGGTTTGGTTTGGTAAGCCAGCCATACACATCAACGTTCCCGAGTCGGAGTACACACCAAAACCAAGATCAAGGCTGTGGATGTAATCTCCGAGTGCCGGAAACCCATCCGGAAACATTGTCTCGTTCCATGTCAGCTTTCCAGCTTTCGTGCGATATGGTGAGGTCCATCCACAATCAGTGGTAACGTAATAGTAGCCTAGGTCGGCTAGCCCAAGATCCTTGAGCGCTTTCGCATTGGACTCGATGATGGAGGCATTTGGAACGCAGGTATAGTGGTTGTATGAATTCCATCCCATCGGAGGTGTCAAGGCAAGGCCATTGTCGAGCCGCTTGACTGGTCGAGCCGCTATCGCAAGACCAGCTGCCCCGAGGATTGACCACATGCTTTGGAGCATCTTGGCCGCGAGAAGATACCGATCTCCATGAAGTCGGCCATGCTTTCACTATAAGGAACCAACAGCCTGGACAAGGAGGGGACTGTTTCGAGTGGAGACAATTTCTCCGGAACGTAATGAACTCTGGATAAATATGTGGTTGATCGGTGGACCTACCTATGCAGTCATCGAAAGCCGTATGGCTACGACGAGTCATTAGTCAAGTGCTGCTATCGGCTCAGCTGGGCGAGGTGAGGTGATGTGAGGTCCTTTTATGGAGAAGTCCAGTGGAGACCACGTCCTCACACCCCTCCGATACATGTAGTCTTCGTGCCTACTCGTGGCGGCATCATCGCCGTTGTCTTCCTCTGGAGTCACATCTCCATTCCCGCTGCTCACATTCTCGCGGTTGGAACCATTTCTCTGCTTGTTCATCACGGAGTGGCTGTCGTCGAAGCGGAGGAATGCCCGCATCACTATGGTACCCAGTGCTTTGTGTCGGCTCTCGATCGCTGAGCCGTGAGTGATGCCGCTACAGTCGCCGCTCTGATCTGCTGTACCTAGTACGTTGCTCGAGACTCTTATTCTCGTTCTCGTCAGGACCCGAGTCCCCGAGATTCTGACACCTATAGCGGCCCCAAATCTGACTCAGACATGGCAATCAGGTAGTAAAATGTTCCGATTTGGTGACGTGCACACTCCTTCAACTTGGCGATCTCGCTTATGGAACACGTTCCAGGCTCCCAGCAATCGAAGACATTGTCAGCGGCGCTTCTCTATATGACCTGGCTTGATTGGGTATCTCGCAAACATACTTCCAGCACCTCTTCATGGCGGAAACTCAACGAGTCCGTGTCACGTCTGGCGGCAAAGGTAATTCCACCATCTCGCACAGTAGAGATGAGGGCTCACTGTCTCCAGAATATCTACGACCGGCGGCGGATCTGCTCGGCGAAGCATTCAAAGATGATCCAGTCATTAGATGGATGACCAGTTCAATGCCAGACAGTACCCGGGTTGCGTACTTGCCGACTTACTGGTATACTCTCCTTAACCAGGCACTGCTCAACGATGCCGTTCTCCAGGGAGCCAATGACTGGTCTTGTTGTGCAGTCTGGATGCTACCCGGCAAGCAAGTGGACAACCCCTTGACTATCTCTCCCATGGGGCTCACTGCTTTACTTTGGAACATCGGCCTCGGGGGCGGCAAGCGCATGCTCTGGGACTACGGACATCAGGCAGACGTGTGCAAGCGTAAAGGGCTGCGAGACAGCAATGGCAAGGTGATCAAGAGGTATCATTACTTGTTCGTCATGGCCACAGATACAGCGCATCGCGGCAAGGGTCTGGCATCAGGTCTACTCGCCCAGTACCAGGAGCAGGCCGCGAAGGATGGGTTGCCCATCTGGTTAGAAGCGACGACCGCGGCATCTCGGAATATCTATGCTCGTTGCGGCTTCGAGACAGTGCAGGAGGTAAGAATGGGGAAGGGCAGCCATGCTGAGAGTGGTGCCATGTATGCGGGTGGCCCCGGTGTCCCTTTATGGGGCATGATATGGCGACCGTCGGTGGACGCTCAATAAGAAATACGCGCGGAGACCCTTCCGGAACAGCATCGTTAGACGAGATATCTGCTCAATATCAGACGGAAGATTCTGGCGTCAACGAATACTTCATTCTTGGCGATAGAGACTACCGACCGGTCTACTAAGTGGTCTGCACCTGAATGGCTCGGCCCACAGCACTCTGCAGCGAGTCGACACTATTCTCCATGCCAATGGCACCGTTATCACGGTGCTCGTACAGAGTTCCGCCTTCAGTCCATATTCTTCTGAGCGTCAATGGGCCTGCCCTCATTTCTTTGAGCTTTTCAAGGCTCGTGTAAGACACATCCCACGACTCGCCGCCGGTCTGCTTCTCGAACTCCGCTACAATCTCTCTTGGTGTTGCCGTAAAGGAGTTCACGCGCAAAGCACGATTCTTCGCTGCTTCGGGATGCTTCAGAGCGGCCACAACAAGTTTGCCCACATCTCTCATAGTCGTCAGGCTAATACGCCTTTCGCCATCTCCAAGCAAGACAGCACGCTTTCGCTTCACATCAAACGTTCCACTGGCTTCGTTCTCAACAGGTGCAGCGCTTAAGAAAAGACCACGATCGGCATCACCGTACGGGCCAGTCACAACGTAGGTGTATTCGAGGTCCTTCACGTTCTTCAAGGCTGCTCGTACCTTCAGTTTCTGCTGGTGAGGTATCTCCTGTGCTGATTGTGGTCCGTACTCGATATCGGTACCGTACTCTGAAGGGACGAATCGCTTGACCTTAGTGTGCTTGTCGGCGAGTTCGACAAGCTTTAGTTGTGCCTGAATAACAGGTCGCCCAAGACAAGACACCACGGTGTCGAAACCTGCATCGAAAGCTGCGTTCACATCTTGGTCCAGCGATAGATCGCCGACGATGACCTCTACACCCCGAGTCTTCAATGCGTTGATCTCGTCCGACTTTGACGATGCCGTACCTGAAGAAGTGAATACAGCGATCTTGCCGAAGTCGGATGCATTGTCCAGTACGGCGTTGGTGATATGCTCCCCTATCAAGCCCGTAGCTCCAAATAAGATTATGTTGCGGGTTCCGGAACTCATTGTTACCACACAGTTCTTCCTTTGGCGGAGAGGTACGTTCGCTCGAGGTGTTTCCAACGTTGGTGTAGAAGGATCGGACGGCTGGCGCACGGGCCCATCTGACGCACGCGTTTCACGCGTAACTCTCACTTTACAGACACTAACTTCAAAAATTCATAACTCTATTAATATGGACCTAATCGAGGCCGCGTTAAAGGAGCTGAGGCTTAATACTACCTAGACGATATCCTGAGTTGCTTAGACCTATAGTGTAAGTAGGTCCGCCTTATTACGCCGGTTTAATAGCGTAAGCTAGCCTAAAGCCGTATAATACTAAAATTAGTAACTCCTTACACTACACTAAGAGACTACCCTTATATTATATATTAATAGGCTTACGACGAGGGCGCTACCTCTAACCGTCGCTATAGTAAACAATATAGCCTAGTAACTCTCTAGTTAAGAGCCTAGAGGTAATTAGGCTTATTACTTCGTTATTACGGGTAGATACTAGAACATAGGTAATTAGAGGCAAGGCGCACGGGTATATGCTTATCTCGACGCGGAGCGAGCGAGACAATGTAGGGATTACGTAATACTACTTAACTACTTAATAGCGAGATAGTAAGTACCGCTCGACTAGCTCGTCGCGAGCTTAGTAAGCTAGTAACACTTATTAGGTATATAGGAACTAAGGATGTCTTTAATATACTTATATTCAACTTATATTATAATCTTACTAAAAGGTCTATAA
>JAABUW010008042.1_pt1 | contig 12451 bp, 24 predicted proteins | sample 5560081 | NCBI WGS metagenome assembly JAABUW01 (sample SAMN10711882, study PRJNA513363) | rock metagenome | isolation source: Antarctica rocks | place: Antarctica: Victoria Land, Knobhead sud | reverse complement strand
GGCTACATGCAAGCATCGATGAGGAATACCGGCTGCAATTGATGGTCTGGCAAGCAGGCGTGACATGAGGTTTTCGTTATGTAACGATTCAGCCTGGAAGGTCACGTTACCCCTAACCGTTACCCCTAACGTGTCAGGTAACAAAACGTTGTTCAGATGTTAGGGGTAACGCCTGCAGCTCCAGCGCAGGGTAACACGTTACCCTCGTTACCCCTAACACATTATACCTCGCCACTGGTAGAGTTCATGCGTCGGTGACGCAGCCCTGCGACGCCGAGGACACCAGCTTGCAGTACTTGTACAGCGTCCCCGCGGTCGCCTTGAGCGGCGGCACGATCCACACGTCTCTCCGGGAGCTCAGTACTACCTCCTCGACCTCCAACATCATGGCCTTCTTCCCGACGTCGATGTCGATCATGTCACCGTCCCGCACCTGCATCATGCAGGTGGGGATTTCACATAGGGGGCTGTCTGAAATGATCAAGGCGCCCGTCCGGCAACTCGAAACGTCATGACCTTCTCGCCGCCGTCAATGTCGATCGTGTAGCCGCCTGCAACGTCCTGGCCATGTGTGGTCACACTAGAGGGTCCGTTGAAAACACTGTAGAGTCGCGCATCTGGCAACCTGAAGCATCGCCTTGCTGCCGACGTCGATCATGTCGCCAATCTGCACCTGCGGCACGGCAGCCAGCGCCATGTGTCAGCAGCGTCTGTATTTTGTGGTTGCAACCACAATCTGGGCAGCCAGCTGGCCATATGTAAACGTGCAGGCAGGTCCTGCAGGGTTCAACATATTTCCGTTTTGACTGACGCTGCTGTTCGATGAGCAACACTACATTTGCAGGTTGAAAAAAGATGCGCTTCAGCCTGTCTTGAGCTGCAATCGCATGACTGGAGGGTTGGACCGCCCGCCAGTCACCCTCCAGTTGGTTGTAGAACACGAAGCCTCACCCGGGTGAGTTGCTGCCCTCCTGCGCCTTGGGGGCCGCATTGCTGATGACTAAATAAATGTGGATTTCGTTGCAGCATGCACGAACCCGACTAAAAATGTCAACACAGGCGCACCAGGGCGAGGGGGCCGCCTCCGGCGCCACGTGGCCGATGACAAAGCCGTGGCTGCCTCCCGAGAAGCGGTCGTCCGTGATGAGCGCGCAGTCCTTTCCGAGGCCCGCGCCCATGATGGCGGACGTGGGTGTCAGCATCTCCGGCATCCCCGGACCGCCCTTGGGGCCCTCGTACCGGATCACGATGACCGCGCCCTGCAGGAGAGATGTGACAAAGTCGGACTCGGGCAGTGGTATCAGCTTGAGGCGCGCATGATTGCTGAAGCAGGAGTCAGCGCCTCTGGCATCCCGGGGCCTTGGGGCCTCATACCGGATCACGATCACCGCGCCCTGTGTGTACATCGTCAGAAAACGTCAATTTGAGAGCACGTATCCAGATTGCAGAGGCCGGCGCCCATCATGGGGACGTCGGCGTGAGCACCTTCGGCTTGCCCGGGGCCGCCCTTAGGGCTCGTGTACCCGATCACGATCGGCGCACGCTGCAGCCGCCAAGCAATATACCCAAACAAACCATCAAGTCGGAATATCTGGCATGAGCCCGCGCCCATGGTGGCAGAGTTGGGTGTCAGCATCTGCGGCATGCCGGGGCCGCCCTTAAGGCCCTTGCCCCGGATCATAAAGACCACGCCCTGCACATCGTCAAGCACAGCACAAGCTCCACCTGCAGCTGCTGCACAATTTCTGCCGCACAGTTTCTGCCGCAACGGGAAGGTATTCACCCGCGGAGTCAAAGGTGCGCACCTAAAACCGGGAGGCAGTGCGCACATCCAAGTGATACAAAATTTGGAAATTAGGTTTTACATAGAACCTTATGTGAATGAATAGCCTGAAAACCAGATCAGCTGCAGCTGGACCTGTGCTGCAGGTCCTCGCCAACGACGGCGAGCATGTACTCCTCGAAGTCGAAGGCGCATGCGAGACCAGCAAAGTAAGTCTGAAACGACGATGTCGAAGTCGATGCGAACCTCACCTTCAGCTGCTGCGGGTCCTCTGCCACCACGGCAAGCGTGTCCTCCTCCGAGTCGAAGACGCGCGCGGGGCCGCGGAACTGGAGGCCCTCCTTGCCGGTGATCTTGGCGACCGACCCCTCTGGCGCCAGGTTGCCGTACAGGATCTGCAGAGTGAGGACGGGAACACCAGCTTGTCCAAAGTACACAATTGTAGATGCATGGTACAGCCGATGGTTGCGCGTAATCTTGGCCAGAAAACTTCCTCAACGCCAGATTGCCGTGCAGGACCTGCAGAGTGAAGAAAGGTTACCAAATCAAAGAACTGCAAAATGCAGATGGTTTTTTACACTTGCACGTCACCTTGGCAGCGGAGCCCTCCGGCACCAAGTCGCCATGCAGGACCCGAGTGCAGCGCAGCAGGCGCCCGCTCGCGAAAATGCGGAATTCTGTGCTGCGTGCATGCGCGTGCGAAGGGACGGATTGACAAGATCTAGAGCGCAGGGCTGGTCAATAGGCATAGCGACCTGCTGCCCCTCCATCAGCCCCTCATGAGGGGCTGATGGAGGGGCAGCAGGTCGCTATGCCTTGATAGGGGCAGCAGGTGAGGGGCAGCAGGTCGCTATGCCTTGATCAACAGCTTTTGTTTCACGTCGGAGAATGATTCCCAAAGCATTTCATTTGCAGTGCGCACCTGCAGGTGGCCGGTGGCCTTGATGGGCTGGTCGATGGGCATGATGACCTGCTGCCCCTCCTCCAGCCCTTCGGCACCTTGCCATGTTTTGGAATTAATGATCTCCATAGCGATCTAAACTGGATGTGCAAATGCCCACCTGCAGGTGGCCTTGACGGGGTTGTCGACGGGCGTGAAGACCTGCTGCCCCTTCCTTCAGCCCCTCAGCAAGTTGTGTTGTTTCGGAGGTCACATCGTAGGATAGCAATTCGCGGACGCACCTGCAGGTGGCCGGTGGCCTTGATAGGCTGGCTGATGGGCGTGATGACCCGCTGCCCCTCCCTTCAGGTCGGGCAACTCCTCCAGGTTCTCCGCCATCGTCTTCCCTGCGTCAGGACGGAAACATGTGTTCGACAACAGACAATTTCTGAGTCGAGTTTGCAGTAACACAACCTGCAGCCCCTCCTTCAGGTCGGGCAGCTGCTCCAGGTTTTCCGCCATCGTCCTGCCTGTGCGCCATTTCAATGGAACAAATCCACAGATAAAATGTACGTTTCTGTGATTCGCCATGATGACCTCCGCCATGTCTTGCCTGCGCATTGCTTCAATTGAAAAGGTTGCTATTGAGAACTCAGTAGGTTTTACGTCGATTCAGCGACTCCTATGACCGGCTGCCCTGCTTCAAGTCGGGCAGCTGATCCAGCTTCTCCGCCATCGTCCTGCCTGCGCATCAGTTGGTTACAGTTGATACTTTGAGAATGTACGTGTTTTGTTGTTTGCTGTGTGAGCTGATAAAACATAACCTGCTGCTGCCCCTCGTGCAATCCCGGCAGCTGCTCTAGGTGCTCCGCCATTGCCTTGCCAGCAAAAGCATTTGTTGTGCACAGTAAGTTTGAGGGTCTGTGCTGATCAAGTAACCCCCGCCATTGTCTCGCCTGCGGCACCGATGCACCGCCAACATTGCCACATGCAATGTGCACACGGCTTTAAACTATTCACGGAAGTCCCGGCATCCGTCAAGTGCTCGGTCCCCATGGGACAGTTTCTAGCTGCTGCGACTTGTAGCTGAGGACATTGTATCGCGGACTCCAGCACCGGAGTCGGATGCCAAAATTGACGTGGCCTGCACGGCGGATGCGGCTGCGGCGTGCGCACCTGTGACGGTGAGGCAGCTGCCATCGATGTAGCCCTCCTTCAGGAGCAGCTTCAGCACTGCCGGCACGCCGCCCACCTGCAGGGTCAGACGAGGAGACTGCCAATGACAGATCAATGTTTCTGAATACAATAGAATGTTTCGAGGCTGTGCTCGGGCTTGCATTGTTGTCAAGGCTGCACTGTGCCAGAGGCCGCAGGTTGCGTAACGAATGACCAAATCCGTGTGGCAAGGGCCGCGACTCAAATTAGCGACACAAAATTGATGCTGGTGCCACACCAGCTCTGCCACAAGCCGCCCGTTGTCCAGTGAGCAGCACGCAGCGGCAGCCCGTCGTTGGCAGCCCGTCCTTGTCAGAGCAGCCTGCCTCGTTGAACACCGCAACTTTGCAGCACTTTTCTGCTTTCAAAAGATCTCGTTGCTTCGCAAAAAGCTCCGAGAGCACATCATAGCTCTCCCACAGAGCAGCCTGTTGCCGCACCTGGTGCACGTCCTCCATGACGTAGCGCCCCCAGGGCGTCAGGTCCGCAGTGAGGGGCGCACGGTCCGACGCATTTTATGTGAAGAAACGGAGATCAAGAAATTCCTTGACTTGAAAGCACGCGTATACGGACGTCCGTACGGACGTCCGTACGGACGTCCTCCATTTAGTTTGGGTTGTTCTCGATGATAAAAATTTGAGGCTTATTATATGAATGTTCCAAACGAAGATTTTGTATTACGTACCTTGTGCACGTCCTCCATGACGTAGCGTCCCGACGGCTTGAGGTCCGCCATGAAGGGCACTCTGTCGGACACGCGCTGGAAGTCGTCAAAGTGCAGTTCCACACCCGCCGCACGCGCCATGGCCAGCAAGTACAGCACCTAGAGTCCATCAAGCAGAGTTGATGAAATTTGAGGCAACCACATACACAAGAACCACGATGGAAGTCGCTTGCTGCGAGCTCGACAACTGCCGCACACGCCGTGGCCAGCAGGTGCATCGCATGGAATGATTATTTGACCTTGACAAAAGCGAGGTGTGGACAATCCTACTCCTTTGTCATACTCGCAGTCACAAGGTCAAGAAGAAAACCAGGCGCGAATCGGGATGCCTGAAGAACAGTGGGCACGAGGTCTTCCATGCAGGTTGAGACGGGCAGATTCGAAAAGATGTCGCAAGAGGGCCATGATGATGACCATGGCGTTCTCGAAGGCGGCTGCGCGGCTTGATGTCCGCCTTCAGCAGCTCCAGCACCGCGCGTCGGGGAGGAACACTGCGGGAAGAACAACAAGGGGGGTTCATGCGGGTTTATGTGGCAAGCTGTGAATGGCGAGGGCCGCTCGCTTCATGCTGCTGTGCGGCTTGATGTCCGCCTTCGGCTTCTCCAGCACTGCGCTGCAACAGCAGCAGCCCGGGGCAAGACTTTGCTTTCGTCATTTGCATGGCTGATTGCACTGCTGCGCCATGTCGCTCGGGGTCACTAGATGTCGTCACCTTGACAACGAAACGGTTCGGCTGAAGATTGTGTCCTGGTAACCAGCACTGTGTCTGCACGCCCCAGTACAGCCAACGGTGGGTCGCACTTTTCTGGCGCGCCAGCACTCGACCCGCTGTATCGGCTCACGCTGACATGCTGCTGCTTGTTGACATGCACATGTCGAACGCCTCAGGAGGTTCTACGTACATGGTTGCCGCGTAAATTTACACGCACTCTCCAGCAGGCGCCTCCGCACAGCGTGCCGCCGGAGTTTCCCACGCAGAATCTCAGTAACTGTGGTATGCAGGCTGTGGCCTGCCGGCCCGCCAACACTCCACCAGCTTGAGCGGTTCCTCTGCGGGTACGATGCGGCTGTAGGGCTGGCTCATGCCCAGCGCCTCCAGGATCGAACCGCCGAATCTGCAGTTTCTCTGCGGCACTATTCGTGGTCGCGGTTCATTTCAGCAATGCTTGCTGAAGATTATCACCTGCCGGCGCGCCGGCACTCCATTAGGTTGGGCGGGTCCTCAGCAGGGACGCTGCTGCTGTAGGGCGGGCTCATGCCCAGCGCTCGATCGCCGACGCCATGGTGTTGGCAGTGTACATGCCGCCGCACACGCCGGCGCCGGGGCACGCGTTGCGCACAACGTCCAGGCGCTGCTCCTCGCTGAAGAGCCTCGCCGCATACTGGCCTGCGCAATGTGACAGATTCAGGATGAGAAGGATTTAAAGATTTTGCGGATATGCATCGCGCACCACTTTCAGCTGCTGCCCCTTGCCGAAAAGGCCCGCCGCATACTGGCCTCGGTGGGGCAAAATAAGGTATCAGAGTGCAAATTACCACGCAATAAGTCTCTGAATCACGTCCAGCCGCTGCTCCTCGCTGGATAGTCCTGCCGCGTGGCAAGGGGCTGGGTCGTGCTGTTCGTCACTTTTGACCTTGTGAACGGTGCTGCCATGCACCAGGGCTGTCTGCCAGGTCACGCCGAGAGCGCACCTCCATGAGCAGCGGTATTGGCACTGCGCGAGTGGTCCCACCACAGGCAAACACCATGAGGTCCAGTCCTGGCGGCACACTGATGCCCAGAAACTCCAGGCCCTTGGAATTCTGCAGCACCGTGAAGTATGTGTAGCCGCGCTGCAGGCCGCCCAGGTACGCCCTCAGCTCACTTTTGCGCTGCGGCGTGCAGTTGTAGTAGCAGTTGTAATATGTGATTGGCAGTTACAGCCGCTCGCCCATGGCTTCGCCAGCGCTCTGCGCCGACCTGCCCACTCCGCCATCTCCTCAGCGCCGCCAATGAGCTGCGCACATCCTTTAGGTTGGAAGCCGCTGGACAACATAAGCAAAAAGGTGACAGGCCTGTCGGATGCCCACACGCGCGACATCACGGTCATGCGGCGATTCTCATCTCGTGGCACAACATTTAGTGATATGATGTGGGGAGGTGAGGGAAATGCACGCAAGTCTCACGGCAGCGCATGCGCAAATCGACCGACGAAGCCGTTCTGGGACCACCGCCGTACTTACCGCCTTGGACCCAGCGTCTTGCCCGCTCAAGCTTCGCGTGCAAGTTAGCTAGATAGATAAATTAAACCCCGCCAGCCTCACTCAGGCTGATAAGGCATCAGACCACCAATAAACCATCATGTGTCATCATGTCGCAAACGGTTGATGACACTCACTGAGCAGATGAGCCGATGCGACCCACCTCCCCCAAGCATGCCAACATGAATCCGGCAACTATCATTCTGTCCCCTCCCCACACCAGCTGACGCATGCACGGCGGCACCGCGCGCCAGATCAGACAGGCAAGAAAAGCGCTGCCGGACAACTATGCTTCTCGTCCCCGACCGCGCCACTGTCACAAAATGTGCAGCAGCGCTAGCGGTCCTGCCTGTCTATCTTTGCAAATTTGCCGGCCTAAACCTGCCGGTCTCCACGGGCAACGGGTGCGATCCCAAGCGGAGCTTCTGAACAGCGCGCAGCTGCGGCGCCGACAACTCCAGCTGCCAGAACTCGCCTCCCTGAGCCCAGCCAGGGCGCGAAAACCATGCTGCGTATGTCGTCCCCTTCACGCCGCCTGACAGCGCTGTCCTCGGGTTCATGTCCACAAACTCCTGCTGCTCCAGCGCGGCCGCGGCAGCCGCCGCGGCTGCGATAGCGCCCTCATCCGCCGCTGCCATCATGCTGCCATCAATACCTGTCAGCGCCATGCCATGCTGCTTCGCACTTGCCAACAGTCCAGCTGCCCAGTTTTGTAGGTTGGAATGTTGCGCCGCCGCAAGATCGTCCATGGCCGCCTGCTTGAAGATGGAGGTTTCTGGCAGAGTGGTCAGCGCACTCCAAAACCGCAGCGCCTGCCGCTTCCATTCCACCGCCAGCGGCAGCACGCCAAGCTCCTGCAGGAGCACTGCAGCGGGGACAGAGCGCCGAACGCCGCACAGCTCCCTCATTGTCTGTACGTAGCTGGCCTCCAGTTTGTTTTGCCCGGTTCGACACTCCGCCACCATTTGCCGCAGACCCCAAACTTCACAGCCGTGCACGGCGCCCACGTGGGCGCTACTGTCATCAGGTACAGTTGCATCATGACGTCAACGCTGTAGTGACAGTCCAGCCGCTTGAAGCGCCAGCGCAGCAGCCCTGCTGCCGCATTCTGCCGCCGCTGCATCTCCAACATGCCACCGGCGACGCCGCGTTTCGCTGTGAAGCCGAGGCCGTGATACTTCCAGGCGTCACACTGCTGAAGCGGAGCGTCACATGTCCAGGTGTGCTCCCACGCCGCCTTGTGTGACTTGCTGCGGAAGACCACCACTGCCGTCTTTGCCGGGCTGATCATGACGGTCATGCCCTTGCCGCGGCAGTACTGCGCCATCGCATTGATCAGACGCTGCAGCCCCTCTGCCGTCGTCGACATCAGGACTATGTCGTCTGCGTACATGAGCGCCGACACCCGCTGGCCGCTGAGCTGTGGCCCGCTGCCGCCCTCCACTGACTGAAGGTACTCCAACAAACCATCCATGTACAAACCAAACAATGTCGGGCTGAGGGGACAGCCCTGCTTGACGCCCAAGCAGGACTTGTGTATGTTACCATGGCGGCCTGCCACCTTGACAGCTACCTGACTGTTAGATAAATGCAAATGCATTAGACCCGCCAGCCTCACTCAGGCTGATAAGGCAATTGTCTCGCTGCTCGAAGGGAGAGAGAGAAGGGTTGATGACGAGGAAATATCTGGTAACTAGCCAGAGAACGGTGTCAGACTTGGAATGAAGAAAGCCAAGTTTCTGCTAATAAATACCATGCAAATTGGGCGAGGCACAAATCGACTTGGCAAATGATGCTATCAACACATCATGATGATCATATGATCATCTGGACACCTGTTGCCAATCAGCGGCACGTCTTCTCTGCCGCCTCCTGGTGCCACCCAGTCGTCCTGCCACCACCACATGCGGCGCTTGCTGCCACTGCTGCTTCCATTGCCGCTGGCACAATAGGCCGTCATGACGCCAGCGTCTGGCGCTTGTCCTACGGACTTCCACATTACCGGCGCTCTTCATTGAAACAGCGCCATGTTGTTCGTATGATTCTGTTTGAAAATTTGCCAGCTCTACGATGATCATCCTCCCGGCGCGAGTGTGGGAAGCCGGAAGGCCTCCCTGTCCACATGGTATGGGATTGTGGAACCTGCGTCCAGAAGCCTCAGCGGTCAGCATTGGAGGTGACAGAACGGATTGCTCATCCCAGAGCGCATGTGATGCAGCTCATGCGTGTCCATCACTTTCATAATGATACTCATATCCAGCATGCTGCGCGCAGACCCTCATGTTTCACAGGTTCAGCGCATTAGCGTTCCAGCATTGCTGGTGTGTGTACAGGCATGCTGCACCCCTAGCCGGCACACAAACACGTCAGTGTGCGTCGATCGGTGGTATCAGTGCTGGCCAAGACCTTGGACATCTCGTTCAGTGATGAGGGTTCGTAGGGCTGCCAGCCCTTCAGGCTGAAGAAAGCGCACTCTTATAGTGGAAGGCGAAGGCGCCGGTGTGCAGGCAGATTCTGGCGCGGCGCGTCCCTTGCTGCGAGCGCCCAAACAGGTCTGGCTCCTGCCCGATGTTGCGGTTTCGCGGATCGAACAAGTGGTCTGCGTCAAAGGACCACTCCGAGATCTGCCGCCGCATGCCGAAAAAGAAACCTGCACACAGGCAGGCATGCGTAGAGCTTTTGCCTGGCGTGGACATGCTCTGTGGCGCGCGCAAAGCTGATGCATCAATTAGATATCGAGAGATGCTCTATGAAGTACTTCAATCTCATCAGCAGACGACTTATTGCACACGTTCGCCAAGGAATCAAGTTCCAGCATGGAGTGAGTTACCATCTTGTGGAGTTGATGGATGCACCTGAGAACCCTGGCGTGCCTGTCTGAATTGCTGACCAAACCTGCACAGCCGCTGCGCCTGCGCAGCCGCTGAGCTGCAGCGCATTCTGCACTCCATAATGCAGCAATTCTCAGGATGGGACTTGAAGCTCCCCAGTGAGCCCACAGCAAATGCGTTTGCTTTCCATATGTTGCTTTGCTGTGAGCAGACTTTGCAGCAACACCTGGACGGTTCTATAGGAACTGCCTTTACAAGCCGCTGGAACAGCGGTCAGCTTTTGTGGCCCGCAATTCTGCTGATGGAACACATACGTGCGGTGCTGCGGCGACGAGCCCCTGAAAGCTCGCAGAATGCGCACCTGCACGCGTGCGTAGTTTAGCGGGCTGTTGACGAAAGCAGCGGCGGCGCCCTGCAGCCCAAACAGAGCCTCCAGCCCCTCAGCGTCGCCCCACCATCCCAGGCCCCGCACCGTAGATATGGGGGTCACCAGGTCGCAATCACCACCTGCGCACAGCGCACTGGTCCGAGTGTGGCCCCGGCTGCATCTTGTTCTGCAAGCCTTGTCTCTCTGGCCCTATGCGACTCTCTATGCGGCACCATTAGCATTGGAAGCACTGCCTTAAAACCTCACTGATGTCATATTTTCATCTTGATGCGGGTCGACCTCTCTTCAGCTGCGTGTTCATAAGGTGTGCTGGTGGCCCGGCTGCGTCTCATAGTTGGCAAGAACGAGAGAGGACGAGGGAAGGAGATCACCCTCTGGCGTGAGTGCGGCGGCTAAGGCGTCGATGACGCCTGCAGGCACCAGCACGTCGTTGTTGACGATGAAAAGGGACTCGTAGCTGCTGTTGCGCCACTCCCGATACGCCTGCCGCAGCCGCGCAAAGTGACACAACATAAGCATGGCATTCATGTGCAGGAGCTGTGCGTCCTGGCAGCAACAGGAGCAACCAGACAGAATGCGACGCAGGGCTCCACTCAGTGCAGAACAGTAGCAGAGCTGTTGCACGCTCACACGTTGGACTAGAAGCCTGATTGACAGTGACATGCTTGGCAACCGCATTGTTCTGCATGCAACAAGGCATGACAGGCGAGTCGCGCCTCTGCGCTCGCAGCAGCGATCGCAGCAACGGCGGCAGCAGTCCTAGAAGGGACACACTGATTATCCACTTCGCTCACCCCACCGAGACTGCACAGCGGGTTCGGACATGTACGATGCGGACGCACCATGTTCCAGTTGTGAGTGACCCCACGCCGTTCAGCTGGCTGCAGGGTGCGGATGCCCAGTGCGGCGAGTTGTTGTGGAGTTCCGTCATCACTTAGCTCATCCAGCGCCTGCAGGTCCATCCGCATTGACTCATCATGCTTTGTTCTGCATGTTGACGTCCACTGATCATCCAACAAGAATTTCGGTAGAGTGGCCGTGGTCGCTGCAGTGCTTCTGCGCGTGTGCCGTGAACGGGAACGAAGGTGCACCGGATTCAGCACATCCAATGACGAAAGCAGCACATGCATGGTGTGACGAAGCACCTGCTGGGCGACTGACGTGAAACACATATGCCATGAAGCATTCGAGCTCACCAACAGGTCGAAGGCGTCATCACACGCTTGCAGGGAGTGCAGCAGCAGCTCTGTCTTCGGCCAGACATCGGCAGTCGACACCACCAGCAATGCAGATGCGCTCCGCCCGCGCTGCCTGCTGCCGCGAGCCTCGCCAGGCGCAACAGAGGCTGTGTGCTGCCAGCCGTTTGTGGCATCTGCCGCAGACAGTGCCTCAATCGCTTGGCGAGCCTGCAGAAAATGCAAAAAACGTTGGTAGAAATTGCATTTGACATGCTGTCGGCACCGCTGTGTGCTTGAGTTACATGCTGTCCATCGGTAAGGTCTTCTCATGTCATCTCAGTGCAGCGCTTGCAATTGGTTCTCTTCACCGTGGCCCGGCAGCCAGGCCAGCCTGCGGGCGCCTGAGACGCGACACTCCGCATTGCGATGATGGTGTGACGATGCTGCGTGGCATCGTCATCAGAATGTTGATGGCATGTAGGTGGCCAGGGACAAGCTTGTGTGCTCACAACATTCATGTCAAGGTAACAATGGCGAAGAGCTGGCCGGTAGTAGCAGCACACCTTGATGCCGCCTGCAGAAGCCAGGGCTATCATCGTGACGGTGAGGCCCGCAGCAAACAGCATGGCCAGGCTGTATCCGTTGAGCGTCGGCGCTAAGATGTTGCCCTGGCATCTGCTGAAAAGCGAGCCCAAGCGCTTTGGGCCAAACATGGCATACGCCGCCACAAATCTGCACCTGCGGGCGCAGGATGAATCGTATTTCCTCTCAGTTTGCTCGCAGGCTGGTCAACAACCCTCCCACGGCTGATGAGGTCTGATACTGTGTCAAACTTGGCTTGGTGGGCGAGCCCGATGCATTGCTGTGACTGTGAACCTGTGTATTCAGGCCAGATCCTTGCAGCTGCAGTTGGCTCGCGTCTCTTATCGATAAGAGACGATTATCGATATCGAGGCTTTCCAAAGCGCCCCAGACAGTCAGTTGAAGCTTGCACTGGGCGATATTTCGACCTGTCAACGGGCAATAACGCAAATTGTTCCACTCGGACCCGTCCACGCCGCAGTCCTTGCCACACCCTGGGACGGTGAAGAGCACACTAGCAGCGGGCCCGTTCTCATCGTCAGCCAGCGCGTCGTCGGCTCAGTTCAGCGGCTGTTCTTGCCTCGGCAGTGACTCGGTGAAGCCTACTCATGTCTCTTCCAAATTAACAA
>JAABUW010008041.1_pt1 | contig 12455 bp, 16 predicted proteins | sample 5560081 | NCBI WGS metagenome assembly JAABUW01 (sample SAMN10711882, study PRJNA513363) | rock metagenome | isolation source: Antarctica rocks | place: Antarctica: Victoria Land, Knobhead sud | reverse complement strand
ATCGGGCGTGCTGAGGGCACGCCCGATAGCCGATCGATGACCGGGACGAGTGCCCATGAGTAGGGCCGAAGCCTTCGGTTCGAGGTCGGGCAGCCATGAGCGCCGCGGCGGCATCTGTCTTCGGTGAACTCGACCGCCCCTGGGCAGCCAGGTACGTCCGGCGGTGTTCCGTTGTTGGCGTCGGCTCGCCGTCTTGCTGGCTAAGCGCCTGCCGCGGCCGAGAGCCGGGCGGTGTTCTCGTTGGTGGAGAAGGTGTTGCGGTATTCGCTGGGCGATACGCCGAAGGTGTTTGCGAAGTGGCTGCGCAGGTTGGCGGCGCTGCCGAGGCCGGTGCGTGCAGCGATCGCGTCGATGGTGAGTGCGGTTGCTTCTAGGAGTTCTTGTGCTGATTGCAGCCTTTCGCGCAGGAGCCATTCCTGGGGTGATCCGCCGGTCAGGCGTGTCATCGTGCGGTGGAGGGTTCGCGTGCTGGTTCCGGCGCGGGCCGCGATCGCGGGGACGGTGACGGTGTCGACGTTGCGGCGTGCCCAGTCCAGGGTGTCGCTCAGGGGAGCCCTGGTTGGCGTTGGGCGCGGGCGGATGTACTGAGCCTGGCCCCCGTTGCGGTGGGGTGGGATCACGATCCTGCGGGCCACTTCGTTGGCGATCGCTGTCCCGTAATCGTTGCGTACCAGTTCGAGGCACATGTCCAGTGCGGCGGCGCTGCCTGCGGAGGTCCATACGTCGTCATGGACGTACAAGACCGTGGGGTCGACCTGGACGAGCGGGTATCGGGTGGCCAGTTCGGCCGCGTGCATCCAGTGGGTGGTGGCCCGGTGCCCGTCGAGCAGGCCGGCTTGAGCTAAGACGAAGGCCCCCGAACACAAGGATGCGATGCGTGCTCCTCGGGCGTGCGCGGCGCGTAGCGCCGACAGTAGCGCCGCAGGAGCGGCGCCGTGAACGCTCGCACACGCCGGGACGATGACCGTGTCCGCCTCTCCCAGGGCGGCGAGTCCTCGGCCCGGTGGCACGCTCAGCCCGTGACTGATCGTCAGGCCGGACCGCACGGCCACCAGTTCGAATTCGTACCAGTGCGGGGTCAGGTCCTGCCGGTCGATGCCGAAGACTTCACACGGGATGGCCAACTCGAAAACGGGCACACCTTGTGTTGCTACGACCACAATCCGATGCCTGTCTGATTTCTTGCGCATGACGGCTACTCTGCCACTTTCCGTGTCGGGTGCGACATGGGCATCGTGGGATATGACGTCAAACGCTCTGGTGAAACACATCGGTGTAGGTCAAGGCATCGCGCTGTATGTATCGGCAATCCTGGGCGCCGGGGTGCTTGTCCTACCAGGACAGGCTGCCTCGATGGCCGGTCCAGCATCGTTGGTGTCCTGGGCGATCGCGGGCCTGTTGGGCATTCCATTGGCCTCGATGTTCGCCGCGCTAGCTCGCCGCTATCCGGACGCCGGTGGGATCGCGTCTTATGCCAAGGCCGGGTTCGGGCCACGGGTCGGTGGGGTGACCGGATGGCTGTTCTTCGTCGCTGGCTCAGTCGGTCAAACCATCGTTCCACTCACCGGCGGCTACTACGTCGCCGACGCGCTCGGGATGGGCACCGCGACGTCGTTTGTGGTGGCCGCACTCATCCTGGCCGCTGCGACCGTGATGAACCTGCTAGGCGTGCGGGTCAGCGCCCGCGCACAACTCCTGCTCGCGGGCGCCGTCGCGGCGGCGTTGGCGATCACGATTGTGTTGACGGTGCCGCGCATGAGTACCGCACATCTGACACCGTTCGCGCCCCACGGGATCACCCCGATTGGATCAGCAGTCATTGTGCTGTTCTTCGCTTTCGCAGGGTGGGAAGCGATTTCTCACCTTGCGGGCGAATTTCAGGACGCAGACCGGGATGTGCCCCGCGCAGTCGCAGCAACGATCGTTATCGTGACCGTCCTGTATCTGGGCACGGCGTGCGCGGTGGTGCTCACCGGTACCTACGGTCGACCGTCCACGGACCGCGTCGCGGTCGGCATTCTGCTGCGGGATGCCCTGGGACCGGCAGCCACCTCCATAGCAGCGGTGATCGCGGTCGTGATCAGCCTCGGCACGACCAACGCGTTCATCGCCGGGGTATCCCGCCTGGCCGGCTCCCTGGCAGCAGATCACTGGTTACCGACCCCCGTCGCGGGGATCACCCGCGACGGGGTACCCGTCGGTGGAATCCTCGCCGTCAGCGGTACCGCCACAGCCGGTCTGGTCTTGGCTGCCTGGCGGGGCTGGGGCACCGACACCCTCGTGGTGGTCCCCTCCACGCTTGTCGTCGCGGTGTATGTCGTTGCTGCGGCATCGGCGATACGGATTCTGACCGGGTGGGGACGAGCCGCAGGCCTGATGACCTTCGCGGTCACCGTCGCAGTGGTTCCCACGGCGCTTCAACATGCGCTTATCCCGGTCATCGTCGTCCTGATGGCCCTGCTCAGCCAGCGGCTGTGTCGACCACCGATGACCCAACCCACGATCAAGGACTCCACCCATGCTTGAAATGAAGAATGCCTGCCAGCGTTGTCATCGTCTCTTGCCGCCGATCAGTCACGACGCGTTCATCTGCAGCTACGAATGCACCTGGTGCCGCGACTGTGCCCGTGAGCCACTCGAACGCACCTGCCCCAACTGCGGTGGTGAATTGCACCAGCGGCCACCCCGCGGCCACGAACCAGACAGGGACACCACAGCCCTGACAAGAGACGCGATCGTTGCTCAACTACGGCAGGGAATGCTGCGGTCAGCGACCTGACCAAAGCTGATCAGACCAAGCAAAATAGCCGGGTTCGTCACGAGAATTCAGGGAACCGAGCACCGAACGATCCCGTCCCGGTCACCGGAACGATCCCGTCCCGGTCACCGATCGGCTATCGGGATGGCGTCTCGGTCGCCGTTCCGCAACTGGGTCAGTCATGGATGACGGCGAGCCCTTTTCGCGTGAGGTCGGCGAGGCGATCCTGCATCGCCTGCACCTGCTCGCTGGTGTGGCCCGCCCAGCCCGTGAGTTCACCGACGATGCGGACAGGCTCGCGGGTGCGATAAGAGCGAGTGGGATTGCCGGGAAACTTCTTATCGGTGACGTTTGGGTCGTCCTCGATGACGCCGGACGGCTCAACGATGTAGATGCGACCGGGGCCTTCGCCGGCTGCCAGCTCGGCACCCCAGGTCGCGGCGTCGAGCGTCTCGGTCACGTACACGTGGTTCATGACCCGCCCTGGATCGAAGTTCGAGAGGTGGCCAGGCACCACGTGGTCATCGACCGTGAGGTGCGCCTTCGTCCCGTGCAGCAGGGTGCCTGATTCGTGGACCTCAAAGGGTGTCGGTCTGTTCGTCAAGTTATGTCCTTTCGCGGGGATGGTGGCCACGGCATGAGCTCCGATCTGAGGCCGATGACATTAAGCCGAAACCACCGATCTCATGAGATGCGCCGAACTCTGCTAAAAATGGAGGTGGCGAGGTCGTTGCTCGTGCGCCCGCACGCCTCGTTCCTGGCAACGACCGTCGCTCGCGCACCGCGTGAAGCATGCGAGGTGCATCATGGGCGCCTTCCCGATAGCCGATCCTCCACCGCGGCACCCCCGTCGTTCGGCGTTAGGGGTCCGGCGAGGGCGGCAACCTCGGGCTCACCCAGCAGGGACGTTGGGCGGTCCCGGCGGCGGCGGCCAGGCCCCTCCCGTACCGGCCGGGTGCACTGCCGCGATTCAGTAGCAGGGTTCGGGCGAGTACGCCCGCGGTGTCGCGTCCGCTCTCAGGACTTGGTCGTCAGGCCGGCGGCTACCGCCTCGGCCACCAAGCCCTCGGTGCTGCGGGTCATGACCCGTTGGTTGGCGGGCTGCTGCCAGTCGTCGAACCAGTCCGGCACGTGGCCGTTGCGGCTGCGACTGGCGGCGCTCGCGTTCTGGATATCCCGGCAGACACTCTCCTGGAGCGGCTTACCACGGAGCGCGGCGTTGTAGTGCTCCATGATCATGCTCAGGCGCCCCTCCTTCTCTCGCGCGCTGCGGAGGTTTCGAAGGACCGTCTGGATGGCCTCGGCGACCAGCGCCAGGCTCGGGGCGACGAAGTCGGCGAGGCCCTGCTGCCACGTGAGCCCGACTGCGATCCAGATCCCGGCAACGGCCGCCGCGACCACGGTCGAGCCGGCTGCAACGGCGCCAGCCCACCGCCGGTGGACCGGCGGGCCCCAAGCCGCGTCGGACTGCTGGCAGATGAGGATGTCCAGCGGCCTGGACACCGGCCGGGTGTCGTCGTACCAGCCCGCCTTCCGGCTGCCGGTGTACTTCTCAGCGAGGCGGGCGACGTCCAGAGGTGATGGCCTGTTGGTGACCGCGAAGTGGTTCCAGGGCAGCTGGAAGACCTTGGTGTCGAAATCCTCCTTGATAGAGACCGCCAGCTGGACCAGCCGGTCCTCTCGGTAGGTGAACAGCAGGCTCGCGCAGAGCAGCACGACCCCGCCGACAGCTCCGACCGGGAACGGCCCGGCATAGCTCAACCCGGACGTGGCCAGGACGACGGCGGCGACGGCGACGAGGCTGAGGCGCAGGGACCGGTTGTGCTTGACCTTGGTGTAGGCGACGGCCTGTGCGGCGATGCGGTCCTGGTTGGGCTCCGTCGCCTGCGCCTCGAAGATGGACGGCCCCGTCACGCAGGGGCCCGGGGGCGGGGGAGAGGCAGCGGGCGGCGGAGAGGGGCGGGCCCGCTTGGGACTGGTCATGGTCGGGGCATCCGCCAGCCGAACAGCTTGCGCCACTCCTCGACGGCGGCTCGTTCGCGGCCTTCATCGGCGAGGGCGATCGCCCCTTCAGCGATGGTCAGGGCGCCGGCAAGTTCGGTGGCGGACTGTGCCCTTTCGCTGGTGGTGAGGGTGTTGACCCCTGGGCCGAGCCCGGCGGGGTCGGGCCAGTCCTGCAGGACGCCCTCGGCCGCGTTGGCGAGGTACCAGCGGATCTCGTCGGGATAGGTCCCGAAAGGGGGCCGCACGTACTGGTGGGCCATGACCTCGAGCAGGAACGACCGGGCGGGCTCGCCGAGCTCGCGGTTCAGGCCCTTTACCATCTTTACCAGGGGGACAAACTTGTCGTCGCAGAGCGCGTTCTTGGCGGTGAGCTGCTCGTGGTGGGTCTTAGGGTTGGTCGCGATCCACTCACCGGTTGTGGTGTCAGGGATTTCGTAGCCGCCCCCCTTCCCGGTGCGTTCGAAGGCGGGCACGACATCGAAGGAGACCACCTCCTGATCGCTGCCGAACGAGACGGTCACCGCCATTTGGTCGGCGACGGCGTTGGCGTATCGGGGCTGCAGCACGTCGAGGAGGCTGTCGAGGACGTCCTGGGGCGGCTGGGACCGAAGGCCGCCCTGCGGTCCGTCGTCGTCCAGGACGACGAACATATCGACGTCCTTCAGTTTCTTGGTCTTGGTGCCTCGACGGTAGGAGCCGGTGAGGAAGTGGTCCTCGAGCGTCCAGCTGCCGGCGACGAGGTCCCGGATTTCGTTCTGCCTGCGGGAGGCGGTGGCACTCTCGGTGGGGGTGATCTCCAACTCGGACTTGAGGTTGGCGAACGCGTCGTCCAGGTACCCCATCACCAGCTCCCGAGGATGCGCAGGCCGACGCTCGCGTCGGGGGCTGTTCCCAGGGTGCCGAACCGGTTGGCTTGCAGGCCGCCCACCTGGGCTCGCGTCCCGGGCCCCCAGCCGGCCATCTGCTTATGAGGCGACCAGTTGAACGTGCACACTAGGACGGCGGTGGTCCCTCGTGGGACGCTGGCCAGCTTGGCCCGGTAGCGGGCGAGGGCGGCCCGGTCGGCGGTGAACGCTGAGTCTGCGGCGCCGCCCACGGTGTAGGTGACCGGGAACTCTAGGACAGGGGAGACCGTGCCGTTCGGCTGGTGGCACTCTAGGACGACCTCGCTCAGGGAGCCCTCCTCGATCCACGCCGAGATCGCGGTCTCATTCTGCGCCCAGTCGCGGAACAGGGTGGTCAGGTCCACCTGGAGCTGGCTCAGGATGTCGCTGATGGTCCCCATGATCACGCCGCTCAGGTGCACGGCGGTGTTGGTCCGCGTGTACGCGGCTGTCGTGGTGTAAGTCACTGGGTCCTCGCGGTGATGGCGGCCGGATCGATCCGCAGGGACGGCCGGGTCGGACCGCCTGCCGCGGTCTGGGTGCCAGGGGTGGTGGGGGCGGGCTCGACGCTGAGGTGGGCGACGCCGGTGACGGCGACGGCAACCAGGGAGCCGAGCGGGTCCGGCGTTGGCAGGTGCAGCGTCCACTGCGTGGCGCGGGCCGCGCCGGGCACCGGGTTCAGGTTCTCCTCGACCGCGAACGCCTTGGTGCCGGACACGGTGGTGATAGAGAGCTGGAGGTCATCGGTGACGAGTACGACCGGGTGATTGTTCAGGTGCCCGCCCGCGATGAGCGGCCGCCCTACCGTCGCGGCGGCGGTCAGGGCGGCGTCGACATCGGCGGCGGGGATGGAAGCGGACCGGATCAGCGTGTCCCGGACCAGAGCGCTGATGACCGTCCAGGTCTGGTCGGCGGACCGCACCGGCGCGGTGGCGATTTCTCTACACGGCATGACGCTCACCCCTCGCGTCCGCGGCCCAGCCCGCTGAAGCACCGATCGTCGCCTTCTCGCTGGCGGCATGGAGCCGGTCAGCCGTCGTCCTGAGGTCGGCCAGGGTCAGCGTCCCGGGTTCCAGGACCGTCTCCAAACGTCCCGCAAGGGCCTCGCTGACGAATTTGCGGACCTGGCGCCCGTCCCAGCCGTCGAGCCTGCGGGCCACCGCGGCCAGCCCCGAGCTGCCGGCGAGCTCGGCCATCTCGGGGAACGCGCCGCCATAACCCTGCAGGGTGCGCCGGAGGATGGCCAGGACCGCATCGACGTCAGGCAGCGCCACCTCGATGAGCGCATCTGCCCTGGACTTGAAGGCCTCGTCGAGGGCGTCGGTGAAGTTCGACGTCGCGACGATGACAATGTGCGGGTGCTCGGACGCGATCCGGTCCAGAGAGGCCAGGACGGCGTCGGTCGCGCGGTGCACGTCCGCGGGGTTCGCCGACAGGGACGCCGCGCCGCGCGCGACGGCCATCGACTCGACCTCATCCAGCAGCACGATCGTGGGCAGACCGTCGTCGGCCAGCAGCGGGATGTGGTTGGTCAGGAGCTCGACGACCTTCTGCTGGCTCTGGCCGTGTTCCGCGGACATCAAGCCGTGGGGGTCGACCTCGACGAGACGGGCCCGGTGGCCCGCGGTAAGCGCCGCGGTCCGGTGGGCCACACCGCGGGCCAGCGTCGTCTTGCCGGTGCCGGGGGGTCCGTACAACAGGATCAGGCCGTGGCAGGCGGTGACTATGAACGGCAGCGTGTCGCGCAGGTGCATCGACAGGAGCACCTGGTTGAGCAGACGATCCTTGAGCGCCGGGTCGACGACCACCTCGTCCCACGGGTCCTGCGTCTGCGGGTTCGGCAGCACGACGTCCGTCGTGATGCAGTCGGCCACCTTCATCGCTACCCTTTGTCTTACATCGATGTCATTCCACGTCCTTGTAAAGGAGATTAGCACGCCTGCTCATCGGATGCTCATCGGATGCTCTAGGCATCTCTGGGGCCTAGGATTCGGAGATGACCGCAAACACCCAGACCGGGCTGACCCTCTACGCCATGGACGGCGATTTTACGGAGGCCGGTCCCGCAGACCCGGTGCTCGGTGCGGTCCTGCGACGCGCCCGCAACCATGCCGACCTCACCCTGCGGGACGTCGAGCGTCAGGTGGGGATTGCCAGCGCCCACCTGTCACAGATCGAGCGGGGAGGCATCCGGCGTCCCGACGCCGCACTGCTCATGGAGCTCGCGCATCTCTATGGGCTCGACTTCCAACTCATCGCGCAATGGGCGGGGTACCTCGACGAGGAGGCCGGTAGGCACGCCTCTGGTGAGCTGATCGGTCTTGTGCTGCGCATGTTCGCCGGACTTGACCCCGGTGGCCAGAGCGCCGCCATTTCCTACCTGCAGGAGCTTCGGCTGGGTCATGGCCGCGAATGATCGGCAACCGGGGTGGGTGCATAGCTGGCCATGTTTCGGACGGGTGCTGCCGCACCCCCTGAACCGAACGGTCTGTGGTCGTGCCTCTTCACGCCGGTGCCGTAAGCGGGAGACGTCCTCCGGGGGGTTTAGACATCGGGGTCAGGGTCATGTCCTCCACAACCGGCCGGCGGAATCGGTTGTTCCACGTTCTGCTTCCCGCACGCTTCTCTGCCCAGACGCCGGGCGAGGGCGCCCCGATGGCGCCCGCTGTCCCGACTGATGCACGCACCACGGCTCTAGTCGGTGACCGTTGCTGGGACTGGTTGGGCGGCGGTTCGGGGGCGCATCATGATTGCGATGAGTGCCACGGTCAGCGTGAGGAACATGGCGGAGGCGAAGAACGCCCGGTCGGCTCCGTAGACGAAGGCGTGTTGGGCTTGGGTTGTTGCGCTGGCAGCGGGTAGTAGGTTCGCGTGGTTGGATGCTGTGCCGAATACGGTGACTAACACCGCGAGTCCCAGCGCTCCGCCGACTTGCTGCATTACGTTGACCAGGCCTGATGCGGCGCTGGCGTCGGCGGGGTTGACGCCTTGCAGGGCAGTGGCGGTGAGCGGCACGAACGCGAGGCCGTTGCCTGCCCCGAAGAGCACCAGGGTGGCGAGGAGTTCGAGGTAGCCGCTGTTCTCGGAGAGTCGGGTCAGCAGTAGCAGGGCGATCGTGGAGAGCGCGATCCCGTAGGTCATCAGGGGTTTGGCGCCCAGGCGCTCGACCAGGTAGCGGGCGCTGAGCTGGGAGGAGGCGAAGAGCATGACCGTCAGCGGTAGGAACGCGCACCCCGACTGGATGGCGCTGTAGCCGAGCACGTTCTGCAGGAACTGGGTGAGGAAGAAGAACATGCCCATCATGCCGGCGACCAGCAGCAGCCTGCCGAGGTAGGACGCGGAGCGGTTGCGGTCGGCGAACAACCGCAGCGGCACGATTGGCGCTGTGGCGCGTCGTTCGACGGTGACGAACACCGCGAGCAAACTGAGGCCGCCGACGAAGGAGGCGATGGTCGCCATGGTGGCCCAGCCGTGCGAGGCGGCGTTGACGAAGCCGTAGACGAGCGCGGTCATCCCGAGAGTGGAGGTCAGTGCACCGGCGGCGTCGAACCGGCCACGTTGTTTGGCTGTCTCGGGTAGCACGGCCCGGACCAGGACGACGAGGAGCACGCCGATGGGGACGTTGACGAAGAAGATCCACCGCCAGGACGCCCACTGGGTGAGCGCGCCACCGGCGACGAGGCCCACGGCACTGCCGCCGATGGACACGGCGGTGTAGTAGCCGAGGGCGCGCAGCCGCTGGGTGGGGGAGGGGAACGTGGTCATCAGCAGGGCCAGCGCTGAGGGCGAGGCCAGTGCTGCGCCGACTCCCTGCACCGCGCGGGCGGCGAGCAGCGTGGTGGCGGAGTCGGCGAACCCACCGGCGAGGGAGGCGAGGGTGAACAGGGCGACGCCGACGATGAGCGTGCGGCGGCGACCGAGCAGGTCGCCGGCGCGAGCGCCCAGCAGCAGCAGTCCGCCGAAGACCAACGCGTAGGCGTTGATCACCCAGGACAGGTCGGTGGCGCTGAAGTGCAGCGCGGTGCGGATGTCGGGAAGCGCGATGTTGACGATGCTCACGTCCAGCACGACCATCAGCTGGACGGTGAGGATCGCGGCGAGCGCGAGGGTGGGGTGTCCGAGCAGCCGGGAGCGGCGGGTGGCCGCGGCGGCCGGGGCACGCGAGGTGATCGCGTCGCGGGCGAGGGTTGGCATGGTGGCCTGCTTTCAGTCATGATAGGTGAAGCGGATGACTCCTCCAGTTACATTAGTGGAGGAAGCCTCCGTTTGGCAAGCGGGAAATGGAAAGGAAGGTGGCGAGGGTGGGCGGCACGGACGAGACGGCGATGCGTCCACTGCGGGCGGATGCCCGGCGCAACCGGGAGGCGTTGCTGCGGGCCGCGGGGGAGGCCTTCGCCGAACGTGGCGTCGACACGTCGTTGGAGGACATCGCCGTGCGCGCTGAGGTCGGTATCGGCACGCTTTACCGAAACTTCCCCACCCGGGAGGCGCTCATCCAGGCCGTCTACCAGGATGAGGTCGAGTGGCTGTGCGGTGGTGTCGAGGAGTTGCTGGCCAGCATGTCACCGGAGGAGGCGCTCCGGGCGTGGACCCGACGCTTCGTCGATCACGTGACCCGCAAGCGGGGGATGGCCACGGCGCTCAAGCAGGCGGTGGCCGACGGGCGCTCCCCGGAGGCGGCGCAGAACCACGCCGAGCTCGTCGCCTACAAGAAGGAGCGGATGGAGCACGCCATCACGACTTTGGTGGATGCCGGCGTGGCGTCTGGGACGTTGCGTTCGGACGTGGCCCCGATGGACCTGCTGCGCTCCATCAGTGGCATCTGCCTGGCTGAGACCGGTACCGAGCAGTCCGTTCGGATGGCGTCGTTGCTGACCGACGGCATGCGTTTCGGCGCTGCTGGTTGACATTCGCCCGGCAGTAACCACGCCCAGCGGGCTCGGCCGTCGCCCAGCGGGTGTCCCGCGCGATCGGCCAGCTGCCTGGGATCTCTAAGCCCCGCACCTCCGGTCCTGCGCTTTCGTCGATGGTCCTCGACGAGCGCTGGGCGCACCTACGGCCGCTATAGACGCACCCACCGTGGCCGTGTTCATCGGCTCGGCGCTATGTCAGCCTGCGGGCAGTCCCGGCGTCCCGCAAGCGGAACGGTCAGCGGCGCACCCGCCGGTCAGGTCTGGCCGATCCGATCTTGTGTCACAGGGGATCGACGAGCGGGACGGTGCCGAGGGATGGCCTTGTCAGTCCTTGTCGCCGACGCGGCCGGCTCGGGTGCTGTTTGCGTTCCAGGTTCGTGTTCGGATGCGACAGGTCGCGTGAAGGGTGAGGGCGGCGAGGGCGACGGCGACCGGGATCAACAGGTGTTGCCAGGCGAAGGGGAGCACGGTGGCGGTGAGCAGGAATGCCATGATCGAGCTGCTGAGGCTTTCGCCCCGCTGGCAACATCGGTGTGGATGTCATCGGGCTCGACCCCGGCGCGGATCAGGGCGTCGGCCTGGTGGGCCGGATTCTGCTCCGCTGTGGACACTCGCGCGTAGCCGACCAGCATGAGGTCACCCTAGTGTCGAGAACTGTCAACGGCGTGGATTGCCGTCGTTGAATTTCGTCGCGAGTTGTCGACGCTTATTGGTCCCCGGATCGGACCGCGGACGGGATGTGTCGGTAATGGATGGTCTGGCGCGCTCGGACGCCGCCGTGGCCCGACTCCAAGCACTGGGGGCAACCCCACTTCGAGGATCAGTCGACGACGTCGACACACTGCAGGCGGGCGCTTCCCAGGCCGATGGTGTTGTCCACATGGCCATCGCCGGTGACTTCAGCGATCCCGAGGACATCACTCGGCGCGAGGTCGGCGCGATCCAGGCTCTGGGCGAAGCGCTCGTCGGCACGGGCAAGCCGCTCGTCACCACCTCCGGCACGCTGGTGCTTCCCGCGGGCCGCGTCACGAACGAGCACGACATGCCCGACCCCAATTCCATCGGAAGCCTGCGCATCCCAGGCGCGCAGGCATGTCTGGACTTCAGCGACCGCGGTGTTCGCGCGGTGGTGCTCAGGCTGGCCCCGACCGTCCACGGGCCGAACGACCACGGGTTCATCCCCATGCTGATCGCCGCTGCCCGCGCCAAAGGCGCCTCCGCCTACATCGGTGACGGTTTAAACCGGTGGCCGGCCGTGCACCGTCTCGACGCGGCCACCCTGTACCGGCTGGCTCTGGAGTACGCCCCCGCCGGGCACGTACTCCACGGCTGCGGCGAGGAAGCCATCCCCTTCCGGAGCATCGCCGAGAAAATCGGCGAAAAGCTGGGCCTGCCAACGAAGGCGGTCGCCGCCGATGACGCAGCAGCACACTTCGGCAACCCGTTCATGGCACTCGTCTTCGGAACCGACGCACCCGTGTCCAGCCAGCACACCCAGCAGCTGCTCGGATGGCGGCCCAACCACTGGACCCTTCTTGATGACCTCGAGCGGGGCGATTACTTCACCACGCCCACAGCTGCCTGACGCACCATCGGCATCAACAAGGGACGGTCGAACACCGCATAAGCCTCACGTCACGAACCGGCTCTGACCGACCAAACACCGAGACGACAGTGGTAGCCGATGGCCGACGGGTTCCTGACATCGGAGCAGCTGCGCCGTTACGGCCGCTACACCGGCGACCCCGACGCAGCGCAGCTGGCCCGCTACTTCTACCTCGACGCCACCGATCGGGCACTGGTGCAGGTGCGGCGCGGGGAGCATAACCGGCTCGGGTTCGCCGCGCAGCTGTGCCAGACACGCCCGAGGCAGCCGCCTTAGCGCACGATCCTGCA
>JAABUW010008036.1_pt1 | contig 12464 bp, 23 predicted proteins | sample 5560081 | NCBI WGS metagenome assembly JAABUW01 (sample SAMN10711882, study PRJNA513363) | rock metagenome | isolation source: Antarctica rocks | place: Antarctica: Victoria Land, Knobhead sud | reverse complement strand
CACGGCAACCCTGTGCGCAGCAGCTGCATCGCCGAACTACGTCAAGGCTACTGCAATGCCATGCGCAACAAAGGCGTTTGCCAAGGCGCTGCCGTGCCAGTCAGCTTCGAGCAAGCGAGCCAGCTGCGCAGGCGCCGAGGTGGCGTCGGACGCGCACCGGCACAACAGAGATCCGAGGTGCAGCGACGCGGACAGCGCGCCGGTGAGCTGCAAACTTCCCGAATCGTTAACTGCGTCGTAGAGAAACCCTCTCAAAGGGGCGGGTGGGCGGGAAAAGCTTTGAAAGCCTCTCCGCTGCCAAACAGCTCAGACGGTTGCCAGCAGCGTGTGCGACGCTGCTCGCACAGCTGTGCCGCGCTTGCATTGACTTTCCGCGCGCGATGTTAATGTTCACCTGCGACTTATGCCCTGATTAGGCACCACTTGGCATTTCAGCAATGTCAGTGTGTCAAATGTCAGTGAGTCAGGTGTCAGCGCCCAACACTGTGTGGAGAGGAAGTTTTCAAACCCTCCACCTCAACTGCCCCAGAGAAGCTTCAGCAAACTATGGTGCCAGCTGCTGCAAGCAGCCCTGTCATCAACAATGCAGCAGCCAACGTCTTACAACCGGCCATGTCGCGGCGCCGCCCTCAACACCCTGCAAAAGTAATGCATCTTTTCCAAGCCGCCTATCCAGTTCAAAGTAATGTGGCGGTCTAGTGTACAGTGTTCTCCAGCATCGACGAATCAGACGAATCAGTAAGCTTCGCCTTCCGCCGCCGCTCCCTGCTGCGTGCCGCAAGCTTCGCGGCTTCAAAATGTTCAGGCGGCGTCCATCAACGCCCGCAGCTCGTCGGCCCAGCCCAGGTGCTCGCAGAGATGCAGGACGCCGTTGTCGGCATCGCCGATGTGGGAGGCGTCCCTGAAGTTGTCGCCCGGCCGGTCGAACAGGAAGCCGCTGCGGGTGGACCACGCCTCTGCGGCGCCACCCTTTCCCGGTTGATGAGCAGCCGCGGGCACTCCTGCCCCACATCGTCTGCTAGCACGAGTGGCAGCTGCATTTTTAGGACAGTGGCGGCAGCAGCCAGGCTCGCGCACAACATGCACTGCAAAGCGGACACGTCTCGATCTGCAGTGTGCATTTTCCGCTGTGCACAGCCATGTGCATGCAGCGCCATTGAGGCACCAAGGATAGTGGTGCACGTAAGGCGGTTACTGGCAGGAGCCGCCGACGCGCACCTATGAGCGACGCGAAGGGGTGCACCACGAGCAATGTGCCCATGGTGATCAGCAGGTCGGCCTGCGGCATGTCGGCATACCGCCGCTATAAAAAAACCGCGACGGCAGCGACTCCCTGCGATTATCGGCACATCAATACATCAGGATCTGGCAAGGCTGGCAAGACTGGCAAGACGCAGTCACATCATGACGACGGCTGTCGCGATGCGGGCGAAGGTAGACTGATAGGGACACAGCAAGGGTCACAGTCCAGTCAGGCGGCAGCCCTCGCCCGAAGAACACGACACCTGGCTTCACGAGGCCGCCGCATGAGTCGCAGCGGCAGATCTCGTCGGCCATGACGGCTGCCTTAAGGCTTGACATACTCTGCTTCAGCTAAACCCTAAACCCTAAAGCTTTACATACTCTGTCGTTTGCGTTCAAGCAATGTGCACCTGTGCGCCAGACACAACGTCCATTATTGCCTGTGGCATGGCAGTTCCAATGTGCTCAATTATGATAGCCTGCACCGCAGAACTGGCCGGCAGGAGCGATATCAGAAAACGCGCTGTCAAAGTTGCCGTGCGCTGCAACGATTGCCTCACTCGGCAAGCCTGCCTGCTTCTCAAGCGAATCGATGTTCTGCGTGAAGCATCGTAGCAGCAGCCCCTTCTCGTGCAACAGCCGCATAAAGTAGTGCGCCGGCGTCGGTTTGAAGTTGCCCGGAAACAGCTCCTGCACGAAACGGCATTGGACATGTGAACAGAGGTTTTTGGAGCGGCAGAACAGTGTGGATGGTCGTCAGCACCAGCCATGCGGGTGTCGGACTGGAGAGGCCAGCGGCATCGAAGGCAACAAGGCATGCACACCTTAGCTCATGCACACCTTAGCAAGCGTGTGGAATGGCTGCGGATTAAGTCTGAAGAAGCCAATCTCGAAGAGCGCCTGCGGATCCGGAAGGTTGTACTCTTCCAGCTGGCTGTAAAGCCCGGTGCCTGGGCTGCGGAAGTCTGCAGCCAACAATGCTGAGCCCGTCACTGCACATCTGGCATCCTTGACCGATCCACGCGGCAGGTCTGGTGCTTCCTCAGGCTTTCTTGATTTTTGCTCGTGCATGGGCTCTATACACATGACAGATTGCACGCAAGGTTGCAAGGCGTCGCACCTGGGATGCCGGCACTGACAGAGATGCCGGCGCCGACCATGCACACGATCCTGCGGGCGCGGCCGGAGCGGATGTACTCTGCCACGCCCGCCAGGTCGAAGCTGCAGAGCAGCTGTTCCTGCACCTGCATCTGCAGCCAGCAAGCCCAAGCCTGGCTGCCGTTTTCAATGCCGTACTGGTTGACGCAACGCAAAGCTGTGGCGGCAGTCGTTTGGTGTGGCAGCACACCCAACGTATTGTCCTCGTAGCCTACAATTTTATAGCTGCAAAATCCACGAGAGATACTGTTCGCACCTGTGGCCCGGAGGACTGGAGCTGCAGCCTCTCCAGCTGAGCAAGCAGCCACGAACGTGCGCCATCATCACTGACACCGTCTTCGCTGTTATCCTCCTCGTCCTCCTCATCCTCATCGTTTCCCGAATCCTCCTCATCCTCCACTGACGCCTGCAATACACCGCACTTTGTCGCCGTCCACTCATCCCGACTCGAGCGACGACGGCACATGCATGTGCCGCATTGCATGCATATGCCCACCTCATCGCTGCCTGAGCTTGCTGGTGCTTCTGATCCGTCGTCGGTGTCCTGCACCACCTCCACTATCTCCTGCGCGATTCTGTCCGCAGTAGCTGCTGCCGCTTCCTGTGGCGGTCCCCCAGCAGCATGCGCTGGTGCCGTCGCCACGGCCGCTGCTAATCCATCTACCTGCTCATGTAGTTGTGCTGTGGAATCACGCTATTCTCCAGCTGTGATGCCGTTCAATGCGTCCGGGTTTGCCGCGCTAAGCTTAGCGCCAGACTCGACCATAGTCGCTGCGCCGCTGCTGGTGTGTTGGAATCTGTGAACGCTGCGCTCAGACGTGCTTCTGCGGTGGCGGGCTGCATATGAACCTGCACAAATTGGCGAATAAACAGCTGCGTGTATGCGTGCAGTTGCTTTCTGCTGAGCATGAGTCAGCAGACGAACGGACTGCCAGTCCGCTCAGTCGGGAATCCCGTGCATTGGCTGGCATGGAGACAGGACGTGCAGCAGCAGCGATTGATTTGCTGGTCCAAATTGTGACCGCGCTACTGACTGCTCTCGCATCGCGGCGTGTGGCCGGCGCGACGCTTGCAGTTTCCACCAGTGTGTCACACAGGGGTTTTCTGGGGAGCTCGCTGCAGGTGCGGCCGTGCGCATCTGACTGTATGATGATATTCCTGAGCACGGACTGTGATGCTCCACTGCCGATCAGCCACCCACATTTCGGTTCTGGGGCCTCATCCCTTCAAAATCGGCTGTCGTTCTGAGGCAGCAAGTGCTGCTGCAAGGCCTTTGTAAGGCACTTGCAGCACTGCTCTGAGTGCACAAATGCTGCAGGACCTCGGCGCCTCGCTCATATGCCGCGCTGAGGTCTCCTCACATCGATCCTCTCCCGGATGCAGGCGACCCTTATACGCCCGGCGATCTTACAAACCGGACGCCCTCTGGCCATCTCTGAGCCTGACAGCAGCATCAGGCAGCTGAAGCTGCATCGCCCCGGAGTCTCCCGGTGTAGGACGAGCCCCTGACTAGCGGCACTTAAAAAGCGCGGCCGCAGGCGGCCTGGTGCAGCAGCCGCAGCTGCATGGAAAGGACCAGCACGACAGCAGAATGATCAGCTGGAGACGGCAGCGACGATAGCACCCGGATACCCCGCTCCAATCGATCCCTCAGCCGGCCCGCCATGTTTTGGCGCGTGGCCAGTTTCAACCAGACATCGCCGGTCGAGGCAGTGCTTGACCGGCCGGACTTCGCCCTTGAGGACCTTCTCGAGGAAGATGACCTCATACAGGTGCGAATGCGTGGAGAGAGAAATTGCACCGCAGCTGTCTGCGCCTGCACAGACTGATGCGCAGCGGCATGTTCAGCACCACTTTGACATACGGCAAACTCTGCTGCGCATATGCACCCTACGTGCATCACATCTCATGAGCACTAGCGCGCACCACTATTTCGCAGGAGTGCAAGGCGCTCAATGCGCGGCTCATCGACTTCCTCAAGCTGCCGGAGTCGGTGGCGAAACTGCTGGAGTACATCACGCAGCCCGCCGGCATGGATGCCGATGACAAGCGGCAGTTCAAGTACCCCTTCTCCTCCTGCGAGGTGGGATCTCAGATGCTCACTGCAAAAATCCTACCTGCAGCATGGTCCAGGGATCAGGAGACATCTCTGGCTCGTTATTGACTTTGAACAGCCGACACATAGATGGCGCAACTCACCAGATGAGTGTCGCCGTCCTGAAGCGCAGAGGCTCGCGGAGCCGACGCCTGTGCCGTCAGCTGCTCGTCAGTTCTCGTGCGCATCTGACTTGCCAAAACACCGGTGCTGCAGGTGCTGTGCTGCGAGGTGGACGCAGTATTCAGCACGGTTCTGGAGGGCGCCCTGCCCTGTCTTCCGCCCTTCCTCATCTCGCAGCTCCTGCCATTGCAAATGCAGGTGCTATGCTGCGAGGTGGACGCGGTGTTTAGGACAGTGCTGGAGGACGCGGAGCTGTGCGGCAGCCTCTTCACGCTGCTGGACCAGCCGCGGCCGCTGGACTGCATGCTGGCGGGCTACTTTGCGCGTGTGCTGGTCTGCCTGCTCATGCGCCGCTCCCACGACCTGCTGCGCTACCTCAAGGTGCGCCGCCGCTGCCAGGGCTCGGCTTTGTTGCGCTTGAAAGACATACTGCAATGCGTCTTGCTGCGGGATCATGAGCATCCATCAAGTGCCCAATCGCGTTTAGGGTGCAGCCACCAACACCGTCGCCGTCACTGCCTTCACCCGTACGGTAGGAGAGACCACAGCCGCTATTGAGCACCCACACCAGCGCCGCTTTTCTCTACGTTGAAGCCTGGACCGAAGCCCTGACATCTGCGGCCAACAGGACCACCAGGGGCACCTGCCGAAGCTGGTGGCGCACATGGAGAACACGTCTGTGGCGGAGGCGCTGGCACACCTGTTGGGCGCCGACGACCTGAGCGCGACCTTCATGGCGCCCGGCGACCTGGCATGGCTCGCCGACACGCCGGTGCTGCAGCAGCTGCTGGACATGCTGGGGGCGGCGGCCGGCGGGCCGGCGCGCGAGAACGCGGCCATCGTGCTGTCCGCTGTCGCACGCTCCAACACCTGCCCACTCACGCACGCACTGGGTGAGACAGCAATCTTGACGGGCATATGACCAACGTAGGCTGGCCCGCTCATGCACGGCGATGGATGGGTCGTGTGACGCCTGCGGGCTGTCTGGATTCGTGAGAGCTGTGTGTATGAAGACAGCTGGGCTCAAAAAGCGCAGAAGCCAGCTGTGGCAGCCAGTTTTGATGGTGCAGTGTTTATTGGTTATGGGATGCCTGAACAGCACAGCAGCTCTGCCAGCAGCAAGTACTCTAAGCAAAATGCCCAGCACACCGTAAGTTGCTCATTGTCAATGATTGTCGATGTCACAACAATCCGCAGGCAGCGCCGAGTTCCTGGACCAGTTGCTGAGCCGCGCAACAGCCAGCGGCGGCAGCGGCGCGGAGATGGCGCAGGCGCTGGACGTGCCAATCGCGCTGCTCGAGCGGCGCGCGGCGCTGGAGGCGGCGCGGCAGCACTACCCCTCGGAGGCGGGACCCACCGATGCGGACGCCCGTGTCGAGGAGCAGGTGGGCGATCTGCCTTCATCTCCCCATGGGTCTGCTGCCTTGCCTTCAAGGTCGAAGACACAGACATCCTGGTGGCATCTGGTGGCATCTGGGGGTTCGACAGCGTCTTCTGAAGGATATAGGAGATCAGGACACGAGCTTTGCTGCTGGTGTGAAGCTGAGGAGCCTTCGCTTTGCCGTGTGCAGACAGCAGCGGCGGTGGCATCGCATGCAGCGGCCCTGGCGGCGATGCTGGAGCCGGCAGACAGCTCGGCGGTGCAGCTGACGCCGTTCGGCTGCCTGGCGCCGCCTCTGGGCCTCGCCCGCGTCAAGGCAAGTTCTGGCGGACCCTCCGACGACCCGTCTGCCTGAGCGTCATGCTGCTGCCAGCTTGATTAACAATCATACATCGAAAGAGGCTGTGAGCAGCCACAGCAGCATTGCGACATGCGAGGCCCGGTCCAGCCAAGCAATTTCTAGTGAGCACCAAACTCAACACAGCCCGGCCTGCAGGTGGCGGAACTGTTTGCGGCGCTGCTGGGGGTGGGCAGCGCGTCCGCGGGCAAGGCGGTTGCCGCGGCGGGCGTGCTGCAGCGCACGCTGGCCCTCGTCCTGCAGTTCCCCTTCAACAACATCCTGCACGCACAGGTTTGCATCCTCCTGCGCTTGGCAGCACACTAGGTTTCCACCTCACGGAACTCTAAGCTGAGTGGAGACAGCTTGCTGATGCTGGTGCAATTGCTGTGCACTGCTGTTACCGGCAGCACTGCGCAACCCTCTGCATTCAAGTGAGTATATGCATGTGTCGCGGTCAGCAAACTGTTTGGACCTGCTGTCAGATATGCCGCTGCTGACGATGTGTGTCCCTCTGCAGGCGACGCGGATGCTGCTCGCCAGCCTGGAGTATGGCGACGATGCACTGCTGGGCCATCTGTTCTCCGACTGCGAGCTGATCGGCTGGCTGACGTCAGCGCCAGAGGAGGTGGTCCCAACCCCTGCACCGGCGGCCACAGCAGAGGCTGAGTTCGTCGCTGCCGCAGAGCCCGCTGACGGCGGCGGCGGCAGCAACGGCTCGGCCGCCGGCAGCAGCGCCGGCGGCAACAGCGGCGGCAGCGGCGGAAAATTCCCGGCCGGAGGCAGCACTCCAGGCAGGACGAGCCTGGCGCAGAGCAGCAGCAAGGACTCCACGGCCAGAGAGGCAGTGCCTGCAGGTAGCACTTCAAGGCCTTGCAGCTGCAGTGGGTGTCCGGGATCGTGTCAGCTGATATCCGGAATTCTCCCGCCACCCAGTCTGCATTTGGGACGTCCACAGCTGATATTGCACTCTGCCAAGTTGGAGGCAGGAACAGCACTCCTCAGAGGCATGGCTGTTGCGTCTCTGTGCAGGCAAGCCCCGGGCGCCGCTGCGGGCGGGCTACCTGGGGCACCTCACGCTGGTGGCCAACCGCATGGCGGGCGCGGCGGGGCGGCGGCGCACCGTCAAGCGCTACCTGGACGAAAGCGACACCTGGGCCGCCTTTCTGGGAGGCACCCTGAAGGCGAGTCGAAAAGATTGGTTCGCTAGTGTTGTACCGGGAGCGGCGCCCAGATGGCTGCTGGAGAACCCTGCAAGGTCTTTGCTCGTACTTCTTCCAGGGCTTGCGTGTTCCCCATCACCGGGGCGGCAACAGAATGCAGAACTACCTTGATGTTGGCAGGATTGGTATCCTGGGGCCATGGGGCTGACGTCTGTGTCGACACCTGCCATTTCCCCGTTTCTGCAGGAGAGGAACGGGCTGGAGGACACAGGGGCGTGGGATTGCGGACGGCCCGACCCGCGCACCATTCCCACGTTGGCGCCACTCGACCCCGACTCTGACGCCGCGCCCTTCTCCGAGGAGGAACTGGTGCGTACACTCGTCTGCAGATGCTGCCGTATCTTGCCTGTGTGCGGGTCTGTCCAGAGGGAGCATGTCAGCTGGCCGCCGTGATACCTGACAGGGCATTCTGTCAAGGGATGCACACAGAGCTTCAACAAGTAGCAAGGGGAGGAGACGCCTCTTCATTGGGCAGCACGCTCGCAGGCGCTACAATGGCACAAGACCACGCTCGAAACATCCCCAAACCCCCTGTGACTTGCAATGCTCCGCAGGAGAGGCTGCCGGGCGGGTACAGCAGTGGCGGCGGCGGCAGCCCCACCGGGAACAGCAGCCCCAAAAGCAGCCCCAGCGGCAGCCCCACGGCAGAGGGGCGGTACGCGGGCGCCGAGGGCGTCAGCTTTGGGGACGTGGAGGAGGACGAGGGCGCCTCCGGCAACCCCGGGCTCGCCGACCTGCAGGCCGGCGAGGGCGACGGCCAGGTGCCTCTTCTGTCCTCAACACCTCTGAAACCCCAGGTTTCATCCTTGCCAGGGGGGCAAAGTGCAGTCCTCAAGTCTGTGGCCTGCACAGTGTGGCTGACGGCCAGGTCTTTTCCAAAAGCTGTGCACCTTGCACCACCACTGCCAGAAGCCTGCCGCCGCTGGCCGGCGGGCGTCAGGTTCTGGTTTCCGCTCGATCCAATCCAGTGTCAATATGATCGAATACAGTGTCAATAGGTACAGTGTCAGCATCATATTGACTCGAGGTGCTTCAGCCTTACGAATGTATAATCGCACGATAAAGAAACAGGCGCGAACAGTTCCAACTTATGGTGCAGATGGACCATGTGGAGGTGCTGATAGACGCGGTGAAGGCGCTGGACGCGCTGCGCCTGGGGGAGGGGCCCCGCGGGCGATCGCCTACGCTGGCCGCCACTGGCGGCGCGCTGTCAGCGCCGCTGCCTGCCACCACCCTGTCCCCGACGGCGCAGCAGGCGAGCTCGACGCCCCTGGTTGCTTGTGCCCTTTTTGCCCCCTGTGCGCAGGCTGCTTCATGGGCTCAATGCAGACTGGCTTTACTGTCGTACTGCGGCAGCAGCTGCCGCCGGGACTTGCGAGCATGGTGTCTCTTTTCAGCAGGCTCGGTCATGAGGTGCCAGCCCTTCCCATATCTGATTGATATCTCAACTTGCGCAGATGTCGAGCGACTGGGAGGCGGAGACAGATGCTGCCGCCGGGAGTCCAGCAGCAGCCGCGGCACAGCCCGACAGCCCCAGCTCGAGCTCGTCTGAAGGTGCAGCATAACATTGAAACATGGGATAACGTAACCCGCATGCTCTCGAAACCCGCCATGCCTTGCGGTGCTAGGCTTCACACATCTTGCTGTTGATGATGGCAGCCCCAGTGCATCAGGGGGAACATCTGCGGTGCTGGTGCTTGATGCTGTGCCGGCCCATAGGTGTGCCATTGCCATTTGTAGGGGACCCACAATCGGCAGAAAAGGAGGTGGCGGATGTGGCGGTGGACCTGTTCCGCTCGCCTCGCAGCAAGGGCGGCTTCGGCGAAGTCGCCGACTGGGCCGACTTTCCAGACTCCTCGGTGCGCCTGTCCCTGAACCCCCGGGCAGGTTTTCCACGCTATTTGGCAGCCATCCGTGTCCATATGTCCCTTACAGAGGACGCAATGTCCATCTGGGCCCCTTCGCATAATCAAAATGCGGTTGGTTGAGGTGGCTCATGCACCTTTTGGTGACTCTGCAATGCGCACTCGCCTTTGCAGGGGTCACCAGTCAGCCCAGCCTCAGCAGCAAGCGCGTCTCCTGGAGCCACGGGCAATGCTCCGCTTGCCGCGCTCCGCACGCCGCCCATGCGAGGTGCGGATGACCACCTCCAGCAAGCCTGAGCTACTGTCCATGCTGTGCAACCAGCTTGCCGTCCCTGAGGCGCACACCCGAACACGACACGATGCTGCCTTTGTTGGTCGCTCTTCTGGCAACACAACTCTGTGGTTTCCTGCAGTAGGCAGCTTCACCCGGGGCCCGCGCTCCACCAGCCCGACAACGGGCGCCGGCAGTGGCGCGCGAGCCTCGCCTGGTTCCCCACGGCCGGGCGGCAGCAGCCCGAGGAGTGGCAGCGGCAGCCCCCGCGCTGGCGCGCCCTCGCCCTCCTTGCCGCTGCTGTCGGCGCCGATGCCGATCGCGGCGCCGGCGGTCATGCCGCCAGAGGGCTCGGTGGGGCCGCCCTCGCCGGCGGCGCGCGGGCACAGCCCATCCGCGATACTGGCGCTGCCGTTGGCCGCCAGCTCGCCGCCGGGCAGCCCGTCCCGCCTGGCGGCGCCGTCGCTGCTGCAGCGGCCGGCCGGGCGATGTGGCAGCCTGCTGGCCGGCCCTGCCGCCGACGCGGCGCTGACAGGTGACGTCGCCGGCAGCAGCGCCACCGGCGGAGAGACAGCCGGCGCCAATGGCTCAGTGGCAAGGGGCAGCTCGGCAGCGGCAATGCATTTGCCGCCAGCTGTGCTGCCGCGAAGTCAGCTGGCAGCCAGCCTGTCCGCCGCCGCCGCCGCGGAAGCAGCAGCGGCGGTAGCAGAGGGGGGCACCGCAGGCGCAGCGGGCCCCGTCGTCGCTGTGCCCGCGCAGCCCATGGCGGTGGGCGGTCCCAGCGACCCTCCGCGGCCCCCGCAGCCAGGGGCGGGCTCAGGTGGAGGTGCCGCCAGCGGCAGCCCGGCCGCGGCAGAGGGCCCTTCCGCAGCACAGCCAGCCAGCAGTGGCGGCAGTGAAGCAGCTGCGGCCGAGGCCTGTGGCGGGGAGGGCGGCAGCGGGACGGCGGGCTTTGCCAACTGGGCCGACTTCAGCGGCGCTTCTGCCAAGTACACTCTGCAGGGGCAGCCGGCGGCGGAGGCCGCGGCGCCGCCACCTGCCAGCGTGACGGCTGGCCAGCAGCAGCAGCAGCAGGGCGACGAAGATGAGGAGCGGCCTGCGTCGCCCTTCAAGCGCACTGGCAGCTTGCGGGCGCACAACTTCTGGCAGTACGACCCTGCCTCTGAGACAGACTCAGACCGGGAGGACTGAATCATGAGCTGGGGGGAGGTGGGGCGTGTGTCAAACGGCGGTCAGTTTGCAATTTTGCAGGGAAGGACCACGAACAACAGCCGTGTGGAGGGGCATCGTGCATGTGGTTTGTGTCACAGCTCAGCTGGGTTCTCGTAGCGTACCCCATGACGTGGGGCCATCGTTGCGCAGGGCCTTGGAAACAGGACATTGCTTGCGCTGTCCTGTCCTGCGTGGGGCACCGCGCATCCTGGAGGACAACTGAGCTGACGCCGCCTGCGAGTTGCTTGTCTGCAGCATTGCAGCCTTCGTGTGAGACGGGGGCCGTTTGGCAATTGCTAGAGTAGGCCATGTTGTACCAACGAGAACGGGGGTCTAGCCGCACATATCTTCTAGGCTTTGCTGAAGCGCATGTGAATCGGTGCTGCCGAGAATGAGGCACGCACGTACTAGAGAGGCACATGAGCATCCGAATTTAAACGCAGGGGTGTGTTTTAACACTGCAAGCAGGCCTCTCAGTTAACTAACCCTCTCTAGAGAGGTGCATACCAAACAACAAGGCGCCCAAGACACAGCGCTCAATAAAACAGAACGGCGGCGCATTCCTTGCAAACAGTACAGAATTCGACCATCGGAACAGGAGACCCTCGTTCCGACAGCAATAAAGTTCCTAGAACATAATGCATGTGCCGCGGCGGCACACCGAATAGTCCGGACGACACGTTCACAATAAGAGCCGGCAACAGCCTAAACCAGAGTCAGACGACTGCAAGAGCTCCCGGGCCATGCAAGCTCGAGTGCAGAGCTGGGCCATCGGCATCCCCTGACAACCCAAAGCAGCGAGATCATGCGTCGTTGATCGTCACGAGCGTGGCAACTGCACGGCACAGGTAGCATCATGACGATTGTTGCCACTGCACGCAGCACACGTGCGCAGACTTCAGGACGGCGTGCAAGATCGATTGTATCGACGTCCAGCCTGACAGTGCTGAAGCACATGCGGTGTATAAATGCGTGCTGGCTTGTGGTGTATGAGATTCAGTATCACCTGCCACAAAGAGGCCGACGACGAGCACAGACAGCGGCGTTAGCACGTGCCACTGCAGCAGCATGGAAAGAGCCAGTGCGTCAGCCGATGCAAGCACTGTCGCACAGCTGTGCATTGCAATCGGGCTAGCAGCATAACTAAACCCTAAACCCCAAACCCCCAACCCCCCGCCGAAGAAAGCTATGGATAGGAAAGGGTGCCTCAACGCCCCCTTGTAAGAAAGCTTGCAATAAAAAGGCTGCCAGTGACGACTCTCTTACAGGGACGTCACTGCTGCCTTTTTAGCGATAGCTTTCTTACAAATGGGTGCGCCCCTAGTAAGAAAGCTTGCAATGAAAAGGCTGCCAGATTTGTAAGAAAGCTATATATGAAAAGGATCCAGTGACGGCTTTCTTACAAGCGGCGTCACTGCTGCCTTTTTATATGAAGCTTTCTTACAGCTGAGCCCGAGGACGCCCCTTGTAAGAAAGCTTGCAATAAATAGGGTCCAGTGACGCACCTTGTAAGAAAGCCTGCAATAAAAAGGCTGCCAGTGACGACTCTCTTACAGG
>JAABUW010008035.1_pt1 | contig 12465 bp, 10 predicted proteins | sample 5560081 | NCBI WGS metagenome assembly JAABUW01 (sample SAMN10711882, study PRJNA513363) | rock metagenome | isolation source: Antarctica rocks | place: Antarctica: Victoria Land, Knobhead sud | reverse complement strand
GGTGTTCGAGTCAAGTCGTATGGATTGAGGGTTTGGCCTCCTAGAGAAGAAACAGACAGCCCCTCCAAGGCCAACTCATGTAAGTTCGTCTTCCCTAGAACAATAGCGCCAGCGCGTTTCAAAGCAGTGACGACCGGTGCATCAACCGTTGGCTGTGAGTCGGCTAAAGCAAGGCAGCCTCCAGTTGTCTTCATGTCGGCTGTGTCATAGTTGTCTTTCAGAAGCATAGGTATGCAGAACAATGCTCCTGTGGCATTGCCAGCGGCGAGTGCAAGATCTAGTGCATCAGCGACGGCTAAGGCATTGGGGTTGAGAGTGATGATCGCGTTGATGAAGGGGTTGTAGGCTTCGATGCGCGCGATGAAGGCTTCTATAATTCCGCGGCAGGAGGTGAGTCCGCTGAAGAGAGCATTGTGTACGCTTTCGATGGTGGCTTCGCGGACATCGTAGGTGGAGGTTATGTTCTGGGCGAGGACGGCCACCGGTAGAAGGACCGAAAACCAGAGAATTGGATGGTATCGCATTGTATTGACCTAATCTCTTGTTCTGGTACATGGAGCGGACTTGATAAACCATAAGTCTTTCCTCTAAGAGAATGGTGCGTCATCAGCGATAACGCTGGCTGCGGAAAGCGGGGCCCATTTGAGGCTAAGAGACTAGTACATTTGTGTGCATGATAAGGCTTCTTGAAGTCTGATTGAGTATTCAACCTGTGTTTGAATCGAACCTGACAGTAGAGAGCGTTAAGATATTGTAGACAAAGACTCAGCGGAAATGACACATATGCAGGAGAAACGCAAGAGGTACTCTTTTCGCCGTGCACGTGATGTCCTCGTGGAGAGAACAATTTCGTCAGTCTATCGGTCAATAGTAACTTGATAGAGTACTCAGGGGTTTCGGCTTGGGCATCGTGAGTCTCGTCGATGGACTACCTATCCCAGCAATGAAGATGGATTATCTCGTACAAAGCGTATTCAAGAGACGGCCATTTGGACATGCCATGATAGCTGGATTGAAGCGGGCCACGTGCGATTTAAGCTTGCCCCTTGAGCTTGTAGTTGATCCATGGCTATAGAGATAGGCTCGCAGCGACACTGAACGCCACCATGTTCCCTGGCCTTTGTTGTAGCGTTCGAGAACGACTCGGACAAAGACTCGATGACCCATCAATCTACCTTTGAATTTAAGATCTGCGAAACAAAGACGGTTCTCGAACAAAGCCTTTATAGATCAAAGGAGGAGGATATAAGGAAGGCATAAGTATGAAGAGATCATATGCTTCTCTCCTGTTGCATTGTGTCCGCAGGTTCGGTTTCAAACTCAAGAACCAGCTCTCAGCCATCAGCAAAAGAGAATAGCCTTCTCTGCTCACGATCCATTGATCGGTATCTTGTAATCTTCCAAAACATGGCTGATCGTTATAGACCTTCTGGGTCGTCGCGCCGAGAAACTTTCCAGCGAAATGGTATTTCACCACCTCCACGCGGGTCTGGCACTCGCCTGTTCACTTCTCAGCGTAAATCCCGGCCAAATCCTGGCAGAAACAGCAACCATGCACCAGGCGCTATCCTGAAACAGGGAAACAGTGCACGCCAAATGCAGACTCGTTCGAAGGCTCGTTTTCATGACAAGCTCTCAGTCATGGACATGGACCAACTAGACGCTCAATTGAATATGCTAGCTGTGCCGCTGGAGGATCGTCCTAGTATCGAGAGCAAGCAATCCGGAGCCATGGATCTCGACCTACCTGCAGCCTTGCGTGCTCCATTCAAACACCATATTGCGGATGAACTCTGTCCGTATAGCTTTTGTCCAGTCAGCACTCCGGTAAGTCATATTTCCTGATTTTTTCCTGCTTTCCGATTCGGTGCACGCAAGCTCACGCTCGACCTTGCAAATGCATTGCTGACCTTGAACTAGCATTTTGAAGGGTTATATCTTCACAACGACGAGTTAGCGGAGGAAGGACCTCGTAAGTTGAATTCATCTTTCCGGTTCGGTGCGCTGCTAATTACATTACAGATGGATTCTTTGGGGCACTTAATCCACCTCCAGAAATCAAAGAAGCGTATGGTCGTATCTCAGCGCAGCAGGGAAGCGAAAACGACTTCCTCACCGTCAAGCATTTCGTCATGTGCCATCCCGCCTCTTTTGAGCTATGCCATTTGTCAAATTGGAATAGCTGACCGAGGCTAGTATCGACATAGGTATTTGTGGGCCTCTCAGCTTGCTGGCAAGCACTAATATAGACGGACCAGTCAATATATAATTTGTTGGGATGTGCTCCTCAATTATTGAAACTGCTGAAATAGTCGTGATGCATATGATTAGTCCAGTAAGACACATTTGGCTTGACCCCAGGGTTGATTCTTAGATCCGGATTAAGGAGAGAGAACGCGTAGACTCTCGAGTTCGTTCAATGCTGATTGCGGAGGATGAGTTGGATCTGGGAATAAGCCAAAGGCCCGGGCAGAAATAAGAAGGCGTGGCTGAAGTAGAAGAGTAGGATTATGAAATGACAGAGAGCATCGATTGTTCTATTCCAATCGTTCATCCAAACGCAGTTTGATTCCACTCACCAACTGCGCACCAACATTGGGCTTCAGCCTTCTTCAACGATTACCTTATTCTTGGTGCGTTAATTCAGCGTCGCGGATGCGGCAGCAGAAAACTACTGTCAGCATCCAAGAACAAGTAAGGTAATGCGCCTGGTGCGGCCGCAGCCCCGAAATGTCAGGCAGTTGACGTCCAATTGCGGTAGTATCAAGATTCATCCCTATTTGTTGAGTCGCCGCGTGCTATGATACCTACCGCATGACCGTCGCGTTGTTGAAAAAGATTCTGCATGCTCTGCAGTATATCGTGATGCGCCTGACTTGTTGAATGTGTGGCGTGCGACCTGGTGCCCGGATGTTGTAAGATTGCGTTTATCTGCTTTGCATTAGCCCTGATTGGCGTAGGCTCACCCCTGGGTTCCACTTAGTCTTGCACGACCAGAGGTGGAAGACGCGATCGTCAACGCTTATTTTCAAATTTTGAGAGGATTATTTGAATTCATTGTCGATATATCCTTGAAGCGTAGGGTTTGGATGAACAGCCCTGATGACCTTCCCGGCTCTCGCTCAAATAGGAAACAGAAAAACTTGTCATGGTTTGCATCACTGGGCTGATTGACGCGGACGTGATGGATGATAATCTTGGAATGTTATGATGTTGGCCCGTACGATGCCTTGATTAGCTTCTGATGTAAGCTAAGAATTGACGCTCAGCATCGTGGTATGAGATATTGTAAGAGATGGACGACTTTTGACGAAACCATGTTGAGACATCGATTGACTTCGCACTGTCAAAGCTCGAACCGCAACGGAGAAAAGGGAACTAGACCAGCGACTTTAGCAGCGGGCAGCCTTTCGAACAGATTCACGACGGCGCGCCGGCCCCCCATGTACGCCCCGTAGCCCTTACTTTTACATCCTCTTCCTTAACAACGGCGTCAAATCCTCTCTGTTCTCCCTCCATCCCTCCGGCCTATCCTGCCCATTTTGGAGCCGCGTCAATATAGACGCCTTGTACCACTCCTTCAAACTCGCAAATGTGGCCCACTTGCTCAATTTGAGCAACCGAATCCGATAGTCTGCTAGCGCTATCTGCAACTCCATCTGCTGCTCGATCCCCTGAGGGCTCGCTAGGATGCACACAATCTGGCCGTAGATTTCAAGGCAGTAGAGGAGGTGCGCGAGGTCGGAGAACTCGAGGCCCGAGGTGTCTTGGCGATCGATGTCCAGCCAGATGAGGCCATTTGGACCAATTGTGCCACGGAAAATCTTGACGAGGTAGACCAAGTCGATTGTGGGAAAGCGAGCGCGAATGACAGGGAGGATGGAGTCGAAATCTGTGGTGCGAAATGAGGTTCGAGAATTGTCAGGGGAGGAGAGATCGATGGGGGGCGGGTCGATGGGTTCGGCGAGGTGGTGGAGGCGCGGCATGGGCGGGTAGGAAGGCATGACTGGGTCTGGTCGGATAGGCGCTCCGAAGTGGTGTCTGATGATCACTGTACGAATATAGAGTATAGAAGTACGCAGATGGGGTGGAAAAATTACGCAGGGCAGAGACAGAAGGTGGGCAGAGATACCTTAGTGACGCAAATCGATCGAAGAGGGGATTGCGCAGCATTTAGCGTCGTCAAAACGTTTGCGAATCCTTGGTTTTGCCTTTACTCCGTACAGCTCCTCGACTTTTCTCACAATCATTTCAGTTGAGATCTGCGTTCAAACACTCTAATGTTACCGATACTGTGCGCCTGCAACATTGGAATTTTACGACATCTGAAGTAGTATAGTCGGGCCTATTACTAAAGTTCTCATTCTCGCGTTTGGGGCCACATTGGCTCCGTATACTGACTCGAACCACTTTGAACATGGTTATAATTAGTAATCTCTGTAAATCTTACGATCCTCAATGAAACGCTGTCAACAATGTAGATCTTGAGTGAGAAAACGTCTCGTATAACATCTGCCAACTCCAAGGAGTCCAAATAGCAAAAGATGCGAAAATTGACCAGAGCGATCTTGAGAGAAGTCGGCAATGGGATCTGAAAAAAGGCCAAGCATTGAGTTCGCGAGCCAAGTGCTCGGGCCGTCGGGCCTACTTTCATCCGATGCACAAAGAGGCGCGAACCACCTCCGCCCTCTCTCGATCTCACCGAACACACTTGATGGGTCTCTCTCACTGATCTACGATTTTCCCAAGGAATTTACCTCAAGTCTAAAGGGATCTAAGGGGATGTCAACCAACGATGACGAACAGGAAGACTTGAGTGATGAGCTCATTGCCCTCAAGGCTTATATAACTCGTGGCTGCCTGGACGCTTGGGACGAAGCCGCATGCACCAAATGGAGGTCAGCTCTGCAGAGCCAGCAGTCAGCCTCGTACCCCGCTCGGAACGAAATCCTGCGATAATGCTATCTACATTGGGCGAATGCTTCAGGTACTCGCTCCTGTCGGTACCACGGCGTGCATGGCATCTAGCACCTAGCATCCCGCCCCGCATAGGGCAGTCCTGCTGCGTGGGTGGGCTCGGGCTACCAATCATTGACCGCCATCGCAGTCCTGAGTCGATCCAATCTAGCTTCAATCCTGCTCACTCGAGCCCATGTCAAGTCCTGTGTCTCTTCGGTGACAATATTAATGTAGGCACCAGTCGCTGCGCGATGGTGATCATGTCTTCTTTGCTCTCTATGCAACGTTCGATTTGCGATTCTGGAAACTCTAGGTACAAGTCTTCCATAATCTCTTTCGTCGCGGCTATACTATCTCCGTAGCCTGACCACGCGCTTCATCTCACTTCTCAATCTACCATCTCCCTGTCCTCCTACATCGTTGTGTCGAAGCTATTCATATGGATCACCTGAATAGGGTCTCCAGGGGTAACCCGAGAAACTTCGGCCATTCGCTGCCGTGCGCGTGAGCTTCTCATCCAGCGCTGCAGTCTCGTCAGCAACCACTAATCGCGTGTAGGCTCCATGATTACCTTGAGGGAGATCGTAACAGTGCTTTCGCTAAGCTCTCTGAAAGAGAGTGCCAGCTGGCTTTCCAGAATTGGGCGGCGTACGGTAGAACTTCTTCTCCGGACGTTCGAGCGAAGGAGCATTTGACATGCCCGCTGCTCTGGTGTCGTCACAGGTTCGAAAGTCTTGCCTCTTGCCTGCAACACGTCTCGGTGTGTCCATGGCTTCCGAATGGGTATTATTGGTGTCCGCTGTGCCAAAGAGCCGAGAGATTCACTCCAGACGATCCGGGGCACAAGCTCTTTCCTTCTACGACTCTAGATAAGAAAAATTCGAGATTAAAGCGAGCAGTCACGTTCTTCAAGCGCTTCGGTCGGAAAACCTCCGGTCAGGGACCAATTGCGGATCATTGCACATCATCTAAAAAAGGGCACGCCGCATTCCACGGGACTACTCACCATGAGCCAGAATCTTCACTCGATCCGGAACCACCGGACGAAATGGTAGAGCCTCATGCAGCAGTGAACGTTGGCGACTGTGAATTTGGATTTGAGCCTGAAGAACGACCCTATACACTTTACGATATGGAAGGCAACGCCCTCAGCCCCTTAGTAGGTCCCGGTGCAGGAACAGATAGTCGTGATCCATCAGAACTTGAGACTGGTGACCCGTTGTTCAGCTCGACCCAGCTGAGTGATACAAACATCCTCCCACGGTATTACGAAAATGGCCTAGATGAACGGGATAAAGCTTCCCAGCGCCTACCAAGTCATTTTGGTCCCTTCTCTTTGAGTATGTCTATTGTTGAGCGGCAGTACCAAAACAGTCCAACTTTCTCGACATGTGAACAACCTCGTCTTGGCGAGCTACAGATCTGGGAACGTGCAAGCTGGGCGTCTATATCAAAGATTTACACCAACGACCTATCAACAGCGTCTGAACTGACAATGATACACCATAACGGGCCCACGGACAAGGAAGAAATTGCGAATGGCCGAGCAACAGCCTTCGAGCTGTCGAACTCCGAGGTAGTCACAGCCGCCAGGCAAGGATTGACTCAAGCTGATCCGACAACGCAATCCGGGAAAAACAGGCGAAAGGCAGATCGAATCCGCGATCTTCATGATCTCGTCGGTGGCCTTCACGTTCACTGGCTTCAGGAAGTCCGGTCCACGCCAGGATTCCCTATCGTAAAGTCCACGATCTGCGGTCTAACTCCGTTCGAGGCAGGCATCCGGTCCTTGCAGCAGTGTTTTCAAGGATTACCACCCAAAACCTTCGAAGGAGTCTTGTCGTTGACGCATTTTGCGTTCTCATGTGCCTATGCAGCTCAGCATGACTTGAACTCACCCATTTGGCAGGATCTGTTCTGTGATGCACTCGAATGGAGTAACAACATTCTAGTTAGGGAAGATAGAGTTCTATATGTCAGGATTGTGTGTCTGCTTTGGGCTCCTCAAGAAGTTCTACACAGAATAGATCAATGTGCAACTGGCGAGCATACCGAGGACTCGTCTCTACAGGTGAATCACTGCCAGCCCTTGCTTGAGCCAGAGATGGGGGAGGCAATGGCGGATGAAGGGTCACAAGATGCGATCCCAGAGGTCCCGTCATCTACAGGTGTCTACTCACTCACTGGTGGAGCCGTGATCAAATCGTGCTCCAGATACTTAGATGGTAAGCAGTATATCTTGTGGGTTGCCAAATTGGACTAACACTCTATCTCTTTGACGCAGTCCTTGAGCATGCTCGAATTGTCCTCCGTAAGGACAATGAGCTCAGCGACATTGCGACGCCAGCCGCTCCATCTTCGGCCAATATTGAGAGAGTGAAAACTCATATACTTGAGCCACTTCGAGATTGGCATGGGATTGGATTATTCGGCCAGGGCCTGATGGACACATCCGACATGCTCTGTAGAGGATTGCTCAACAACATCCATGATGTTGAGATAATGCTCACGGTGACAGCGAAGGTGAAAGCGAACGGATCACGCGGCGAATTCTGCTGACATGTATCAGACGTGTGATCCTTCTCCAGAAGCATACGAAGCGTTCTGCCGTCATGTTGCGATGCTTTGCGATGACGCAATGCAACAGGACCCCGAATGGCGACATCGTTACTACGCCACCTACATTGATCATGTTCTTGCTGTGTCCACAGAACAAGACAATGAAAGAAGGAGGTCGCTAAAGCCAACACCAAAGCGACCTCCGCCTATTGACACTGCCCTTGCCAACAGTGGCCAGAGGAAAGCTTCGACTATCCCTCCTGCAAGCGACAAGCCTCAACTCGCCACGGCTAGCTCGCCAACATCGTCATCGGCTTCAGACGCTAATCACAGTCCCACGTCCGCCTTGTTCACGGGCACCAGCTGCCACAATAGCGGTACGTGGACAACGCCCACTACCTCTCCCGAGACTTCCGCCTTCGCTATCGCGCCATCGCCGATATCACCTTGTACTCCTGTCCGGGGACGCGCAGCCAAAAACTCTTCATGTCTGGTGTCTCCTTGTAATCCATCACCGACTACGGCCATGAACACATCTGTGTGCTCACGTTGCGGCGCAACCTTTACTGGGAACCATCAACATCGCACTTCAAACTTAAAGCGTCATGAGCGGACAATGCACCGACGAAGATCGAAACTTTTGTGCCCGGAAGCAGGCTGTGGGGTAGAGTTCAGCAGGTCGGATAATCTGAGGAAGCATAGGAAGACCGCCCATGGCATTGAAGATCCTTTGAGGCGGCAGAGCAGAGGAAAGACACGAAGACCATCAGACCTACAGGAGATTACTACCTGGATATGACCCCAGTAGGAACTTTGTATCAGCCTTTGAATTAGAGCTAGGGCTCGAAGTAGGTGTTATATTCACGGTGTGTGGCGACCAAACAACGTCCTTCACCGTCCCGGCCTAGGCGCTAGAATTTAGACCTTTGCCTTTTGTCGGTACGCAAGAACTACTTGAGCAGGTATTGGTGTGAATTCAAGGGGGATTGCTGTGGTTCGATATGAGGATGACGTCGGTAAGGCTAGCCCTACAGTCTTCGCCAAGAGTAGCCGCTTCATCATTTGCTTCTCCGAGAGGAATCAACATTTGCGAACATTTCATGATTGCGAGCATCCAGTGATAATACGAACAGACAACACCAGCATTGTTTTTTTTCCCGCTTGGACGCATAGCTCTCGTGAGACGAGAGCCAGGCTATCATGCACGACTCACTAGCCTCGCAGCTAGATAAGGCGAGGCTGAGATCTTCTGCACATCGGAAGATCATAGCCTCGTCGCCGCGGTCTACTTCAACCGTGAGGCAGCCACTTTTTCCCGGACTGTCAAAGATCAGAATCGTAATTGCGTTGATTCAGCATCATCTACGCTATGCCTGTCGACAGAACCCACGACATCTCCAGCGCGTCATACCACGTCAAGGACGTCCAGGCTCTTGGCAAGGTCCTCACCGAAGCCGGAAATGCAGCTTTTCCCAACCGTGGTCGGTCTCGATACAAAGAAGCCCATGTGCTACTGCTGAGTTGGGAAGACGATGATCTTGGCGTCATTGATGAAGTGAACGATCTACAAGATGTGTTTCGCCAGAGCTACAATTATGAAACAGAAGTATGGAAGATACCGGGCACGCGTTCGCACAACTCGTTGGCAACCAGGATACTACAATTGTTGGCTGACCACGAGGCGCGAGACTCGCTATTGATTGTGTATTATGGTGGACATGGGTTGATGAATGATGATAGGCAGTGCATCTGGTCTTGGTCAGTGCCCTTTCACCTTTTGGAATTATGACACGTCAAGCGGTACTTCAAAGACGATGGTGTCACTTTCGGGATGTTTTGGATCATTTTCCACTATGTGTACGCCCTTTCAAATGAGCTCGCAAGAGCTTTCCAAACCTTTTGTATTGGAGGTCGCGTTTCATCCTGATCGCCATGATGCCGTCATACCGCTGGTTCTAGGTGATTGCTAGGAAAAACTGCGAGCCTCTGGCGTTCTTCGTTATCTACCTTTCGCTTCACAGGCACAATTATGTATACATATATATATGTCCTTCATTCTTTCGAGACTGAGTCCAATATGCATCCAATCATCGCTCCTGGACGGACAACGAGGTCACGGTTGAAGCGTGTTACTGATACCACTCAGCACGGGTAACGCAGATTCTGTTGAGGTACGCTGGTACGCGATTCAAACCATGCTCGAGGAAGCACAGTCGGACGTTCTGGTGTTGCTGGACTGCTGTGCTGCCGCTAGCTCGGCCACAGGAGCCGGTAGTGGTATAACAGAAGTCATAGCGGCTTGCGGCTTCGAAACCTGGGCTCCTGGGGTCGGCCAACATTCTTTCACAAGGAATTTGACCGAGGAACTGAAGTACCTTTGTAGAACAGCACCATTCTCGACAGCCTTACTTCACAACGTTGTGTTATCGAGAGTGAAACACTGGAAGCCCAGATATGGAATATCGGCAAGCGACCAAGAACGACGAAAGACACCCATTTACATTGTTCTGTCAAATGAGAGCAAGCAACGAAGTATTGAGATCGCCCCAATCCCAGCTCGGATCTTCACTGCGGGCCTCTCTGAAACGTCACCAAGAGAGTCGGCTTCTCGCGCGTCTCCCACATCATCCCGATCATCGGACAGGGCAAACTCACCTCGCCCATCACAGTCAAGTAAATCATCTATCGATGAGGTTTGGCCAGACAAGAGCTTTCGCTGTCCTAAGGTCTTGATATCGGTAGCCTTGGAGGAAGAGCAATGGCTATCAACCCAGCAATGGGAAGACTGGCTGCGCTCTATACCAGGTTTGGTCCGGTATGCGAATGTGGAAGGGGTCTACGGCAGTGATTCCACGTTGCTGCTTCTTTCTGTACCTGTAGCGGTCTGGGACCTCCTACCAGCGAACCTGGCCATGAAATTCGTTGGCTTTTCACGGACTCGCGAATTGACGAACCTGGACTCATTCCCTCGGTCCGAAATGCAGGAAACAGCCTCGATGGACGAGCCGGACAAGCCATTCCAAAAGACAGAAGGGTCAAAAGATGCTGGCTCTTTGAGTGAGATTGATGTGATGTACATACAGGAATTTGCGGAACAATTGGCGCCTTTGATGGATGCATTTAGTGGGACGGAGATAGTAAGCTAAATCAGCCATCGCTCCACTCAATGATGCTAATCTTTTCAATAGTTCTCCAGTCTGATACCGTTCATGTCTCGTCGAGAGCCAATGGTTTGTGAAGCAGTAAAAGCTTGCGGGGCTCTATATCTCGCTTCAGAGAATCATGAGAATTCCTTTGATGCGCATGCTGCGCAGCACTATCATGAAAGAACATCGGCATTATTCCGCCCATTATCTACGAAGACTCGCAGCAAACAGTATACAGAAATGTGTGCTGTCATTGCCACGATTAACATTGTCTATGAGATGATGAATGGAACGGAGCTGATGGAACATATAACCATAGCCCGCGCTCTCATTCAGGAGTGTCATTGGAACGCCCTAAGTTCGGGTCTAGCCAGAGCATGCTTCTGGTTCAATGTTGGTATGGATGCACTTAATTCCGTGATGTGCAACTCGTCTGTCGCATGGGATCCAGACCAATGGGGATATGATCCGGGCGAGAGCGTAATTACGTCGCTGAGAGAGATTCCTACATCTGAAGCGTGGGTGCACAAGTTGTTGTATATTTTGGCAAAGACGGTTACTCACTGTGCCACCAAACCTCGAGCGCGATCTCCAGGCGCAACAGGAGGAGGACAGCTTGCACAGCGAGCCCAAGCCTGGGATTATCTTACTCAATTATGTAATTGGTGCAGAGATGTCACTCCGCGAAGGATGCAGCCCTTGGCAAGCCTTGATCCCGGATTTCAGAGTAGTATCTGTTTATTTCCCAACCCCGGGTAATCCCAACCCCGCGGTTCGTTTGAAGATCGCCTTGCTAATCTGCATAGGTTATTATCAAGGGAAGCTAACATTGGGCAGCTTCTCTATCATGTAATAAGCTGTTTACTGGCGCAGACTGATCCCAGGGGCCGACAGGATGACTTGAGGCTGTCCTCTGCTCGTGCTATCTGTTGTATTCTGACCAACAACCAAGATCCGGCTGTTGCGACCATCGGCTGGCCAGCACTACGAGCCGCTGCTGAGGTCTTGACCGACGAAATGGAGAAGAACGAAGTTACCGTCTTGCTTCGTGACATTCAGGAACGAAGCGCGTGGCGGGTGGAAAACGATTTGAGGCGTCCTGGACAGACAGAGAGGCAGAGAAAGCCCGCGACCAGAATGTCTCGAGCTAGGGATACTCATTATGTTCGAGCATTGTATAATTACTCTAGCGGCGATGCTGAAGGCCTAGACTTTCGTGAAGGGGATATAATCCAAGTGCTTACGCGCTTACGGAGCGGTTGGTGTGACGGCATGATCGGTAGTCGTCGCGGCTGGTTTCCAGGCAATTCTTGTGGAAATGTTGATGAAATCATTCCAGCAAGGTCAAAGGTTCCCACGGCTCGGGAATTAGCCAAGGGGGCGGACATATCTACACCTTCCGGGGCGGCGAAAGACAAGTCAAATAAGAGGCCTCGTGGTGGATGGTTGGACCCTGATGACGCTGCTACAGAGAACTGGGAATGGTTCAACGCACAAATACCGAAGCCGTTTGAAAACAATCCTTTGGCAGTTGGAGCGCCGCCGGGGGAGTCATCTATTCGGTCCGAATTCAACGCGCGGGTCGAGAGTCTAGACTCCGGGCTGGGGATGATTTTGCTTGGCTCCCAGAGATCCCCGTCTGCGAAAAAGCACCAATGCCCTTATTGCTCGACTGGATTTACCAGACATCACAATCTGAAGAGTCATCTTTTGACTCACAGTCAAGAGAAACCGTATCGGTGCGCATCGTGTGATGCTGGATTCCGTAGACTGCACGATCTCAAACGTCACGCCAAATTGC
>JAABUW010008031.1_pt1 | contig 12469 bp, 21 predicted proteins | sample 5560081 | NCBI WGS metagenome assembly JAABUW01 (sample SAMN10711882, study PRJNA513363) | rock metagenome | isolation source: Antarctica rocks | place: Antarctica: Victoria Land, Knobhead sud | reverse complement strand
ACCATCTTGTCATTATTTGTCAATGTCGCAAGTCTAGGCATTGTGTCACATAGTACAATCAACCAAGTTTCTATCAGTCACTCAGCCCGGCCAAATGCTGCGCAATGCCCCAGCTGAGCTCATACAAATAATAAAATTCATTCCAGGAAGGCCTGTGTAGGTATCAGATGCATCAATCTCTCAAGCAGCATGAGGTCTTGCCGTTATTTGGCCAATCATATACTTCATAGAAGTGACCACAGCCTTGATGTGCATGAATCATTTGTGGTGGCCAGAATACTGCTGGTTTGAAATCTGGTACGCACATGGTGCATGTTTCCACACCATCAAGCTACTCCAATCTATACTACACCTGATGTCTAAAGGCATAAATTCTACCCACTCCTATCATCACTCCGAATCAGAGATCGCTTGCAGTGGGGATTTCACCCAGCATTCGTTTGTTGACATAGTTTTCCCAGCGAAGGACAAAGAAATCGATTCCGTCATCAAACCGGCTCTCAACAAAGGTCTTGATGTCCCCATACAGTTTTGCATGGATCAATTCCTCGGTCTTGGTAACCCACTCCGAATTGGTCGTCGCAGGGGTACGAAGGGCGTCAATTTCCTGATCAGTCAATTGTACCTGAGTAGCACGCTGTATTAGTAGAAACTCATGGACTTGCTGCAACCCGTGATCAGTTCCTGGGAAGCAACTCCACTCAAGCTCAACTGTCGGTTGTGGCTGACCTGTTCTTGGATTCTGCCTCAAGCGAGAGCGTGAGGTGACAATTGCGGTTGGTACCCTTGTGGTGTATGATGGACCAGTGGAAGGAGCAGTGCCACCTTGAGTGGTTTCCTCTGACATGATGGATGTGCACCGCTGGAAAGTCCAAACTGGGTAAATATTGTGGTTTGAAAGGGGTCAGGTGAGAGATGAAGAAGAGACAAATCCCTGACAGACTCTGGTTTTAATAGGCTGTCCTCTGTGCCTTCCTGAGGGGTCTTCCTCGGTAGGCCTTCCATCACCTTGCTGAGTCTTCTCATTCTCTGAAGGCTCTATCTGGGTGTGCCCCATCTTCAAACTACCCCGCCAAGCTCATAATGTTGAAGGCATGGTCTAAATGAACACCTTTCAAGCCGTTTTCGTGGAGCTGCAAGAAGCCCCATCTAGCCTTCCGCTTGGAACGCTGTAGGATCAAAATTTCATCATTCTGACGTTACTGGTGTGATCCTTTAATGTTCGTTATCATCATACTCTCAGACCACGTTACCAATGACCAGTGATTACATTACTGGTCAAGAGTACAGGAGTTTGACTGGTACCGGCGAACGAAGTCTTGGACAAGAGATGATTCAAAGTACCCGAACGTGAGGCTGGATTTTGTGCCAGACTCATCCTTTGACGCTGTGTCTCTGGGTGTACCTGGGGAATATGCCATTGATTACCCTTGGGTTGGAAATCAGACATGATCTGATGATGAGGAATATGAACGCGGCTGCGGGTGAGATCTCAATTGTTATGATGTTTCTACTCTAGATCATGTGGAGTGATGCACATCGATGTCCCATACACGGTCATGCTGGAGCTGAGGAGTCCATCATATTCACATTGATCCATGCTAGAGGAAGTTTCATACACATTTGAGCGGAGTAATCTAATCTGTGTCACAAAGGTGCCTCATTTCAATCTGCTCTAATCAGAGTCTTGCCCTGAAACTCGGATCATGGCGCGCTCCATGCCACCAGAGCATTTTTCATCATTACCCGTCCGTAGCTCGCCCTTGTTCATGGGTCCTCTGTCTATACTGTTCTATAGAATCTGTCTTCTTCAGTGGACTGCCCAATTTTGCCTTCGCGGAAGATTGAGAGTAAGCTGGCCATCCAAGCTGAAGGTAGTCCCTTTGACCAACTATACGTAAGCGCAATCAATAATGCTTTCCCCTCAATTGAGAAGACATGATGTTTGAACACCAAGCCAGATATCACACAGGCAAGATACAGCTTTTGGTCATCCAGGCAGATGACCACATCTTCTTAAGACTTGACGATTCCGTATCTCACCTATGTCTTGGCCTCAAGTAAATCTGCTTCAAAGGGCCTCACCTACAGTGGGAGAGGCAACATACACAAATGAAGTGCCTCTCATGCAGGAGATAGTACTCAAGAGATTGAACGAAGGCCAAAGAGACAACGCTTAGCCTTCCAAGAAGAAGACATATCAGGGCAATAGCCCAATTGATCAGAAGTCAAGGCCCTTGATTTCCATAGTGAGAGCGAGTTTGTCATGTCTTACTTACCCTGTGTCCCATTTGCCGATTGAGCTGAAAGACATGCGGAAGTATGGAGTCACTGATAAGTCCTGAGACTAAGCTGTGCTCACCTGGCCACACCACCATTCCAGTGCCATGGGTGAGAACACCACCGACGCAGAAACAATCACTCTTCCGCTTGCTACATTGGATCTGGAGGGGATTGAGGGCTCACTTAATGAGGTTGCTTGGGGGCTGGGATGGCTCCTTGCCAAGCTTTTTGCCTTGGAATATTGGCTTACAAAATTTCATGGATCTCTTTGACATGATTTCAATTGTAAGCCTAAACATGGTTAAATGCAATATGAGGATGTTGGATGGGGGGGATCTTGTGCCAGCCTGTATAGCTGTGATTGTTGCCGAGACAACACAAAGGTTCCTGGGAAGCTAATGGTAAGCTATCAGGCTTGCCTTCGTTTTGATCTCCATAAGGTACATGCAGAGCTTGCCTTCTGAATGTTAACAGAGCTTTGCTTTACTGTCATAAATTGTCTATACATATGTTTAGGCAGTGGAAGTCCAATCTGGCTTCAGGTGAAATCTGGTTTGCTCTTCCACGACAGACAAACAGAGGAAGACTCAAGGAAGACCTGTGCCCGCATATAGCTTCAGACTTCAGCCCCTGTTGCTATTTTTCAGAGCCTTTGGGGGGTTTGGGCCAAGCTGTAACGAAGGGAGATGATCCCATTGTGCTTGTACAGGCTGTGCATACATGACGTCCACCTTTCTCTATGCTTGGATGATCCTTTCAAGGCGGTGCCTTCTGCTGAGAAGGCCACCACTGCTCATCAGGTTGCGTCCCGCAAGGGGGTTCTGAGGGGAAGGCGTGGAGCTTTATCGCTGCCTGACTTGCCTTCTCTCGCTTCATCCCTCCAAGGAATTGCCTTCAGGTTTGAAGGCCAAGATATAGTACACCTTGCCATTTTCCATGTCTATGTGATCTTTTCAACAGGTGGTCTGCTGCTTGGAAGCCAGTCTTTTCTTTGACTAGTCTTTGCTGAAGTTGCCTTCTGCTTGATAGGCAAAAACTCATAAATCCTGCCTTCATGGATGCCTGTGAGGTGCTCTAAGCGCATGCCTTGTGCTCAGAAGGCAGCAGCTTTGTGCCTCCAACCTTTTGTCTTCCCGTTCAAAGTGGTTTCCTGTTCCTGAATGGCTGCTACATCACTCATCTTGCCTTCGACATGCCACTCAACAGCTCACAGGAGACGGTCTCTATGGAGGCCCGACCAAAGTCTCTCTTGAGCTTCATCAGTCAGCATTGCAGTGGCTTCGACCTGAAGCATGCATGACATTGGACCAGGCTTTGAACAAGACACTTTCTTCGCGTTCCCAACAAGCACATCAAGCCAGCATTGTAACCCCGTTTCATATCTTTCCTTGTTGGTCAAGAATTGTACCAAGATCTGGACTCATGCGGCATTTTCAGTCACAGTCTGACCTTGGGACATCCTATGAGTCAGGATTTCATCTCAACCATGGTAGTCCAATGGGACAACGGGAGCGCCCGAATCCGGCGACGCTTGCGCTCTGATACTCGCATCCCTGGTATCTCTCCTGCCAATCATGATTTTACCCTCACAGTCCACCACCTCGGTCCTGTGGCTATCGCAATCGCATACGACGAAACCTATGGCTGCTTGCTCATCAGCCATCACCGAGCTATGGACTCGAGCTTGGCCCAAGGATCACCCACTTCCTTCCGCTACTTTTATCACCCTGGACCCGCTCACAAAGTTCAAACCCCGATCGCTACCCTCCCGATCAAAATCCGAGCTCCCGACCTTTCTTCAACCACCATGCTTCCGATACCATAGTCTGACCCCCCCCCTCCCCCACTTCCCACCACACTGACCTTGACGAGACCATCACGGCCCAGGCACACCGCCGATCCACTTGCCGTTCCCGCTGATCCGAGTAAATTCTCCGAGCCAACTACACCGAGCTCGATGGAAGAGTCTAGCGTCGAGAATGGATCGGCGGGGGTGGAGCTGAGGAGCTGCGGTGGGAGAGCTTGGAGATTGGGAGGTGAAACGAAGGGGTGGAGAGGGTGATGGTGATGGTGAGTCCTTCTTCAACATCTCTTTCGTTCTGAGTAGTGCTGAGATCCCGAAGCAATTCGGGACCTTCCCCTCGCTTCGCCGCCATTCAAGAGTGAAGAGACCTGGAAGGTCGGTCCGCGCAAACTTCGCTCACCCGTCACAGCTCGAGCTGTCCGACAGAAACCTCGTCTTCCACCCACGCCGGACTCTCCATCGCCCTCGCCCCATCCCGCTCCGCCTCATATTTCCCGCTTTCGCCACTCGAGCATCCCTTTCGTCCTCCATATCCACCCATCGTGACGAGAGTGACTGTGACAGCGGCGAGGACAGCGATGTGGAGAGCGAGTACGCCCCTAGCCCGTGCCCTACACCGCCGAAGACCCGTGGAACCGAATCCCGCACCAAGGATCCCACTCCCCCGCACAAGACGCCCGGAAAGGCAGCAAAGAGGCAAGGCCTGGCCGGTAAAGCCCAGAACATCACTTCCCAGCAGAAATATCGGGACAAAGTCAAGGCCATACGATACTTGGTACGCTTCTTCCTGCACGATTCCCCACAGGCTGAGATGTGGCAGCAAGAGCGCTTCATGATTGCCTTTGGGCGAATCGATGGGCACGAGTCGACTGGTGCGGGTTTCGAGAAGGGGTTCAGGAAGGAGATGAGACGATATGTCCGTGAGCTGGAAGGTGAGTCGCTGCCTTTCGGATGCGATTGGTCAAGGTTGAGGTTGAAACAGGTATCTGTGGGGAGACTGCGGATAAACAGAGGACTGCAATGGCGGTGTAGGTGAACATGGGGAACGGCTCGAGGAACGTCTGGCACCTGCCTGGAGTATTGTATTGTACCATCCTCATTATACTACCCACACTGTATACTGTCCATACTATATACTATCCATATTACCCATACCGTACCATGCATGTACACGATCCCCATCCTCGCCACACTTGGTCCACAATCGCTCGCTTCATCGCTCGGAATCGACCTTTGAATCGGAATATCACGGTACACTTCCCTAGACAACGTCCATCCTTTCGAGAGGATGACCACCGAGCGCGACCCATCTAGTACAAAAGCTGCATAAACGGTCTACCCCCGACACCGAAGTCACCCAAAACCCAGACTACCTCAATTACCCTACGTCAACCCGTCAAGCCCATGGCGTCCTTCCCCCAGCCGACCTCCCGCTCACGCTCAAGCGCCAAACCGCCTAGCCCTCTCCCAGACCCTCATCTCCTCGTCCAACTCAACCTGCGTCTTTCCCACCGCTTTGCCCGGCCTCCCCTGCTTCCCAGCTCCCTCTTTCCCAGCCCCGGCCCCAGCTCCTCCTTTCTGACCACCGACAACATTGTGATCAACATCCATAGCATCCCTTCCCACCCCCGGTCTCCCCTTCGCCCGGCCCACCTTATCCGTCCCGGACGACAACCGTGCCTGCTTCGGGCGGGACATGACGCTGTGTGTGTGCGTGGTGGAGAGGGAGGCTGGGGAAGAGGCGAGTCGGGAGAGGAGATGTTTCCCGCGTGGGGTGGAGCGGAGGTTGGCTTGTTGTTGGGCTAGCAATCTGCACGAGTATCAGGGCGGAGAGCACGGAAGGCGGCCATCTCGTTTTTGAGCAGCCTGAGCACCCTTCTTGACAGGAGAGATAAGGAACATAGCAAACAGAGGGACTCACGCGAGCTGTCCACCCTTCCCCCCTCCCACTGTCCCGACGAGCGCGCGTCCCTGCCCCGGTTTACTCATCCGCGCTAGCAACTTCAGCCCCGGAGCTTTATCGCTTCCCCCGTTCGCAGCTGATGCCATCTTGACTTTCGGCTGCTGTTGTTTCGGCTGGGATCGCGGTTGTTGGGCAGGAGCTGCGGCGGTTGGGAGTGGGAATGGCGCGATGGAGGTGCTGCTTGGTAGAGGTTGAGTTGGGGGGAGGAGATGTTGGACCGTCAACCGGTAGGCTGCTCCCATTAGACCGCTCTTACGTACACATCAAGAGAGACGCGAGAAGAGAGAGATAGAGAGAAGGAAAGGAGATGAAGACACAGGCGAGAGATAGAAAGGGGAGATGGAGGAGTTTGAAGGAGCGACCCACTCCCATCAATGATCTGCCCCGAATACTCCCTCCTTATCCTCTCCGCATCCACCTCATTCCCAACCTGCACCAAAGCGATGCCCAAAAACGCTCCTTCGGCACTGAACATGCATTTCACGCTGGTCGAGCTGGCCGGTAAGCCGATTGATGGGGATAACAATAGATCCTGCTTGCTCATCAGCAAGGTCCCCCGTCCACAGAAGGATTATGGTGGAAGGAGGAGGCGGTCGTGGAGAATAGTGAGGGAACATACACGCAGATCTTTCTCCGAGACGTCGAGGGGTAGACCTTGGAAGAGGATCTGATAGCTCGAGGAGGAGAGGGAGGCCGTGAATGTGGATCGGGCGGTGGAAGGTGTGGGCTGTGATGAGATGGAAGTGGCGATCGTGGCGGGGTCGAGGAGGTTACTGTATTGATAGGACATGGTGCGTGGTATTGAGATGAGGCGGGAGAGAGGGATTATGGGAAGCTCGAAGAAAACGGGAAAGGAGCGGGAGTGACGTGGCTCGGGGGAATCGGTATCAGCGAAGTTGGCTTGATTTGCTGGCAATTTGTAGAAGGTTTTCTGTGACGTAACATCGAATTTCCCATATTCACATCGATAAATTCATGCTCCTACTATTCTTCCCTTACTTAGGTCAACAACCTTTTCTGACTCTTCTCTGGTGGTATATGCTGATGTTTCGTAGCCTCCCCGCCACCCACATGTCCCTCGTCCTCCCCGGCGATCCCATCCCCCTTGCCTCCAGCACAAGCATCACCCTCGGACCCGGCATCGCAGCGTCGTCTTCTCGCGTCACTCTCGATGGACCAGGTCCGGTCGACACGCGGTATATCGCGACTCGAGCTGGGCTGCTGAGGTCTTCGAGAGCAGGGAAGGAGAAGGCGGTGAAGCGGGAGAGGGAGAGGGAGAAGGGGAAGGAGAAGGGGAAGGGAGAGCAGTATTGGGTCGAGGGGAGTTCGAAGCGGGTGTGTCACAATCCTCCAATCGAGTTCCATCAAGCTGATACCCTGATCATCTCTCTTTCGATCTCCTTACCGGAATTTTCTGTACGCTCCCATCGGCATCTATCATTCGGAACGTATCGACAATCTTGTTGATCATCCTCGTTGACGTTTCCAAACACGCTTCTCATTTTCGACCTCCATTCCTCCTGCTCGTACCCTCTCACCTCTCGGAATCCCGCTCGCCTGATCATCACTCACTGCTCGTCGCGCCTTTCATTCACTGTTCCCTACGTGCCTGCCCCCAGTACATCCCCGCGCCCAAAGAACTCGTTCTCGGCACCATCATCGCTCGCCACGCCGAGGGCTACCGCGTGGACATCGGTTCGGCCCAGATGGCCACGCTCGACGCGTTGGCGTTCGAGGGGGCTACGAAGAGGAGTAAGCCGAACCTCAAAGTGAGTGGCTACGTCACTTCGCATTTTAGTGGTGAATGAGGGGGCAAGGGGAAGCGGGGCGAGGGAGAGGTGGAAGGAGGGAGGGGAGAGAGGGGGAAAGAATATGCGCATCCAGTTTTTCTGGACCTCGAACTCCCGCCTGCAGCTCTTCGGTGGAGCTTGCTCTGAAATCCGTTTGCTCTCGATCAGAGTTGATGCCGGCGGACAGATCGGCACGCTCGTCTACGCCCGAGTATCCCTCACCAACCGGGATATGGACCCCGAGCTCGAATGTTTCGATCCGGCGTCAGGCAAATCGGACGGGTTCGGCGAGCTCAAGGGGGGTTTGATGGTGTTTTGCTCGCTCCAGACTTGTCGACAGTAGGTCATCCCCACACTCTCGGTCCAAATCCTTCTTCCCTCTCCGGATTGACTAGTCCGAAGCTGATAAGCGGCGCAGGTTGCTCAACCCCAGTTTCCCACTCCTCCCCACCCTCGCCTCCCAATTCCCATTCGAGACCGCCGTCGGCCTAAACGGGCGAATCTGGTTAAAAGCGGGTTCGGTGAGCGAGACGATCGCGCTGAACCGCGTTTTGGAGGGGTGTGATGCGGGAGAGGTCGGGGTGAGGGAGAGGGAGGTGGACAGGGCTGTCAGGGGGTTTTTGGCATGACGGTCTATGCGAATCACTCGGGGATCTATTTGCCGTGTACAGCGTTGGACAGGCTACTCGGCGAATCTGGAGCCTAAGAGGGATTCGTTCAACTGAATGATTCGGAACGGGCCACGGGTTCCGAGCTTACCACCCAAAAGCCAGGACACCGAATCGCTCAGAATAGTGACACGATAGACAGACAGCTGTCTGCTGTATACGACGGCAGATGAATAAAGGTCAAAACTGCAGGCTAGCCCGAGCCATTCGATCTTCGCTTCCTTCCCCCCCATGCTGCTCCAGCGGAGGCTCGATAGTCCAGGGACCCCACCCGATTTGCCATAAGCGTTCGCACTACTGCGCTAAAAATCGAAGGCATGACAGACATCCCAGAGAGCGCAAAGTTGTTGAACTCGGAAATCAACCTTAGCTGCTATCCATATTGCTATCAAAACCCGTTCGTGCTGTTCTGAATTGGCTATATTGCGAGAGAATAATATACATCGCCCTCGACCCACGTATGAACACCCCCTCCTCGATACATCTTAGTCTCCCATATATGTAACCCCAAAGCCCAAGTCTCGCCAAAGGGGAATATACGAGGATGATGGGTGAAAGAAACCAAAAGAGTGAATCGGGTGGGATGGAATATCGTGCGCGCCAAGAAAGAAACCTCCCGCCTACTCCTTGTCTTCCTCCTTGTCTTCCTGCTTGACCTCCTCCTTGACCTCCTCCTTGACGCCATTCCCGTTGCCGTTGGGGGTACCGTTCGACTGAGCATCGGCCTTGCCCCACTCGGAGAGCACCCGGAGCGCCTCGTCGACCTTCTCCTGGAGAGCGGGAGGTGACTCGATGAGGTGGAGAAGCTCGCCGTTGTCCATCTCGAGAAGCATGCCGGTGATCTTGCCGGCGAGATCAGGTTGGGTCCTGCAAGAGCATTAGCGAGTGCCATTCGACGACTTATGGAGGACTTACTCGTGGATGAGAGGGTACAGTGACTCGCCAAGCATCTGCTTCTGCTCGGCTGGAGCGGCGCGAGCGAGAGACTGCGCGTTGAGCCTGGGAGGGGCGGCCGGGACACCAGGCTCGGGGTAGCCCTGCTGGGGCGGACGAACGGGCATCTGGCCGCGGGAAATGGCGCCAACCGGAGCCGTAGGTGGACGGGGCCGGACGGGGTAGCTGGGTGGAACGGCGGGCGAATAGGGCATCTGAGCTGGGGGCATGCCATATGGCATTGGCATCCCTGGCATCCCTGGCATCCCCTGATACCTCGGCCTCGCCTGCTGCACCATGCCGGATGCACCGGGGTAACCCATCATCGGCGCGCGCATCGGCATCATACCCGGCTGAGGGTATCCGGGCATCGGTGGGTAGCCGTACATCGGTTGGCCCATGTAGCTCTGAGGACCCATGCCGTTGCTCGAGTACTGCATGCGCTGTGAGTTGCGCTGCGCCATCTGGGACTCGAGGGCCTGGCGACGGATGTCCTTGCGCTGGGCGAGAGCGACGTAGAGGGGCTTTGTGCCGATCATCTTGCCATTCATCTCCTGTACAGCTTTGGTCGCCTCGTCCGGGGTTGAATAGCACACGAAGCCGAAGTTCTGGACGAGCTCAGCGTAGTACGCGGAAAGATAATGAGCCGTACCCTGGACACAATATTCTCGTCCTTCATGACTTTGCAGCTAGTGATTGTACCGAACGAGTCGAACTCGGCCCGTAGGCGGTCGTCATCCCACTCGTCTACACGATGTCAGCGAGATCGCCAGCTTTGGGAAGAATGCTCACCGTCTAGGTTCTTGACGTAAAGGTTGACACCCGCCGACTTCGCCTCGTTCTCCTGGCGCTTCTCCTCGTGACTCTTTTTGAGCTCCTCATCCCGCTCCGACCTCTTCTGAGCGCGACCAACAAAGATCCTCTTGCCTTTGAAGTCGGTGTCGTTGAGCTCGTCACAAGCCTGCCTCGCCGCTTCGTGGCTGACGTAGTTGACGAAGCCAAAGCTAAGCAACTATCAGCGTGACTCCTCGGTCGAGAAGCAAATGCGTACCCCTTAGGAGCTCCGTCATCACCCCTGCCAAGAGCAGCCGAGACGATGTCGCCAAACGACTTGAAGATGTCCTGAAACTCCTCGTCCGTCGCCTCGAGGTCAACATTCTTGACGAAGATATTGGTGAACTGAGCTCGCTGCTCCTCGACCTTGGACTGGCGCTCTTTCTTGCCGACGTGATGGCCGACGAAGACCTTCTTGTCGTTGAGAAGCATGCCGTTGACAGCCTTGATAGCGGCATCGGCAGCGTCACCGGCGTTGTAGTGGACAAAGCTGCGAGTCACCGATCAGCGGGCATGACCACGATATCTAAAAAGACTTACGCGAAGCCACGGGACTTCCCGGTCTCATCGGTACCGACCTTGCACGAGAGGATATCGCCAAACGCCGCGAAAGTGTCGTGAAGTGCCTAGTCACGTATCAGCTAAGATACGTGACGAACACGACCCACCTTGTTGTCAATACTCTCGTCGAGGTTCTTAATGAATATGTTCCCCTGACCAGTCTTGCGCAGAGCCGGGTCGCGCTGCGACCACATAATTCGGCATGGGCGGTTCTTTATGAGAGAGTAGTTCAGGTGCTCGAGCGCTCGCTCGCCGTCCGCAGCGTTGAGGTAGTTGACGTAGGCGTACCCGAGGGAACGGCGGGTCACGGCGTCGCGGCAGACTCGGATACTGCGTGACGAAGAGAGAGGTGTGAAGGCGGCAGAGATGGATGGGAGTACAGTGGAGTCGGGAAGGGGGAGCAAAGAAACGCTCATGTCAGCTACTTTCCTTTCCTTTGTCCACCTGAGTATCGAAGTATGAGCTCACCTAGCTACCGGCCCAATCATATTGAAGATCTCAAACAACATCGCCTCGGTGACGGTGTTATCCAGCTCGCCGACATACAGACTCGCACCAGCGCCCGGCTGGTTGGTGCCGCTCGTCGAAGTCGGCTCGCGCTGAGCGGGAGTGGGCGCAGGAGCCGCATTGCCATTGCCGTTGGCGGTACCGTTCACCTGGGCGGCGGGGGACGGCGAGGTCGCGGTTTCGGCCATCTTGATGAGCTTCGAGGAGAGGATGTATCGAGGTTGGGCTCGATGGAATGTAGGTAGAGGGAGTTTGGGATCGTCCACGTAGATTGAGTTAGGCGTTTACGTGGGTTTTGGGCTGTGAGTCAAGAAGAAAGTCAGCGCAGGTTCCGTCTCTATGACCGAGCACAATGAAACACCCGATCCAGGTAGAGAGGGAAGACAGAGAGAAATCAAACTCACCTAAGTATGACTATTCTCTCTCAGAAAAAAGGCTTTTTGGAAAGGAAAAAGGCGGAGGCAGGAAGGAATGGACAATGGAGGACCGCTGAAGATTTCGATAATCCCGCGGAAAAGATGAGAGTGGCAGTGACGCGCGGGTAGTGAGCAGAGCGGGACCACCCACCACAAATTTTACCATAAGCTTTGTTAGAATTTTTACAGAGGAATTACATCAGTTCTTCACCTCTATCGTGGACGTTTTCATAGTCGTACTGAAGTGATCGATTCATCTGCCTCCACTCATTCCGAAGACCTCATAATCAGCTTCTATCCGGCGGGACCAGGGTCAGGCTTCTCCCGAGCTGAGCGTCCCTCCAAGCAAGCTCATCATCCTACATACACCACCTGACTTATCTAACTCATACCTCTCATCATCGGCGCTGACTGTCTCTCCCCAATCCCTCACATCCCATAAATTCAAAAGCATATCCCCAACCACCTCGCACTCACAACTTCGCCATATCCATCTGCAGTTGTTGAATCTCAAGCTTATCCGCCCCAGCCTTCTTGGCTTTGCTCAGACGATCCAACAAACCGCGCTTCTCCTTGTCGATCGCGTCCTTCTCCGCGGTTTGGTCGGCGGTGTGGAGGAGGGTGAAGTGGCGCCAGAGGAAGAAGATGAGCGCGGCTGCACGAGCGAGCGCAGCGAACGGCGTGGCAGGGGGGGGGGGGGGGGGGAGGGG
>JAABUW010008030.1_pt1 | contig 12469 bp, 9 predicted proteins | sample 5560081 | NCBI WGS metagenome assembly JAABUW01 (sample SAMN10711882, study PRJNA513363) | rock metagenome | isolation source: Antarctica rocks | place: Antarctica: Victoria Land, Knobhead sud | reverse complement strand
CATTGATCCTCCTGTCCCCATCTTCCTCTTCTCCTTCCTCATCCTCATCCTCTTGGTCCTCCTCATCAATACGATCTGCGGGCCCAGGAGAGATGACATGATCGAAGTTGGCAGCAGGACGTCGACGCTCTTGGGGCGAACTCCGTCGTGCCGCTATCGGCGAAGCCTGTATATTCGAGTATGGCGAAGAGAAGAGGGACGGTTCTCTGCCCTTCGATCCCTTTGAGCGGCGGGATAAGGAAGGGAACATTGCAATTGCTGCGAGTGACGAGGAGGAAAGACAGCCCCTTGGGCATATTATCTTAGATTATCTTAATATATGCCAGAGTGCGGAGAGAAACGCGGTGAAGGGTCCGCACCGCTCCTGCCATTCTGCACGCGTTTCCCCAAATCGACAAGGGGGAGCGGGAGGACTAATAAATGCACTTCCACTTCGTCTTATCGGAGAGTTCGCATTATCGCCTCTGACGGCACCGCTTGATCTTCTGACCTGCGTTATAGCATCGATCACGAGTACGTGGTGTTAGGCTCGAAGCGGACTGGCCGAACCGCCGTTGTTTACACTATCTCTCTTCCAATTGACCCCCACCACCCAAGATGTCTAGCGCGGCCTTGGCGTGGCGGGATGATATGCATCACGCTAGTCTCCTGACGAGGCATCATGCATGTAATAGTACTTTGTACTCCGTACTCCGTACAACGTCGTCTCCTCTGGAAACACGTACCTTACTGTTCGCTTTGTACTCTCCTGCTCCGCGGCGATTGCTAGGCACGATATAAAAACCTGGATTTCAGAGTGAATGACACTCTCTGCGGCCGATCTGGAAAGACTAACAAATGCATCTCCACCAAATCGCTAACAGTTGTTGTGCGAGGTCTGCTAAGCACTTCGACTTGGTGCACGGGAACTCTGTCGCGGCTCTCGTTGTGGAGGGTTATTATACTTGACGTTCGTTCTCGACTCGAGAAGCATTCGATCAAGCAGATTCTTGCTCAGACCTATATCAACTCATCTAGAGGGACACTTTCCCTTCGGCGTCTGAGTGGGAGACCAGGTGGGTATGCTCATTCCAAGACTGCCGCAGAAGACTAGACCTTTTCGTCTTCTACCAGCACAGCAGCATAGAAGACCAGTGGTCGGATATCGGCCAGGCTCGGACGCAGGCAGCTGACGATCGTTCCTGCACGGCATCCGCATCAGCGTAAGAACGATTGGCTTCCCTCGTGCTTTACCTTTTGCAATGCATCCTTTGCTACCTCCATTTAGTCAGCTTGGGATGAGAATTGTCATCATTCCCCAACTTTTCATGAATCTGTCCGTCCAGCGTGCCAATCGTTTCTGACGAGGAATCAGCCATCCGCCTACTACTCATGCTACCTGACGTGTTGAACGCACCCCGCAAATGTGCAGAGGTCGTCATTGAGCGGTCTCATTATGCACAGTCCACTATATTAAGGAACTTTCCCCTGCTACCTTCTATATTCTGCCTTCTACTTCCCAAAATATTGATCACCTACCTCTCAGGATGTTTTCATATACAGCTCTCCTCTCTTTCTTCTTTGCTGCAACAATTTTAAACGCACAAACAACCTGTACAACGCTGCAGCCTGTCTTCGAGCTACCGCTAGATGCTACGAGCACAGTCTTCGAGACCACTATTACTTCCACAAGCTTCGTTGACTGCTCTGCTTGTTCTTTGGTGGTCAGCACGTTCAGGGCTGTCGTCAATGCTTCGGTTGGTAGCCCTCTTGCAGTGAACTATCCTGCGTACTGCCATGTCGGTACTTAGCCAACATTGAACATAGCTTCCCGCATCGCCTACAGCGACAACGACTCAAGCCTTGACTACCTCGGGGACCTTCGTATGCTCCCCATCACCGTCCATCACGAGCACACCCACAGGCGGCCCAACTATCTCCTTCCCCGGTCCAACAGCCTCACCTCTTCCCCCCATTGATGCTGCACCCCAAACTTTCATTGACGAATTATCCACCGCCTTCCTGTACGCCGCTTTGTTCGCCAACGGCGGTGACGAAGCCAAACTATGCAGCACCATCAATCCCTCAGGCCTGTCCAAGATCACAAACCCCTCCATAAACGGAACCGCCGTCCAGACGGAAGTCTGCGCCCTCGCTTCCATCGATTTTGTAAGCCCAACGCTAGGAAGCCTTGTCGTCGGCGTCAACCAGCGCGGCGTATCCTACCTCGCCACCGCCCTTTTCGCAGCCCAAGTCGCTGGTGGTTACGCAGGAGGAGCCAACCTGAACACGCTCTGCTCAGAGATAGAAGCCACACTCATCGATAATCTCTTCTTCGGCTACACTCCCAATGTCGGTACGGCAGTCAAGAATTACGTCTGCAGCGCTGCCTCCGCCTCAGGTTCTGTAACCGCATCAATTCCGTACCCATCCAACACGACAACCACCTCGTGTAGCTGCAGCTAATCAGCCAGCCTTGCCAACATATTTGGCCAATGATACTACTGTCGGTACACCAGGAAGTTGTGCGTATGGGTGGGCAGTAGTAGGTTTTGTAATGGGTACTGTCAAGCATACCGAGAAGCTGGAGCAGAAATCAAAAGAATTGAGGTTAAATATTGCGGCAATCGTGGTGGGAAATGGAATTAAATGTCACGTTACGTAGGCACATCCAGCCCCTGTCATTCACGTGTAGTTTGTCTGAAACATGATAGTTTTGATTAGCATATTTGGTGGAGGCGCGTGCAGGCTTTTGAAAAAGTACAGCTTTGAGAACATGGACCGAGATAGGCCCTTCGCAAACGTATGACACGATCATAGAGACACGTTCGAAACCCCTTGCTTTCTTCTCACCCCTCCCGCGATGTCTGTTTACCCCAGATCATCTGGGCCGCGCCCGAATCATGTCGGCATTCGAATCATATACACGCTGTCATTCAATGCAAGCAGAAGATCCCGTTCCCTCAGTCACCCTTCATCACACTCCTCAAGCCTACAGCTTCCCTCTTCAACCTCGCATTTTCCTTTTTGAGCATCACCATCTCCTCCTGGGCCTCTTTCATCTTGCTTCTCATCTCTTCCACTCCCTCGCCCTTTCTGACCTTGGCCAAAATCTTCCCCAACTCGTCATTGAAGCGCTCGTATAAGGCTTCGTTTTCTGCGTTAGCTTCCCGGTAAAGCTCGTCAAGCTTCCGGCCCTTTTTCTCGCTGACCAGCAGAGATGACTCCACGTCTGTGGAGATGGATGATAGTGAGGCTTTTTGAGTCTCGGTAAATTTGGCAAGGTTCTTGGAAAGTGTGGTCAGTTGAGACGAGAGGCTATCGAGACTAGGTACCGAGGGTGTTGAACGAGATATAGACCGGCTTGCAGGAATTGTGGACCTGGGCTTTGTGGGTGAACGCTGAAGCTTGTATGTAGCCATTTCCTCGCCTATCTTCGTCATTTCAGATTGAAAAGATTCGTCCGAGATGGCCAGTGTTTTTTGCTCCTGGCTGAGACGCTCCCGTATCTTCTGGGGACTCTGCATGCGCAATTTCTGAGGCGATGAGGCAGCCTTCTTAGGCGGTGTGCCATTGCCGTTTGGAGGCCATGAGCGCTCACTGAGACCCCGATTCGGGGCTGGGATGCCGGAACGCGATATCTGTCGCTTCTGAGGACTGTAGCTGGTAATCACAACTTCCTCCGATCTATGCTTAACATCTGTCTTGGCGTTCGGAGTGCGAGGCATTGCAGGGGAACTTGCTTTTCGAGGCGAAGTTTCTCGAAGTGGTGAGTTCTCCTTGCGCTCTGGTGAACCAAAACGTCTCGGTAACCCTGAAGCTTGTTGAGGATACCCATTGGTCCGCTGGCTCGGCGATTGCTTGACTGGTGACGGCGTCAATGGAGGTGTGTGGGCACTGGCATGTTCGACCTTGGTCAGCTTGCGAGGCTGCAACGGAGACCACGCAGTCGCTGGATCTGGCTGAAGAGACTTAATGTCCGAGAGTGAACTACGACGCTTCTTCCTCGGTGGTATAGCAGGCTTGGTAGGCGTGTTTTCGCCAATGCTGCTCAGAGTGGATGTAGTCATATGTGAGCTCCCAGGCCGAGATCTTGGCTCTTCTTGAGGTGCAGAACCTGAAGTCGTGGGTCTATCCCGAGACACTGGTCTGAAGGGTGGGAGCATCCGAGCATCAATATCTGTAGAACGTGATCTGACCAAAGTGGGTCCGGAGGCTTTGGATAGACTGGGTGGCTGCGATTGGCTATCACCTGGGCTTCTTGCATTTTTGCTCAGCGTCCGCCATATCGACGCAACCTTTGACTCGGATTCACTCTTGCTATTCTCCCGTGTCAAGGTGCCGAAGCCGAATTTTCTGCGCAGAGACGATGTATTCGAGCTTATAGAGCCAGTGTTGAACGAACGGGTCCGTGACAAGGATCCTGTGGCCGAGCTCATATTGCCCTCCATGAGACTGGTAGGAGCTTCGTCGAAAAGACTGTCGTAGTCATCCACCAGCCGATCGAGAAGCATGATGTAATCGTGGGGATGGCCATCGTAGACCAACGCTTCAGCAAAACTAGCCATGAGAGCACCTCGGTCGCCATCATTACCAGATGCATCGAGTAAGTCTGATAAGAGCTTTATCATCGCTGCGAAAGCTCTCCTGTTCTGAGGAGACATATCTTCCAAGGACCTCTTGACTTGCTGCTTGAACATCACGGGCTTACCAGAGTCAAACGCTGATAGCATACTCTGCATTGCCGGTGCGGGGACCAGAGGGCCCATGCGCTCTCGCCAGGCTCGCTTCAGGAACTTCTCGTAAGCAGCGAACAAGACGTCAATAGGTACTTCAGCAGCCGCCTGGAGCCTGCTGGGTTCTTCGAGGAGGGTGTTGTACAGTTCATTGACAGCAAGCTCATTAGCTGTCGCTCGACTCCGCAGGATTTTGCCCACAACATTGCCGCTTCGCGATCGTAGAGCGACAACGTATGCGACGAATGTTTCTTCTAATAGTGCCAGTGGTGTCTTGTACGCATTAGACGTTGAGTCCAAGAGGTTGACTTTGCTGCTGAAAGGATTATCGTTAAGGGTCCCATTCGCTTCGACGAAGAACTTGCTGGGAACTGGAGGTGGTATGGACGGCAACTCCTTCGTAACGGAATTATTGTGGCGACGCTTCGAAGGCGTGTTTGGCTGACTCAAGGAAACACCACTTAGGAGATTGGAGATCATCTTGACAGGCGAGAGGGGCCGGAAGTTTCGAGGGTTAACATCCTCTGGGTGCGTGGCTATGGGTATCGATGTAAGAACACTTTGATTGTACAATATCTGGGACTGGACTAAGCTAGGATTATGCGGCTGCCTCTGTAGCCGAACAAGACTACCCACTGTATAGTATTAGTGTGGTCAAACGAGATAATCAGGCTACTTACATCTTGCAAGGAGCACAGCACCCAATTCATTAGTTGTACAAATATCTGAGAATGAAGTGCCATCAGCACCTTCAGCCTCCAAACGATAGCCTTCTGTACTAGATGTCGTGATGCAAGCTCCGATTGTTGTGCTTTGGCCAAGCGCAATCATTGCTCTAGTATCTCTAGATCCATCTACCGAGATTTGGACTTGACAAGGTGTGTGCGCGAGATTGGTTGTGTCAACCGATTTATCCTCCGACAAAGTCGCTAAGATGCCTAAGCTTCCATCCAACGAGCTGATTGAACGTAACGCCCATTTCCCACTATCTCGGATTGCTTCTGAGAACCGGCCTTCTATCCTAGCTTTGACAACTTCTTCGTTTAATCGAGGGGCTTTTGCATCATACGAACCGAGTAAAGAGTAGACTTTGGTAAAATATCGAGATGGGGTAGAGGCTGAAGAAAGTCTAGGTGCTGCTTCACCAGATATAGTCATCCGAATCAAATGACCGTCTTCAGACTCGGAAAATTGCAAGTCAAAGAGGTTAAATGATTCAAGAAACATAAGACCTTTATTAGTCCTTGATGCCGATGATGAAAATGCATTGGTCGAGGTAGTCGGGCGATCTACCTCAGCGACGATACCTCTGGCGGACAAGGGTGTTTCACCAACTTTCCGAAGCACCACCACAGTGTCTGCGAATAACAGCAACACTCCCATCGAGCCTTTCCCTTTGACCGCATACGGAGGCTCAAGTTCGATAACATCCACAGCCGTAACAAGGCGCCCATTGGGTGAAAGAGACATCGGCCATTCTGGGATGATATTCCTTAGAGCTTTGGCAGACCGCGTAATATCTGGCGACACCGATGCATCGAAAGCGCAGATATCTGCAATGATGTCTCTCGCTTTCAAGAGGCTGGACAGAGCAGGATGTGAGGAAGGAAGCAAAGCGACCATATTATCGATGAATAACCCGTATCGAGGAAGACGCTGGACAGGCTCAATCAAGGCCGATCTCAACTGCTGCTCACCAAAGTTTTGCAAGTATCTGGACAAAGGCGAAGGACTGTCTTCGAGTATCTGACCAATCATACGGGGAAAGTCGGCACTGGCGTGGAGGTAATCCTGATATGGGTCCAGAAATTTGGGGAACCATCTGAGCAATGCTTTGGCGATGTGCGTAGTTCCTGTAGGATCTTTCCTCCTGCCTTGAGTAATAGGACTTCCGAAGTCGGTCTCGCTACTGGCGCTGCCTTCAATGTCTCTAATAGCTTCGTTTTCGGTCTCATCTGTTATGGTCTGTATCTCGTCGTAGAAACTCCGATTAACCTTCAGAATCTCGACCAAACTTTCGGGAAATAAAGCTTCCACTGCTTTCGATTTCACGTCTTGGCGGAAGCTAGGGGCTACAGAGTTGACCAAGTCGTTGATCTTGCCAATGTAACTGTTTTCTGTGTCGATTAGCTCACACAACTCCCTACGCAGAGAAACCTTTTGATCTTTCGATAGGGTCTTGCTTTTGCTGTGTGCTGTCGGCCTCGATGGTGCCCTCTGTAATTTTGAGGTGGGCAAAAACGCAGGGGATCCCAATGATTCAATTATAGGAGTATATTGACCATAATGGTACAACGGCAATCCAGTGTCGTCAACTTGCGGTATCGTGTCTTGTCCCTCCATGGAAGTGACTCGCTGTATAGAGCCCGGAGGCAGAACGATATCTACATCTGTCCAGGATAAAACTTGCGGCGAGATAGCAGACATAATGAAATCTGCCACCTCAATTTTGTCTTCGACTTGATCCATACCGGCTGCTAGATCTCCTGCATGCATTTCGTCAAACATCAATGGAGCTACGCGATTCAGTCTGCGTGTTGCTGCTCGGTCCCTTAAGGTGGCTTTCATTTCCGTAGACAATCCTGCAAAGTAGCTGAGCAGGCTCACCGCCAAGCCCCGGCTGACTTCATCACCCTGCTGATCCGCGGGAAGATGACCTACTGCTGCATACAAGGGCGACGTAGGAGCAATCGTGAGGCGCGGGAAGGACTGAAAGCCAGCCACGGAGTAGATGTGCGCTTGAATGCGAGAACTGTTGTGGGTTGAATTGCTAGTCGTGGAAGCGCCGTAGAAGATGAAGATGGGTAAGTCGTCCAACAGAGCATCTCTGGTGTAATAAAGGGATAGCAGGTCCGAGGACAGCGCTGGTGGCGCTGCTGAAAGTGTGATCATCGCGCAGTCCTAGTCTTTGCATTGAGGTATTGTCCAGCAATGTGTAAGAGAAGGTCTGAAGACATCAATGGCTATAACCTAATCTTCCGTACGATCTGCTGAAGATGTCCAAATACGTCGTCGTTGCATGGTGTTGACAAAGCGAATTACAATATCAACAAAAGTGAAGGGAAAGCCGCCTGCAAACGAACATGAACACCGATTAACTGCCCTGCGACTTACAGAATTCACATACTATACACGGTGTACGGTACACTCGAGATGCCACAGCAAATCCGGAAGGCCTGGAGGTCGCAGCTACCACGCTATCAAGGCTGAAAAAACGCGTCAGACACGCGTCCCGTACTTTATCTATCCGGCGTGTCCGGTTAGTCTAAGCCTTGGCATCTACCTATGCAGTATCAAGTCGAAAGTGACTAAGCACTCAGCCAATCAATTGAGTATGCCATGTCCTGCAAAATGAAAAGATAATGGCTCTTGCTGCAATGACCAAGAGTGTGACCCTACATTGCTGTCAAAGTACTGTTCTTCCCTCCTAGATAATCAAATAAAGCTATGTAATTGTGATTGAATGAGGTACAAGGTCCGAGTTATCCACACAGCGTGCAGGCCGTTCCGCGCTGTCTCAACAAGCGACCTGTGACTTTCTGGAGTACTTGCACTCCCTACATTAGTCTGTTACCGGTATACTCGATGGACCACTCACAGGACCCTTGCCCCTGGGTGATTCTCAAGGACGTCGGCATCGCCTACTGCATGGGAGGAATAGGGGGTGCGATCTGGTATGGTGTCAAGAGCCTTCGGAGTTCGCCAGTTGGAGAGCGTCGCATCGGCGCTGTCACCGCTATCAAAGCACAAGCGCCCTTGCTTGCAGGCCATTTTGGGGCTTTCACAGCCATGTTCTCCTCTAATTATGCCATGAGAGGCACTCGGAAAAAGGATGATCCATATAATGCCAGTAAGACGGAATGGGTGGTTAGCCTCGTGGGCACATGAACAGCAACTAGATTGAGGGAGATCAAGGTTGACAGTGAGCAGTCATCGCAGGGGCTTTCGCAAGCGGCGGCTTGGCTGTACGTTCAGGCCTGTAACCGGCGAGAAATGCAGCAATTGGAGGTGCGTTGTTCCTAGCGGTGATAGAAGGCGTACAGATTTGTCTGGAAAGGATGATGGCGGGGGTAATCCGGCTGCATGTTAATATTTCGTTTTCCAATTCCCCGATCTCCCAGAACCCTGGCAAGCTGAAAGCGTGCAGCTGACAAAGGGATCCATAGCTGCCACAACCTCCGCCCTCAGCCGAAAGACATATACAGTCTTCCAAGCTTGCGTGTTATCCATATGAGATTTAGATTTGGCAATATGCGCCGCTCGATTTGACACGCTGAATCTCCTCTCAAGGGCATGGCGCTTTTTTGTGACTAGTGATACCCCAGTCAGTCATAGGCCTACTAATATTCATCTCCACCAAAATTTTCCATGATTGGTGACTTTGTGAGCGAAATCGTCTCGGGAAATTGTGTGTGCAAGACGACAATCCATCAGTCCTGCCCCCTTGTTACCTCTATTGCATTGTTCGGATGTGAAAATTCTGAGCGGTAAACATTCTTTGCCGACAAAGTTCGTGCCACGAAACCATTTTCCCTAACAACCAATCTAGGAAGTCGAAATGCCCGTTACACGACCATCTGTTAACGTTGCCGGAAAGCGCCAAGGTGTCTCGCAATCCATTGTTCCAAATTATGTTTCTGAGGTTTGGCTTTCTCCAATTTGACATGTCCATTCTTGCGAGTTGTTACACGTCGGTTGTGACCGATATTTTGCTTGAAGGATGTCTTGACCGAATACTGCAAAGAGTGGAGCTTTTTAGCAATGAAAGCCGCAAGAATGATACGGGCAGCGTTGAGCCATGGGCCCCAGATGCCGACATTGATAGCACTTTCGCTTTGCGGCAAGCTCATCAAGAGGTACTCTAACGCAACGATGCTAACCACGAAGAGCAACACAAACAATGTGGTTGCAACGACAGCCACCGTAGTAGGTAATGGTTGCCATATACCTGGACGTCCTCCTACAGAATATTTTTCTGGTGCGTATGGTAAACTTCTGGGAGCTATAAGACGCTTCTTCAGGTACGATAATGGCTGCCCTATCTCGATGAGGGTTCTGCCGACCTGAGAGTGCTGCCAAGACTGCCTTGAAATGTATAAGCACTGCCAATAGAGCGCAACAGGAGAAATAGTCTTGCAGGAATGGCCCAGAGGACACCTTGAAGACGTTGGAGGTTCCGTCCCGCAACAGAAGTTGAGATAAAGCCATAGGGAGCGTATAATCTGAACTCCATCATTGCATTTGTTTGCCTCTATTTGTTCGACACCACCCATCCAACCCGGCCATGACGCATTATCGCTAGTAGCGATGTTCATACAAGACCCTGAAGGATACACATCTGATGACGATCCCCAACTAATGATTGCCTTTCGGAGAAGTCTTCCGAATTCAAAGACGTGATTGGGGAATAATCTCTCCCAAGACACCTTTTGAGACCCAGCCAGATATACTAAACACAAAATTATGAGCTGGAGGGAACCTACGATGGGAGCTCTAGAAAATTTATGAAAGTAGAGGCCGTCAAGTTGACGGATGGTCGCCACGAATGCAGCAATATGCAAGGACCGTCAGTACAGTCTTATTGTCGTTATGAGATTCAAAGTTTCCAAGAATCTTCGGCCAATCGAGCAATGGTACCACAAAAGTGAAGGCGTGGTTATGATGGCGAGCATGGCAACAAAATCAAAGCTGCCCATACAATGGACCGCGCCACAGGAGAAGGCAAGCACGGATCGCTGTAGTGCCAAAGTACGTGAGCGTGCTATAGCATCCGCTGTAAGGCATACATTTCAGCGACGCAACAAGCCCAAAGATGATGGTGCGATTAGAAAACGTTCTGTAGAGTCTGCTGTATGAGTGTCTACCGGTTAGTCTTGGTAATTGATAAAAGATTGTGAAGCATGATGAAGTGCCTTCAGTGGCAATGGCGATGAGGTTGAGGTGTTACCTCTCATTGGTGTCCTCGACCTATCAACGACCTCACTTTTACAATACAAATATCCTCTCTGTCAACCTAGGGGCACCGCCGGGAATAATGGGGGAGACATGTCAACTCAAGATGGTTCCTCCATACCGTTCGAAATATGCAACGAGCAGCAGAACTTTCGGCTTCTTGAGCTTCCCCCTTCTCTTCTTGAGTTGATCACGTCCAGAGGACTCTCAAAGTAGTTACATTCACATTCCCCCGTATGTCACCATCTAAGCATGCTAACACTTTCGAGAGTTTATCATTAAAGTCCGCAGCTTTAAGTCCATCAGATGGCTCAACTCAAGCCCCGGCGAACGCGGTATTATGTACGGATAATCAAACCTTCCAGGTCCGCCAAGTACAGTCATCGAACTCCGTCTTTGTACTGCAACCATCGGAGAGTAGCTTTGCATCTGAAGACGACGCGATACCTTTGGTAGCCCTTTCAGCAATAGCACAATGTGCTGCGACATTGGAGCTCGTTCCCACATCGCCCGCCGCCATTGCGGTCTTGAAAGAGACGCTCCCCATATACACAGGGCCTGAGTCAATACCAGCCTTGGGGTCCTCGGAAAAGACGAGTAGGGAGACGATATTTGAACATGTACCATTTTCGCGTGGGGAATTCAACAAGGCTTGGAAGGCATTGTCCGCTTTTGAAATAGAGGGAAGGTCGTGGATTCCGGCAGCCTCATCACTCACTGGTGTCTGGAAGTCACTGGTATCGGCTGCTACATTGAGGGGTGTCGACCTTGGAGATGGGTTTAATATGACTGCATTAGAGGGGGTTGTCGAGGAGGATGACCACCCGGTTGTCCTGTTCCGGGCAGTCATTGAACGTCTTAGTTCTGAAGATGAAGATCTGATGGATGGCTGTGAGTTCCTATTCCTTGATACGCCCATTAAATATACTGACAATGCACGAAGATGCGATACTGGACCGAGAGAAAACTGTTCCTTGGGTCGGATTAACTTTCCTTGAGTCGCGGCGGAACTCCATAGATGGCATTCCAATCTCGGACTTTATACAGGACTGGCAGAATCACTTGCCTGAGGATTGGAGGAAGCATGCGCGTTTAGATATGTTGAAGGTAGGCTTGCTCTTTTAGCCCGTCTACGCTATAGATTTCTAACAGCACTGATGTAGGGGAAGTACTTTCATTCATCGAAGGACCGCATTGTCTTTGACGAAGGAGCAACTGAAGCAGGCGACTTAAAGGGACCTGCAGCGGCCAAAGCGAGTGGCAAGGGTGGGCGAAAATGGCATGATAAATTCAAGAATGCCAGACGGTAGATTACCATATCTTACAATCTGAGATCGCCACCATAATGCTACTAACCGTTCATGGAATGCTAGTTTTTTTCGCAGAGGTTCCTTAGCACCATCCATATTTCTCGTTGCAGACCCACTGAACCCTAGAACATTCCTCTGGATCCGCCCCGTGCCATCTGAGACTGGTAATGCTATCTTCGTCGCGATGTATGACCGCGCTCGTTGGCTCGATTCTACGTGCTGCTAGGATAGTGAGCGGTGTAGGATTCCAAATCTGGACGTCTTTCATGTTCCACTCTGCAGCTTGAAGCTGAGCGGCGCTCAGTACTGCCGCCACCCCCTGCACCTTCTTCTGGCTTGGGACATTGAGGCTCGCGGGCTCGACACCATCGGATCCACAAATCTCCTCGCCCTCAATAACCAGCCGTAGGATGTTCAGTGTATTTCCGGCCTCGTCACTTCCAAACGTGCGTGTCCATACACACCATGTCTGATCGCCTGCGTCGGTTTTCG
>JAABUW010008029.1_pt1 | contig 12469 bp, 12 predicted proteins | sample 5560081 | NCBI WGS metagenome assembly JAABUW01 (sample SAMN10711882, study PRJNA513363) | rock metagenome | isolation source: Antarctica rocks | place: Antarctica: Victoria Land, Knobhead sud | reverse complement strand
TCACGTTCGCAGTGGCTTTCATGGTCTCCTCCTGCGCAGCAGGCTGGCCAGAACGCCGAGCATGCCCGCGGCGCCGAAGAGCAACGGCGCAAAGATCGGCGGACCGTACATGATGTTGTAAAGAAGGTGTTTGCGTCCGCCCGGCCGGCGCAGTATGCCGCGGCCGTGGTAGAAGAAGCCTACGGCGGCATCCGCTCCGGCGAGGACGGAGAGCGCGGGGAGCGCGGTCGTCGCCAGACGGCGGCTCTTGACCGAACCGAACGCTACGCCCGCCAGTACAGGCGCAATAACGATCGGCGTCCACTGCACCCAGTAGCGAAAGTTGTTCTTATAGTGCGAGTAGTAGGCCTCAAAGCCGCTCAGGAGCGCGCTGATACCAGTCACGATGGCGACCTGGCGCTGGAACCTGCCCTCACGGATGTCCTGTTCGTCGCTCATCGACTCACGGGCCGCACCATCCGGCAGCAGATGCGCAAGCCAGCCGTCCTTGCCGCTGGTGGAGGCGTTACCCGTGCTCTCTTCGCGCTGCAGATACGAGGCGATCAGACCAAGGTAAGCGCTGGTGCCAAAGAGCAGAGGCGCAAAGATCGGAGGCCCCATAATCATGTTCGTCATGGGCAGTCGCCAACCGCCGGGCTTGCGATAGATCCCGCGGACATGGAAGTAAAAGCCGACACCAGCATCTACCAGAGTGACGAAGGCGATCAACCGAAGCAAGGTTCGCGCGGCTCGGCGGCTGAAAAACGCGGCGAACCCGGCCATCGCCAGCAGCACGCTCAGGATTACCGGTGTGTACATTACACGCCGGCTATAGCTTCCGCGGTAGTGCTCGTATGCCACCTCCAGACCGCTGACAATGCTGGTCAGCGCAGTCAGCAAGGAGAGGCTGCGTTGAAAGCGCCCCTCGCGGATGGCGTTGGCAACGACCGCGAGATCCTTTTCTGGGTTCTCGAAGGAGAGTGCTGTTCCGCTCGCCACAGTTTAGATGACCTCGCGGATCTTGTCGGTGAGCACGGTCTTAATGATGCCCGTGGCATCCTTTTGCCCACGCGCCAGTGCCTCCGCAAACTTAATCGCCTGTTGCGTGCTGATCTTGCCCGGCATGGGCGGCTCGTTCGGATCGACAACAGCCTGCACCACGGTCGGTCCGGAATGACTCAGTGCTTCGCGCAGAACGCTCTCGGCATCCTCGGGACGGTTAATGGTGAAACCCTTGGCGCCGCATGCGGTAGCGACCATGGCGAAGTCGATGGGTTCGAGTTCCACGCCGAACTCTGGATTGCCTTCGAGAATCATCTGCTCCCACTTGATCTGACCCAGCACGTTGTTCTTAATGACGATGACGCAGACCTGCAGCTTGTACTTCACCAGAGTCGCAATCTCGCCCATCAGCATGGTTAGGCCGCCATCGCCAACGACGCAAACCACCTGTCTTCCGGGATAGGCCACAGCCGCACCGATCGAGTAGGGGAGCCCGTTGGCCATGGTCGCAAGTGAGCCCGAGAGCGAAAACATCATGGTTCCACGAATGTCCACGTGCCGCGCTGTCCAGGTCGCGATCGTGCCCGAGTCGGACGAAACGATCGCGTCATCCTTGAGCAGCTTGTTCAGCGTGTGTGTGACTACCTGCGGCTTCATCGGCATGTCTTTGCGGGTGCCGCGCTCTTCCATCAGCTTGAACCAGTCCTGCATACGCTCCTGGCTCTTCTTTAGGAATTTATTGTTTTTCTTCTTGAGCAAAGGAAGCAGCGCCGGAAGGATGCTCTTCGCGTCGCCCAGCAGGCCTACGTCGACCTGGTGGCGCAGGCCGATGCGGGTTGGGTCGATCTCGATCTGCACGCATTTTGCCTGGCCGGGCTTGGGAAGAAAGTCCATGTAGGGGTAGCTGGTGCCGATCATGATCAGTGTGTCGCACTCGTCCATTGCATCAACAGATGGCGCGGTACCCAGCAGCCCCAGACCGCCAGTCGTATAAGGGCTGCGATCCGGTAGCACGGCCTTGCCGAGCAGGGCTTTGACGACAGGACCACCAACGGCCTCGGCTAGCTGTGAGACTTCCTCAGAACAGCCGAGCGCGCCGCGCCCCACAAAGACGACCACTTTCGAACCATCATTGATGAGGTCCGCAGCCTTCTGCAGAGTGGAGGCAGCAGGCTTTGCGAAGGACCCCACCTTGTAATCAGCGCTATGATTCTTGGGATTGGCGTTGCTGCGATGATCGTCCGAGACCTTCCACTCCTGGATGTCTTTAGGAATGCAAATGTGCGAGACACCGCGGCGTCCATAGGCCGTACGCACCGCCATATCCACCACATTGACAGCATGCGGCGCGCTCATGACGCGCTCGTTGAAGACTGAGACATCCATAAACAGCTTGTCCAAATCGACGTCCTGTTGATAGTCCATTCCGATCAGATCAGAGAAGGTGTGGCCCGTGATCGCGAGCACCGGCTGCAGATCGCACTTGGCGTCATAGAGGCCGTTGAGCAGATGCACGCCGCCCGGGCCGGAGGTGGCGCAGCAGACGCCAAGCCGGCCGGTGTACTTCGCATAGCCCACGGCGGCGAATGCGGCTGCCTCTTCATGCCGTACCTGGATGAACCGCAGCTTGTCTTTGTGGGTGCGTAACGATTCAAAGAAACCGTCGACGCCATCGCCGGGGAAGCCGAAGATGGTGTCGACGCCCCACTCGATCAGCCGTTCTACGATGAGGTCCGAAACCTGCTTTGCCATGGTCTTTCTCCTTGTGAAACTGTGTTGCGTTAGGTCTAGGTGCTAAAAAGGAATGTCACGAAACAAGGAAGGGAGCGGCGTCCTTCTCCTTAAGTTCCAGACCCATGCCAGGACGGGAGCGGTCAGGCGACATGATGCCGTCCACAGGCTCACAGAAGCCGTCAAAGAACATCTGCTCGATGCGGACGTGATCGTGGAAGTACTCCATGTGAATGGCGCGCGGAACAGCGCAGCAGACATGCACATGCATGCTGGGGCCGCAGTGGGACGAGATCGGTACGTTGGCGGCCCAGCAGAGCGAGGCTGCGTGGAGAAAACCACTGATGCCGCCGCATCGGGTCGCATCTGCCTGCAGGATGGTCACCGCCTCTGCTTCCAGCATGCGTTTGAAGTACCAGGCCGTGTAGCCGTATTCACCGGCTGCAATATCCATGCCGAGCGGCGCGCGCTCCCGAATCTGGCGCAGGCCGGTGAGATGGTCAGAGCTGACAGGCTCCTCAAGCCAGCGAACATCCTGGCCGGCAAACACATGAGCCAGCTGGATGGCCTGGGTTACAGTGTAAGCGCCATTCGCGTCCACAAAGAGTTGCACGTCTGGGCCGATCGTCTTGCGGGCCAGTGCCACGCGCCGAGGATCGTCCCCCGGGTGTGTGCCAATCTTCATCTTGACCATACTGAAGCCGCGCTCACCCCAGCCTCCCAACTGCTGCTCAAGCTGCGCATCGTCATAAGAGGTGAAGCCGCCACTGCCGTACACCGGAATCCCACGCCGTACCGATCCCATAAGGTTGACCAGCGAGCTGTCAAGCAGCCGCGCCTTCAAATCCCACAAAGCGTTATCGATGGCGGAGATCGCCATGATGTCGATGCCCGTCTCACCGGAGTTCCGGACCTGGTGATACATCGCTTGAAGAATGGCGCCATGGGCGAAGACATCCTGGTCCTTGACCACCTCGTCCAGCAAGCTGTGCACCAGTTTGCCCGTCGCGGCGGCGGCGTAGGTATACCCCAGGCCGTTCTTGCCGCCCGCCTCCAGCGTCACCAGAATCATGGTGGTGCTGGTCCACGCGAAAGTTCCGTCAGCTTCCGGAGCATCTGTCGGAACCGTGTACACCCTCACCCGGGAACCCGTAATCTTGGCCTGTTGCAACATCGAGCCCTTCTCCATCCTTCTAGAACTGCGTCAGAACCTTCACACCATCTTCTGTAACAGCCACTACATCGCAGTGGCGCACGCCGCCATATCCGTCGAAATATGCGGCGGGTTCCACATTGAACGTCATGCCTGCTTCGAGCACGTCATGGGAGAGCGGGTGGATGCGCGGAACGCCATTCGGATTGGCGGCAGCGAAGCCAACACCATGCCCAGTTGCATGCTTGAACGCCTCGCCCATCCCATGTTCTTTCATTACAGAGCGCACGGCGTGGTCCACATCGCACCCGGAAACACCAGGCCGTATGGCGGCGAAGCCAGCTGCCCGCGCCTGCATAATCGCCTTGCGCATCTCCGTCTGGCGGCCGGAGGGTTCGCCTACAGTATAGGTGCGCGTTATGTCGGTCCAGTAACCGTCCGCACAGGTGTTGCCGTGGATCATCACGAGGTCGCCCGTTTCGAGCTTGCGGTCGCGGGTTCGCGCAAAGGCAGCCGACGCCTTAGCCGAGTTCGGCCCGGACATGCAGAAAAAGTAGCCATAGCTGCGCTCAAAGTGCTGCGCCGCCGGAGCAGTTTCGAAGGCGGATTGCACGGCAGCCGCCACGTTTGTCTCGCGCAGGCCGGCCTCGATGACCGTCTCCGCCCGGGCGAAGGCTACAGCCGCAACCCGGCAAGCGTCCTCCAGAATCGCCAGTTCTCCGGAGGTTTTAATCGCCTTTAAAGATTCCAGCAAATTGTCACATGGCTTGAAGCTGCCCTGGGGCATGAGCTGCTTTAGCAGTTCCAGAAGGGACGAGCGGAACTGGTACGAGACCGCATAGCTGGAAGGCTGCACGCCTTCGCCCAGCTGCAGGCCGACTGTGGCCTTCTCCAGGCCCAATTCAGCCAGTGCTTGTTTGAGCGGAGCACGAAGCCGTTCCAAGGGCGATTGCAGTGTATCGAGTCCGGCAGGCTTATAAGCAATCAGTTTGGTCCACGAGGTTTTCTCCGCGAGTTCCACCTCATCCTCGGGCACAATCAGCCGGATGTCACCCTCGGCGGTGTGGATAGCGACGCTCGAAGACATTACAGGCCAGTAGCCTGTCAGCAGGAGAACTTCTGTGGATGAACTGCACAAGAGTGCGTCCAGAGAGGAGTCGAGGAGTGACGCGACGATCCGCGGGTGTCGTTCGCTAGCTTCTGTCATCGTTTCCCGCTCTCGGCAAAACCGCTGGTATCTAACCAATTAGGAATGAAATTAGCAGCGATAATACATTTTGCGCAAACGAAGGATGCATCAAATTGAATCTGAAAGGTGCGCCGGTTCCGGCGCATTGCAGGCGCGTCCATGTCGACTGGGAAAGTTGTTGTCATCACAGGTTCCTCCGCAGGGCTGGGAAGAGCTATCGCTCACGGGTTCGCAAAACGCGGTGCTCGCATCGGCCTCATAGCGCGAAATCCGGAGGCACTGGAAGCGGCAAAGCAGGAGTGCGAGGCGCTAGGAGGCCAGGCGATCATTTTGCCGCTCGACGTATCTGATGCTGATGCTGTCGATCAAGCCGCTACCCGTGTCGAGGAAGAGTTCGGGCCCATAGACATCTGGGTCAACGACGCCATGGTCAGCGTCTTCTCACCCGTTAAGGAGATGGAGCCGTCCGATTACAAGCGTGTGACAGAGGTCCTCTATCTGGGCTTCGTGCATGGAACACTCTCGGCGCTGAAGCGCATGCTTCCGCGAGACAAGGGTACGATTATTCAGATCGGCTCTGCGCTTTCGTACCGCTCGATTCCGCTGCAATCCGCCTATTGTGCCTGTAAGCACGCCATCAACGGGTTCACTGATTCACTTCGATGCGAGCTCTATCACGACAACAGCAACGTGCAAGTGACAGCCGTCCAGATGCCCGCGATGAACACAACCCAGTTCGACTGGGTCAAGAATCGCATGCCTGACGACACCCAGCCCGTTCCCCCCATCTTCGAGCCGGAGCTGGCGGCGAAGGTCGTGGTGGAGGCTGGCCTCGCGGCTCATCCGCGTCGGGAATACTGGGTAGGCTCACCCACGGTTGCGGCCATCATCGGGCAGAAATTTATTCCCGGCATTCTGGACTACTACCTAGGCAAAACCGGCTACAAGTCTCAGCAGATTCAAGGACAGCCGAAAGACCCGAACGCCCCCAACAACTTGTACGACTATGTTCCTGGCAAGCATAGCGCACGGGGTAAATTCGGGGATCGCTCCACCCGTACCAGCGCTGAGGTTTTTGTGACCCTGCATCGTCACTGGTTCTTTATAGGCGGAGGTATGGCGGTTGCGGCTCTCGGGGGCGTGTTTTTGGGGAAGCGGGGCCGCCGATGAACGACAAACTTCAAGCACCACTGGCCAGCGATGCAACACAGGACGGAGTCCTGCTGGCTGCATCCTGCGCTACGGTTGTGACCCTTATCCCCGTGCTGTTGTTTCAGACCGGTGCCATCAAGTCTCTGCCCGACCCCCCATTCCGGGTGTTTGCGTCAGACGAGATTACGTCTTCAAAGATGGCCCATCCCTTTGGCATTCCTGACAGCATTCCAGGCTTGGCGAGTTTCGGCACAACGCTCGCACTTATCCTGCTTGCGAACAAGAGCCTCGTTGCGCGTCGGTTTTTGGGAGCCAAACTGCTGCTTGATGGAAGTGCCGCCGCCTTCAATGCATCGCGGCAGCTGGCCGGCTTCGGCAAGTTTTGCTCCTGGTGTACGGGGACTGCTCTGGCAGCAGGGATTACGGTCTATGCGGGACGGCGGGTTATCTCGGATAGCTTGAGCGGGAACTGGTCTGGAGATCGCGGCTGAGCTTCTTTTAGACGAAATCCCAAAAGGAAGCTGCGCAAGCTGGAACTAACGCGGAATCAGCCGTAAGTTCCGCGTCTTTCCATCTTGCTCGATGACAATTTTCACGTACTTCCAGTCGACCGGCAGGGGCAGCAGAACCGAATGCAGGCCGAAGATGGGCTCGGCGGTGCGAAGAATTTTCTTCTGACCGGCGTCGGTCGACCAATGGATCGAACCGCTTTCGTTGAGGTCCATCCTGAGCTGCTTGCCGCGCGAGACCCACTCCCGCGGTGCATTCTCCGTCCATATCTCAAGCGGCGAAGTCCTACTCCGCGTAACGTAGCGCTCCACGGTCTGTGGCGGCATGTCCCACACCTTGTTCTCTTCCATGGATCGCAGCAGCTTAACGTACTCCGCGTGAGCCCAGGCCAGGGGCATGCCAGACCCGGCAGGGTGCCCGTTAAAAAGTTGGTGCGTCGGGATGTCGGCCGCGCTCCAGACCTGTTCCGGTAGCATGCCGCAGGCGCTTGTCTGGCGTGCAAGGGTCAACAGCATCTCGGTTGCGGTGTCGCGGTCGCCGGCTGCAAGTGCGTAATGTCCACGTTCGCCGGCCAGCAGCGGCCAGCAGTGACCGATGCCCGTGCCGTTATAGGGGCTACCGTCGGCGTGCTCTCCGTAGCCGTCATCCGTGGATCGTATCCAGCCGGAGCCGGTGGTCATCTCTCGCCGCAGGTGCGCGTCGATTACCTTAACAGTAGCCTGCATTCGCTGGTCGTGCGGAGAGCGCAGGCCAAAGCGCACCAGGGTCAGAGCGTCGGGGCTCAGCACATCAACGGCCCTGTGACGACCGGCCAGGTAGCTGTGATTGGCCAACTTGAGCCAGAGATGGTCGAGCGGCGGGCGTTTGATCGCCGACCGCGGCGTAAGGCGGACGTAATAGCCTTCCACCCCCGCAGCCTTGGCCAGATCTGTGCCCTTGGCATAGGTGAGGGTATCGACAGCATCGTTCCAGGCGTCCGCCGTTTCGCGCAGAAAGCGCGCCTCTACCTCCGCTCCGGCTGCGTCCGCGAAGTCAGCCGCGGCCAGAATGCCCGCGATCTCACAGGCCATCGTGAATGTGGCATACCCTGCCAGAGCCTCCCAGCGGTCCTCCCCCGTGACCGGCCCCATCTTTACCAGGAACTTCGCTGCCTCACGCACCATCGGCCACGCATCGTAACCGTTCAACTCGCCGGCGTGCTTTAACTGGTCAGCCAGCAAGATCGGCATAGCGATGCCGTCCATCTGCAGCGCGCCCCAGTGCTCGGTACCGTCTAGCCACATGTTCTGGCTCCAGCTTCCGTTCGCCTTCTGGGTCGTGGCCAGGTAGAAGAGGGCGCGCCGGGCTGCCTCCATGTCTCCACACGCCATGAGTCCCATCGCGGTCTCGCATAGATCGCGCGGCCACAGCACGTGGTAGCCGCCGATATCCTTATCGCCCTTTGCAAAGCCCCAGGGCAGAGACAGACTGGCGATGAAACCGCCGGGAAAGCGCTTCGACTCGTGCGTCTTTAGCACTGCGGTGCTGATGCGATACAGTTCCTGGGCGGAGCCTTCAAAGGCCGCCACCTCCCGCAGCTTGCCTTGGGCTGTCTTCCAATCCGCGATGAACTTTGCCTTGACATCCTCAAACCGCGAGAGCACTCCGGCTCGCGCCTGCTGTCCGGCCTCTGAGGGCTCCGAACCAAAGGCAACGGCGACGACGAACTCACGCGAAGCAGCCTGCCAGTCCAGCTCACAGCAAAGCCCTACGTTGCCTTTTTGTGCAAGATTATAAGTTGTTGTCAGCTTACAGTGCGCCTTGAGGTCTGCGTAGCCGTCGTTTCTGCCCACAAAACCACAGCTCGCCTGTGGCATGGAGACGGAGCTGTAGGCAGCGAGGGCCGCCTGCCCACGCTGGGCAAAGAGCATAGTCAGGCCCAGGTACTCACCTACCCAGCATGTGTTCTCTGCTCCCTTGTCAGCCAGATGGGGCTCTATATAGAGATACAATCGCAGCGGCTCGGATGAGACTTGAACTTGTTCGAAGTGAACGCGCAGCAGCAGGGTATCGCGGACAGCTTCCGGCACGATCTCCTTCACGATCCGGTACCGTCCTGCCTTGCAGGTCGAGATCACACGATATCCAGGAACGCCCTCATCGAAGAGAGTGACCTCATGCTCTGCATCATGCTCCTCGTCGGAGAAGAAGGTCTCGCCGTCCGCTAGCAGGAAGCGAATCGTTCGTGTATTGGCCTTATCGACGTCCGGGAAGTAGATTTCGTTCAGAACGCCCTGCCCAATGGTGTACCAGATCCTGCTTACCAGCGAGGTGGATGTTCCAACGCCGGTCTTCGCGCTAGAGGTCCAGCGGGCCTTACTTCGCGGGCCGCGAGGTGCAGCTTTCGGCTTTTGCGGCTGAGTGCTATCGTGCTTCTCAACGCTCGTGCTCATGGTTCGCCTCGCTGAACTGGATAGGAAGTTAGCATTCAAGCCAGCATATCGAATGCCGCTCCTTTGCATTTCTTCGCGCCCGTCTCCCGCCTGCTCGACCCCCGAAGGGGGGCTAACCGAAGCAGGAGATGCTTTGATAGACGCCAGTAAACAGGGTACTGTCGCTTGCTACTGTCATCGAGCGTGAGGCCCTTCAGATGAAGGGCAATTTTGAAGGAACTAGTCGCGACCGCCATGTCACCTTCAGTTGTAAGAAACAGGTGAATAGGACGGATCTCTGTCTTCCCACTACAGGAGTGAGGTTCTTGTTGACAATTGAAGCCTCCTGGGTGTTCCGAGATGAAACCCATCATCATGCAGCCGCAGTGCTCACAACGAATCACATAGAAAGTGGGCACAGAAGGCTTCTGTGCAATCCAGGCGCGAATGCTTGGAAAGGCTATCGAGCTTACCTCGTCCGCACTGCCTTAAGCGGCTGTCTGGGATCAGCGATCCTTCCCGGCTTTTCTAGCCAGCGTGCGTCAATGCTGCCGATGCCGATGCGGTCAAACGAAAGGATTTTGCGGAGTTCGGGCGCACACTGGAGGCGTAAGCCTCTTTTGTCCACACGAGCTGCCTACGCTTGAAGACTCCTCCCCGTAAAGGTCATTGGCGCAGTTGTGCCTTCTTCCGTGACGGAGGGTTAGATTGCGGATGACCACGTAGGAGTGCTGATAAATATCTGCATGAGCATGAGGGTGCCCTTTAGTTGTGGACGGAAAGAAAGCCGTGCAGTAAAGAGTCTGGCCGGGAGCGAACGCCGCCGAGGGCCCTCTTTGCAGTGTTGGGATGCAGGTGATGACAGCGCGGTTACCCGCTTGCACATCCTGTAATGCATTGCGAACCGCTATGCCTGAACCAGATTCATCGGTCTCATTGGGGTATGTGTATGGTCCGTCGCCTGATTGCAAGCGAGAATGTCTGATAGCAGAAGCGGTCTGCTCCTATGTATTCGGCTTCTCAGTGGAGCGTGCCGCTACTCCGAGCCATGATGGAATCCCCACCCTCTCTCTCCTCATTACCCCAGCGGTCTCAACGGCAGACCACATACCCCAGCAGGATCAGAGTGGGTCGATTTGACGTCTTCCGGGCACTGTTGCATTAACCGGGATCGGGGAGTTCCGGGCGCCAGCATGGTTCATATGTAAGCGCCGTCGCTTCCCCGTCGAGATCATCCTGGTCTGTGTTCGCTGGTACTGCAAGTACAGGATCTCCTACCGAGACCTGACTGAGATGATGCAGGAACGCGATGTGGAAGTAGACCCGTCCACGATCATGCGCTGGGTTCATCGCTATGCGCCCGAGCTCGAGAAGCGCGTGAGGGCCTACCAGGGCTATGGCTCAACGTCCTGGAGAGTGGACGAGACCTACCCTAAAGTCGGTGGCCGATGGAAGTACCTGTTCCGTGCAGTCGACAAGCATGGCCTTCGGTCTGACAAGTTCGGCTTGTGGTCAGCTTTCCTCTCAACTGTTGACATCAGGCCAATGCACTCATTGAAGTACCAGAATGGTTATGGCAACCCATCGTTCAAAGGAAGTCACGTGGCTCTCCTGAGCTGACCTTTGGGTTCATAAACGAAAGAGCACTGTCAGAGGGATGCGGCTCTGGGGTACAACGTGCAGAGAGGTGCACCGGATGGACTACGACACGGACAAGGTAGATGAGATGGTGCTGGCCCTGCTGTGCTTGACGATGTTCCCGGAGGTCGGGGGGACCAGAGCATGGAAAGGGCACGCCTGGGAAGCATTGGACCGGCTCCACGCCAAACGCTACATCTCCGATCCGAAGAGAGCAAGGCCAAATCGGTATGGATGAGCGACGAAGGCTTGCAACAAGCGCGCGAGTTGTTCGAGCGGCACTTCGCGCGAAAGGTCCGAATCCAGTCACGACGGCTCTGGACCGCCGTGAGCAACAGAAACGTGTAAGCAGAGGTCTGCGCCGTAAAATTAGAAGCACAATGACGAGGGAACTGCAGAAGCCGACTAGCCTGGACAAGGGAACCGCGGATCTTCTCGGCAGCCTCCGCGCTTTGATTGAGGGCGCTCGTCAGAGTGCGCTGCGAGCTGTTGACGCTGTACAGGTGCAAACCTGCTGGAAATCGGTAGGCATATCGTCGACTTTGAGCAGGGTGGGCTTTCACGTGCCAAGTATGGAACACGACTGCTCCAAACCCTGGCATCTGCTCTCGCAGCGGACTTCGGAAAAGGGTTCGATGTTTCGAATCTCCGACATATGCGAGTCTTTTACTTGGCTTTTTCCAATTCGCGACGCGCTGCGTCGTGAATTGAGTTGGACCCACTATCGCACCCTCTTGAGGGTAGAGGGTGACCCGCTAGGACATGGTACATGCGCGAAGCGGCAAGCCAAGGTTGGACGACAGGCGCTCTGGAACGGCAAATCAGCACCCTTTATTATGAGCGACTTCTCACCAGCTCTGATCGCCCCGCTGTTGAAACAGAAGCGACCGGCGAGATTGCTCCTCTGCAGACGCCCCGTGAGTTCGTGCGCGATCCTGTGATGCTGGAGTTCTTAGGCCTGCCTGCGGCCGGCAAACTGCTCGAAGCTGATCTAGAGCATTGCCCTGCTCGACAATCTGCAAGAGTTCCTGCTCGAACTCAGCAGAGGATTCGCGTTCGTGGCAAGACAGTTCCGGATCAGCACCGAGTCCAAAGACTTCTACATCGACCTGGTCTTCTACAACTACCTGCTTAAGTGTTTCGTGCTCTTCGATCTCAAGTCCGGAGAGGCTGGCCCACCAGGACATTGGGCAGATGGATATGTATGTTCGCATGGCGGACGATCTGAAGCGAGCTTCTGACGACAATCCTACGGTAGGCATCATTCTATGTACCCAGAAGGACGCATCGGTGGTGCGGTACTCCGTTCTTCATGAGAATGAACGGATCTTCGCTAGCAGGTACAAACTTGTTCTTCCATCAGAAGAGGAGTTGAGGGCCGAGCTGGATCGGGAACGCAGCAAGCTCTCGGATCAGGTAAATGCATCCCAAACGGTACAACACACTCGCGCCAAAGAGTAAGAGGGTGGATGAGACCTGATGGTCTCATCCACCCAAGCTGGCGCCTATTCCTCGCCGGCTGCGTCTGAGGGATCGTCTGTGGCCTTGATCTTCGAGAGCCGCTTCATACTGATGGCGTGGATCTCTGCGATCCGGTGTGGAATGCCCGGCTTTTTTTGTACCAGTTGAAAAGCGATAAAACTGGAATAAGAGGAGCTAAGAATGAGGCGAGGAACGAAGCATACGGCGGAGCAGATTGTGAAT
>JAABUW010008026.1_pt1 | contig 12474 bp, 15 predicted proteins | sample 5560081 | NCBI WGS metagenome assembly JAABUW01 (sample SAMN10711882, study PRJNA513363) | rock metagenome | isolation source: Antarctica rocks | place: Antarctica: Victoria Land, Knobhead sud | reverse complement strand
GCCTTTAGTGGCTACTCCCTTTTGGCGGTTTGGTAGCTTTGCGCGAAGAAGCAACGGACAGGTAGTCATTCGGTTCACAAGTTGGAAGTGCATCTGGTCTGGAGCACCAAGTACCGGTATAAGGTACTGGTTGGCGACGTGCAACTGCGTTGTCGGGACTTATTGCGGCAGACAGGCAACACGTTGGCCGTGCAGATTCTCAAAGGGGTGGTGAGTAAAGACCACCTTCATTTGCACGTATCGTATCCTGCTTCGTTGGGGGTGAGCGACTTAATGCGGCGGTTGAAAGGTCGGAGCGCCAAGCTCTTATTGCAGGAATTCCCCGAACTCAAGCGCCGGTACTGGGGCGGTCATTTCTGGGGCCTTGGGTACGGGGCGTGGAGCGTGGGTAACATCACGGACGAACTATTAGAAGCGTATTTGAATCATCACAAAGACCAACCGAATGGGGACGAGAATTTTATTCTGGAATAGCCCACTTTCAGTGGTTTCTTTCAGTCGGCTTTAGCCGAAATCACCGAATTCCATTCGGCTTTAAACCTATGGACTTCCAGTCCATAGTCGTTTAGTAACACTAAAAAGGGCCTAAACGTGGCATTGAAGCTGGTTTTTTGGCTAATCGAGGTCATTCTTTGTGCCTCTGGCTAAGGTGTTTACATGCCGGCCCAAGGTTTCTCGCACCTCGCGACTCACGCGCTGGTAATTCGCCTGCACGACTACCGAAAGGGGGTCCGGCCCCTCCCCTTCCGGCTCACCAAACGTGGCCACCGGGTGCAGCGGAAACCGCTCCTTCGTAGCGTCGGCGCGCGAGATGGTGCCCTGGAAAAAGGTCCGGTCGGTTTCCACCGTCTGCCCGATAAACTCGCCCTGCTGTAAGCCGATGGCATCCTGCACCCGCACCAGGCTGCGCTCCTGATAGCTCGTGCTCAGGTTCGAACTGTTGCTGCCGCTGCCGGTGCCGCCCTGGCTCTTGCCGGTGCTAGTGCTGTGCATTTCCTTGTCCTCCCGGCCCACCAGCTCCGAAATGAACTTGGCGGTATCGAGGCTGTTGACCTTACCGAAAAACTGGTTGTTGAGGTTGCTGACCATAACCTTCATTTTCTCAGACCCATAGGCATCGGTCATTTGAGCCAAATCCTGGGTCATGTAGATGGTGGCCACCTTATTACTGCGGGCCGTGGCCGGTAGCACTTCCAGCCCCGGCACGTACACCGTGGCGGCCTCGTCGAGGAACACGTAGCTGCGGTGCTTGTGCTGCTGGTTCATGAGCTTAATGGCCACCGTAATGATGCAGCTCACCACCGGCGAAAACGTCTCCCTCAGCGTGGGGTCGTTGCCGATGCACAGAAGCGCCGGCCGCGCGGGGTCGTTCAGATTCAGCGAAAACCCCTCCCCGGCCGTTTCATCGGGCGTGAGCACCCACACGATTTTCGGGCTGTTAATCCAGTTCAGAATCACTTGCAGGGTGCCCACCACGGCGGCCACCTGCTTCTCGGCCCGCTGCTCCACGGCCGTCACGATGCTGCGCACCATGCCGGCGCACTCCTGGTCGGTTTCGAGCATGCTCAGCACGTGCTTGAAGTCCTTGTGTACGGCCGTGGCTACCACGTGCGGAATGGTGCAGTAGCGGGGAAAGTGCTTCTTGTAAAACCAGATAATGCCCGTCAGGTAAGCCACCGCGCTGATGTCGAAGAACTCCATCTTGCGGATGCTGGCCGGGTTCAAGTTGTTGATGATGGCCCGCGAGTATTCCTCGGCAAAGGCCACCACCGGCATGTCCGCTGCCCGTAGCGGGTTCACCCGCTCGCTGCGCGTCAGGTCGCGGAAATTGATGACGTGGAAGACCACCGCCGGTTCTGGCTCACCGTTGGCCCGTAGCCGGGGCGGCCGCTCGCGCCGGCCGGCCAGCTCCAGCGCCTTCTGCGCCGTCTCGGCCAGCACCGGAAACTTAAAGTCGTAGATGAGGCCCGCGAAGTTTTTCGCCGCCAGCTGCTCAATCACCGGCTCGCCGATGGAGAAGGTTTTGCCCGCGCCGGCCCCGCCCAGCACCAGCACGCCCCGGTACGGATTGGGCACGTTAATCCAGCCCCCGTCCTCGGTGGGCAGGTTGAAACCGTCCGGAGTTTCGCGCTTCTTTCGCTCCACGCTCAGCCCGAACGCGGGGCTCTTGGTCGTCGCCCACAACAGCCCCGCCACAAACCCGCTGGCCAGTACCGCCACCGCCGCGCTCGGGTAGCCGGATTTAATAAAGGCCGCCTGGTACGTGTGAATGGTCAGTAGCACGTAGGCCCCCACCAGGAAGGCCACCGCGCACCCACCCGCCACGATGCGCAGGGCCTGCGGGTTTAGCGGTTTGCGCTTCGCCTGCCCCGGCCGGTGCGTCGGCGCGGGCTGTACCAGCACCAAGCCCAGCGCCGCTAGCACCAGCAATATGCGCAGGTAGATACCGGCGGCGGCGTAGAACTTACCGGCTCTCACCAGTAGCTTGCCCTTAAAACCCGGTCCCGCCAGGGCCGCCCGTCCGGCGGCCCCTCTCCTACTCGTGACCGTGTCGCCGGCGGCCCCGGCCGCGGCCGCCGTATCGATTAACCCCTGGCCCACCACGGGCGTAACCGGCCGGTGCAACCGGGCCCGCTGCGCCGCTGCCCGCTCTCGGTTGATAACCACTATCCGGGCCGCCAGGCGCTGCCCGGGCGTAAAGTCTGGACTGGTTTTGGCCTGCGTTTGCTGCGCGGCCAGGGCCACCGTAATGTCCAGTTGGTGCCGTAGCGTGTACCACTCGCCGGCCAGCAGCGCGATAATAAACAGCCCGAAAAGCAGACCGATGTTCTGCGTACTGGCGGCGGGCCGGGGTGCTTGGGTAGTCATCAGGAAGGAATAATAAAGGGGGGAGGAGTGGCCGGTAGTGGCCTTACATTTCGATGTTCAGCTCGGCGTTACGGCGGCCCTTTTTCTCGGCTATTTGCTCGGTCTGCTCCTCGCGGCCCCGGGCCCCGCGTACCAGCTGCTGCACGGCGTGCAGCGCCGTCGTGGCCGCGTGCTGCGGGGCGGGTTGCTCCCGGCCGGTGGCCAGCAGGTGGTAAGCATTGTCGATGGGGCGGCCATCGCGCGCCCGCTCCTCCACCCGGCTGAGCATCCGGTAAAACGTCTGGTCGAACTGCCGCCCCTGGGCAATCTGCCCCACCTTGTCCGGGCTCAGGCGCTGCTCAGCGGGCACGAGCAGGTTGATGCGCGTCACCCGCTCGCCAATCTTTATCAGGCGGCCCGCGTCGTGGGTGGTGTCGCGCTCCCGGCTTTTGGGGCGCAGCTTTTCGTGGGCCTGGGCCACGTAGCCGAACTGCTGCTCAAATTGCCGCCCCGCCTCCGCTTGCCACCGGGTCAGGTCAAACCGCTGCTTGCGACCGCCCGGGTTGAGTGATATTTTTTGCTGGCTGTCACGGGCACTCACAATAATGTGCACGTGGCTTTGTCGCCCCGCCCGCTGCTCCCCGGCCCTAGCCTGGCCCGGCACCACTTTCGGGTCGGTACCCCGGTGGGTCCGCTGCTCGTGAATAATGGCTCCCCACACCAGGTCGGTACTGCGCAGCTGCTGCCCCCCTTTTAGCTTAAAGTTCTGCGCGTACTGGTCCATCACCTGCCGCGTGTATTCCTTCAGCTTCTCCGGGTTGCTGCCGATGTGGGCTAATTCGTCCTCGCTCGGGCTCAGCACCAGGGAGTAGAATCGAGCCTCTCCCCCCCGTAGTCCTTTCACGTTGGTATCAATCGCGAGCTGCAATTCATCCGCGCTCAACTCACCGGTGCCAGCCCCAAAAAACCGGGCTTCCTGCTCCTGCCCTACCGCCTCATGCTTCAGATAATTGAGCGTCTGCGCACTGCTGCCGCCGTTGGTATAAGCTGCTTTGCCGTGCGTGGCCGGGTTGATTAATTTAGCGTACATCGAAAATTTATAACGGGCCTGACAACCCCATTTGATTTACACTTCTCTACTTCTATACCTGCTCAACTGGCCCGATATCCGATTTGGCCCGGCGTCCCGGCCCTTGCTTTTTAGCCGCTGCTAACGCTTCATCGGCTTGCTTTTCAATGGCCTCCTCATTGCGCTGGCGCAATAGTTTCAAGGCTTCTTGCTGCTGTTTCAGTTGCGCCTCGCTCAACGATTCCAACCGGGAATTGAGGTTACTGACCAGGATTTCATTCATGCGCAGTACCCGGTCCAGCGTGATGCGGGTGCGCAGCATCTCTTCCAGCATACCGGTCAGCAGGCTGCGTTCCTGCTCCTGCAGAAACCCGAACACCCGGTCGCCCAGCTTCTTTATCTGCTGCATAATGAGTTGCCCCTCCCGCGCCTCCGTCTCCCGGGGGTCGAGGCCCCGCGCGGCGAAGTATTCAACCGCCGCGCTGGCATAAACCCCCAGGGTAGTCCCCATACCAATGGCGGCCGCTTCGCCTTTGCGGTGCGTGCTGTTATCCAGGGTGACTCGCTTGCGTAGTTCCGCGCCCATCAAGTGGCTTTTAGAAGGTAAATGGCTGGTATGGCCCAGCTTCAGTTCAATTAATCAGGCACTTAGCTCCTATTGGCCCATAAATCAGCTCTGCTGATTTATAAACACCTCACGCTTAGCCGATTAGGCCTAAGCGTGAGGTGTTCTTCTTGCTGAGCTAATTTAGAGTTAGTTTTTTATTAGTTAAAAGTTAGTACGAATAGAGCGGGCAGGTTGTTGGGCCGGCTAGTGATTATTCCTCTTTCTGCCCTGGAGCCAGTTGGTAATTATGGTTCGTCTCTGATTGTAGCAGCTACTTCTCTCGCTCTTGCCTCGACCAGTATCCCCCGGTATGGCTATCTGCTCAAGCCGCTTTAACCATGCTAAAGCCCTGTTCCCTTCAATCTGCACAACTTCTACTTTTCTACTTCTCTACCTAATATTAATACAGCAAGTCTATGCTCTCCACTTTTCTACTTTTCTACTGTGCATCTAGTATTTTAGTAGCTGGCACATTCGGTACGTAACTCCCACTATTCCCTTTTTCTACTTTTATACTTCTCTACTTTGTATCGCTTCCTTTCAGATGATAACACACCTTTTACGCTTTTCTATTTCTCTACCTTTCTACTATTCCACTTCTCTAGCTAATTCGGATTACGGGTGCACCAATTGCTTTTATCTCAGTCAGACTTCGGTGATGTTATTCTTTTACACTTTTCGCTTTCTCTCTTTCTCTACCTTTACACTTTTTAGTTTCTCTACTTTTCTACTAAGCATTTTTTCTACTTTTACTTTTTTATTTTTCTCTTATAGTAGCATTTTACACCTGTACACTTCTCTACTTTTTTCTCCTACATTTGTACTTCATCCCGACCTGACACTCCACGGCTACGCGGCCCGCTTTATCATTTAGAACCGATGGCTAAAATCATCAGCTTTGCCACCCAGAAGGGGGGCTCCGGAAAATCCACGCTGGCCTTGGTACTGGCGGCTCCGCTGGCCACCGAGTACGGCCTGCGCATTGCGGTGCTGGACTGCGACTATCAGCAGAGCATTGTCAAAACCCGCGAGCAGGTGGATGCCGACAACTTTGCCGAGCTGCTCAAAACGAATCCGGCGGCTCAGTACCCGTACGATGTGTTTGCCCTGAGCCTGGAGCAGGTGTTTGATTTTATTGACGACCCGGAAAAAGACTACGACCTCATCATTGTCGACGTGCCGGGCCGGGCGGATGGGGATGACGTGTTCAACGTGCTCACGGCCTGCGACGCGGTTATCGTGCCGCTGGTGTCGGACTACCTGGACCGGGCTTCCACGGCCGAATTCATGAACATCCTGGAAGCCATCAAGAAGTCGGCCGATACCCACGGCATTGCCTTCCAGTATTTCGGACTGTCAACTAAGCGGGTAGCGGGCCGTCGGGAAGAAAAGCAGATGGACGACTACATCGACGGGCTGGGCCTGGCGCGCTTCAACTCGTACCTGAGCAACCGGGTGGCGTACTCGCGGGCTTCGACGCTCTACAGCCTGCTCAACCCAGCCTGGCTGCGCTACGCCGGGGGCAATAAGGAGACGGCTGACGAAATCCGCCGCCTGTGCGATGAGCTAGTGGAGCGGCTACACCTGCCCGCTCGCAAAGCAGCGCCGGCCGGCGCTGCCAATACCTCTACCTCAACTGAATTAAAGTAATGTTTAAGCCCGCAAAGATTGAATCGCGCCGGGGGCGCATTCCAGTATCCGAAGAAGCCCGCCGCGAAGCCCGGGCGGGAATGGGAGGGGAGCAGACCGCTTTGGCGGCCGGCACCCCGGTCAGGCTGGTGGCGGCCGCCGCGCCAGCAGTAGCCGCGGCGGCCCCGGAGCTCCCGGCCCCCGCAGCCGAAGTAGTGGCCCCGGTTGCGGATGTTACTGCTGCACCAGCCGCGGTGGCCACCGAAGCGCCGGCCCGCCGGCCTCGCGTCGCTAAAGCGGCCCCGGCACCCGTGGTGCCCACTGGCCCGGAGCAGGAGCACTCGGTGAAGCTCTCTCGGTCGGTGGTGCAGCAAATCAAGCTTACCCTGGCGCTACTACCCAGTGCACCCGACAATGACCATCCGGCCAATATCAAGCAATACCTGGAAATGGCCCATCGGCTGCTGGATGCGCAGCTGCGCAAAACGGGTAAGCTGCCGCCAGCGGCTAATTCAGGGGGGTGAGGCTAGCTACTGATGGGTGGCGATTGGCTTACCTGTTGCTCGTATGCCCAGTCTTCCGGTGAGAGAATATTCTGCATGAATGCCGCGTAGCCGATATCTCGCCGCTCCAGGGCGTGCCGGCGCAGGCCCAGTACGGCCTTGCTTTTCTCGAATCCTTCGCGCTCTACGACGTTACGCATTTTCTCCGGCAAGCCTTCCAGCCAATCCAGGTAGTCGGCTTCGGTCACTTCGCCGGCGGCCAACTGCTGGTAGCGGTAGCTGGCGTTGCCCAGGCGAAACAGGCGGGCATGATACGGCCGCTGCTCAGCTGGCAGGGCGCGCAGAAACTCCAGTTGCGACTGGTGGTACTTATCATGCGGGTGCCGCGGGTAAAGCAGGTCTTCCATGGAGTAAAAGTGCGAAACAGCCCCGATAACTGCGGCTTTAGGTGCTGAGGCCACGGCGACGGTTGCATTTTCCGTCCCGGTTAGGGTAGCAAGCAGTCTTACTATTTCGTTTGAGGCAATGCTTATAAAACGTGCTAGTTTGAGGGTAGGGGAAGGGAGCGGCTTATAAAAAGTGGTAATTCATTATTAGTTAAACATTAGTAAAAAGTTAGTAAACATATCAGAGTAGCCTTTATTTCACCCGCCACAGTATAAAAGTGCAATTTGTGGGGGAAAATGCCGCAGTGAAACCCAGCGGTGGGAGTAACTTATGAAACGTGGTTTTAAAGCAGTTTAAGTAAAGTTATTATTGTAAAAGTACAATCACGGTGGGCGTCTGGTTTGATTCTCCCTCTTTTGTTGTTTTTTGTTTGCTTTGCTCGTTCGGATGTCGAACCAACCACCCTAAAAGCTTTCGGTAGGGGCATCAACAAGCTTGTGATTATTTTTATTACTTGTCTATTTGTAGGGCTCATAAGTTACTGATAATCAGAAGTATATAAAGGTATAAAACCACTTTTTATAAGCGAAAAACCACTTTTTATACCTTTTAAACCACGTTTTATAAGCTAACTACCACGTTTTATAAGTCTTAATACCACGTTTTATAAGTGAATAACCACTCCCAATAACCACAGTGGTTTTTTTATACCTTGAGTGATTATATTTGCTTCCTTCCCACCCCCTTATGGAGCCAATTAACATCACTCCGGGCCTGGCCGCCGTTACCCCAGTCGTTCGCCAGCACAACGCCATTACGGCGGCGCGCTACGACTACACGGCCTGCCAGTTGGACATCTTCTTTTATCTGCTTTCCCGCCTGCGGCGGGATGACGCGCCCGACCAAGAGTACACCATCTACGTCAAAGACGTAGAAGCCCTGACGGGCCGGCAGTGGAACTACCAACAGCTGCGGGAAGCAACGGCCGATATGGGCTCGCGCATGTTCGAGGTGGAGAGCGACCGGACGTATCAGCAGCTGTGGATGTTTCAGCGGGTGGAGTACATCAAGGGCAAGGGCTGCCTGCAGATTCAGCTGTCCACACCCATTCGCCCTTACTTGTTCAACCTGAAGGAGAACTTCACTTCCTACCAGTTGCACTCGGCCCTCAAGCTGAGCAGCAAGTATGCCAAGCGCATCTACCAGCTGGTAAGCCAGTGGAAGGACAAGGATATGACCCGGACCTACCCCCTCGATGAGTTTAAGCAGATGCTGCATCTGAAAGACCCCAAGGGCAAGGAGCCGGAGCTGTTTCAGAACATCAGCCAGCTGAAAGCCCGGGTGCTGGATATAGCGGTGCGCCAGGTCAGCGAGCACACCGACCTGAAGATTGACTACGTGCTGGTCAAGAAGGGGCGGGCCTACGACGCCGTGCGCTTTACCATTGCCCGGCAGCAGCCCCAGCAGCTCCCGATTCCGTTTGAGCAGCCGGCCGAGGACGCCCGAGCTTTCTCAGCCCGGCAGCACCTGGAGACGCTGGGCATCACCCAGCCGCAGCTGGTGGCGCAGATTCTGGCCGACCCCAAGCATCTGGACCAGTTGTTTAAGTTTACCTACCAGTTGAAGACGAATAAGGTAAAGGCGACCAAAAATCCGGGCGGGCTGTTTCTGAAAATTTGCGGCCTGCGCTAAGCAGGCAACCTGGGTGGTCACTCGCCCTCCGCCACGACGGGCAACGTTGCCTGGTGGCGCACCAGGGCGAACAGCTCGTCTTCGGAAACCTGAAGCACCCGGGCGAGTTGCTGCACCTCGTCGATAGTGCAGGAACCCGGACTTTTCTTGCGGGTGTCGTAGGTCCGGGCGGATACACCCCAGGCCTCAACAATCCGCTTGCGGGTACCCGCCACGTCCAGTAGCTCGGTCAGGGTACTCGGATGGTGAACTCGGGGCGGGCTGGTTAGTGGCTCCGTAAAGGCCACGGTAGGGGAGGGGTCTTTAGGCATTGGTTTAGTATAAAAAAGAAACCGGTTGAAGTGCGTAAAGAAACCAATAAACTCCCAAAAAGAGTAAATAGTTGGGTAGTGCGCTGATTAATGCTGGCTAGCGTCAGCATCAAGAGCGATTTTCTTTGATTGCCCACCTTCAGCAGAGCCAGCCTTCTTTTTTCTATTCATCGGGGGTGGCACGTCCTTCAACTGCTGCTTGATGACCGCAAAAACATCGGCCGGGTCCAGCCCCAGCAGCTGTGCGAGGCGACGCAGTTCCCCGATGGTCAGCGTATCGGGATTCTCGGCCCGGCGAATGGCCGTGCGGTAGTCAATGCCCCAGGCATCGGCCAGCTTGTAATAAGTCGACTTGCTGGCTTTAATGAGGTCGTCCAGCGTGTGGGCTTCGATTGATACCTGCGGAATAAGCTTCATAACGGGCTTGCTTTTAACCTTCCATAATACGTCTAGCCACATAAAATGTCGGTAAAAGCAGGAAAATTTGTCAGCGCGAACACTGGTTAGCTGCATTGCCCGGAGCCCTTGGCTTGCGAAAGCACCTACAGCATTATTGACCTTCGTTAAAAGTTTGGTCCAAAAGTTAAACGGGCGTGTTGGCGGGCTGCTCCCAGTTGAAGGCCAAGAGGGCCTCGATATCAAAGCGAAGGGAGTCCTTGAGGGCGTCGTCGGAGAAGTCGAACTCTCCGTGTAGGTTGATATGCTGCCAACTCACGGGCGAGCTAGCGGCAATGGCAGCGGCCAGCTGCTGGCGCTCGGCCGCCGGGGCCTGAAACAAATACTGATTGAGGTAGAAGCAGTTCCAGCACACAATCACGTTTTGCACCAGCCGCTTGCAGGCATCGGCCAGTTGCTGCTCCTCTTTGCCGGCGTAGGGAATCTGCCCGTTCTGGCCGTAGAACACAGCCCGGGCGAAGTGATGGGTGCTTTCGAGTTTGTCCAGCTGGTCATCAATGCGCTTGCGCAGACTTTGGTCGTCCATGTAGCGGAGCAGGAACTCCGTGCGCACCACCCGGCCCAACTCGCGCAGGGCCAGGTACACGGGATGCTGCTGGGAATAGGAGTTGAGCCGCCGCAGCAGGGTGGAAGCCGTGACGTGCTTTTGCTTGAGGCTTACGACCAACCGCAAGAGCGTATCCCAGTGGGCCTCGATAAGGGCGCGGTCGATATACTTGACCGGGGCCAGGGCGTAGGCGGTCAGGTCGGGCACCTCCATCCCGGCGAAGGCGTAGAGCTGCTGGTCCTGAAAGGATTGGATGCGGGGTGCAAACTCGACCGTTAGGAAGGTCGTCAGGGCGAAGTTGACTTCGGTGAAGCCGTGCGTATCGGTGCTATGGATGGTGGACTCCACCACATCGTTGTGTAGTAGACCGTCAACCAGATACGGGGCTTCGCGCTCAGACGAGCTGAAGGTAGTCGAGTAGAAGAGGCGGTGGCGGTCGTCGAGAAAGCCATACGATACAATTCCCTTTTCCTGCCCAAAATACTTATAGGAGTAGGTAGCGTGAATTGAATCCACGGCCACGTAGTACTTCTGCCCATCAGAGGAGGTGTGGACCACCTCGGGGTGACGCTGAAAGAGGCGGCTGACGGGTAGCTTGAGGTGGTCGAGTGAAACAGGAGAGAATAGGGGGTTAATTTCCCGAATCTATGGAAAAAGCCCCTGCTACGAAAAGGCCGCGTTATGATGCGGCCTTCCGCGCCGAAGCCCTGCGGCGGGCCAGCGAAAGCCGCTCGACGCTGGCTGCCGCCCGCGCCCTGAATAGCGACCCCAAGCGGCTCTATGCCTGGCAGAAAGCGGCCCAGCAGCCCTTGCCCGCCGACCCGGCTGAGGCCGCCGAAGTGCGCGCGCTGCGCACGGCCAACAAACGGCTGGCGCAGGAACTCGACATTTTAAAAAAAGCCATCGCCATTTTTTCGCATCCCCCGACCCCGTGAGCATGGTGCAATTCATTGATAATCAGCGGGAATTTCATCCGGTCCAGCAACTTTGTCGGGTGCTCGGGGTGGTGCCTAGCCGCTACTACGCCTTGTATGATTGCAGTGCCTTTCGTTGAGAGGCAGCCAGAAAAGGAAACGGGGTCACTTACTACGCCTAAATGCGGTGCTTCGCTGCTGACATTGTTCGCCAGAACCAGTGCCCCGTTTCTCGTTTTTGCCCGAAGACTGAACAGTATAAAGGGAGTCTGACTTCGCGCATGGCATCCCGCATTTCAGCAAGGATAGTTGCGGTAAAAACCTGTCTGGTTACTCAGTTACCCTTTTAGCCCCCCGCCCATGCCCCCTGTTTCCCTCGCCCCCCTCAAGTACGTGGTGGGCATTGACATCGCCAAAGACACGTTTGTCGCCTGCTTCGGCCGCATCGAAGCGACCCAGCAGGTGCACTTTGGCAAGCAAGCCACCTTCCCCAACACGGTCGTTGGCTTTGCGGACTTGCTGAGCTGGACTACCCGCCAGCAGGTAACAAGCATCCCGCTCTGGTTTATCGTGGAGGCCACGGGCGTGTACTACGAAGAGCTCGCCTACTTCCTGGCTGATAAAGCGCAGGCGCTGAGCGTGCTGCTGCCCAATAAGGCCAAGCACTTCGCCCAGAGCACGGAGCAGAAAAGCAAGACTGACCAACTCGATGCTCGTCTGCTCTGCCGCCTGGGTCTGGAACGAGTGCTCCCCGCCTGGCAGCCACCCACCCCGGCCTTGCGCCAGTTGCGGGCCCTGGCGCGGGAGCGGCAGAGCCTGACTCAGCAGGGAGCCCGGCTCAAGATTCGCCGCCACGCCTACCAGCACAGCTACCAGCCGGACAGCCGCACCCTGGAACGCCTGGCGGCCCAACAAGAGTTACTGCTCACCCAGTTACGAGCGATCGACCGGGACCTGGCCGACTTGCTGCAAGCCGAACCAGAACTGGCCCGCAAGCTGGCCCACCTGACCAGCGTACCGGGCATTGGGCTAACGACGGCCATCACGGTCGTCGCCGAAACCACCGGCTTCGCCCTGGTCGGCAATGAGCGCCAACTGGCTTCCTACGCCGGGCTGGATGTGGTGCAGCGCCAGAGCGGCCTCTCGGCAGGCGCGCCCCGCATCTCGCGGCGAGGCAACGCGCGCCTACGCACGGCACTTTATTTGCCCGCCGTCAGCAGCTTACGGCATAATCCGCAGCAAATCGCCTTCTATGCCCGCTTACGGAGCCGCCATCCGAGTGGCAAGCCCGGCGTGATTGCCGTCATGCGTAAACTGCTGCTGCTCTGTTATTCCCTTTGGAAGCAAGACCAGCCGTATGACCCGCACTACCACCCAGCACACCATCAAAAAGAAATAGCCCCGGTCGCTTAGCAAACCGGGGCTACGCAGGATGAACCCGTAGGCCCTCCTTGAAGGAGACTAAAGGTAAAAGTTTTTGCCGCAATGCTTGCTTTTTATCACAGTATCTGG
>JAABUW010008025.1_pt1 | contig 12475 bp, 5 predicted proteins | sample 5560081 | NCBI WGS metagenome assembly JAABUW01 (sample SAMN10711882, study PRJNA513363) | rock metagenome | isolation source: Antarctica rocks | place: Antarctica: Victoria Land, Knobhead sud | reverse complement strand
CCCGCAGTTGAAGAGTTACACGAAAAGTCTCTCACCGAAGGACGCGACGTCCTCAAGAATGCCGATCCCGAAGAACGCCAAAAGTGGCTTGCCAAAGACGGCCAAGATTGGTCGGGTGCCTTTGGCCATGATCCAAAAGCGTACATGGACTCCTCAGGGAAAAAGCGCAGAGAGCCTGGCGCAGAAGCACCACTTCACGACCCGCATGATCCAAGCAGCGACGATGATGATGCCTCCGATGGGGATAACAGCACGGGTAGCGGTGCTCCGGACCTAGGCATGCAGGATGGCGAGACGGCGCTTGCGGGTCAAGACATGGGCGGTGCAAAGGAGAGACAGCAAGCCAATGGAGATGCGCCGAGCGAGAAAGGTCGGGAAGAGGCGAATAAAAGAACCGAGAAAAGGAAGAATCGAGGGTTGAGGCAATGGAAGCCGATCCGGGTAAGTTCACATACCTTCCTCCTATCCGACAGCGAGGGCGCTGGCTCATGTTGGATATACAGAACATGGTTTTCGCGAAAGACGAGGCGAAGTTCAAGATCAAGCAGATCCAGCACAAGGCCACTGGGGGACTGGGAGGGCGCGAGCCTGGTGTGGAGACTGAAGTGTAAGCATCTGGCAGAGGGAGTCACAGCGTGGTGGCGCTGTTCCACGTCTTAGCATGCAGTATGAGGCGTCCCATGGAGCTCTGTTCATGTATGCTTCCACTCAACTGGCCCCGCTGTGGTTGTCATTCGCATCATACACTCTGTTCACTCCAGGCGATGCGCAAGATGGTCTCCCGTCAAGACTGGCGAGCCCAGGCTGCTTCCAAAGTAGTCTGTTCCTTTCCACACCGCGGAAACGTACAGTGGTTTACCTAAAGTACAGGTAGGTCGTGCCTTGCCAGGCTGACAAGTTCAGGGGTGGCGCCATCCACGGTCCGTCACGCCAGGTAGAAGTAGCCCTATGTGGGGCCGAATGCGGACGGAGGTCTCGGCGCTTCCAAAGATACGTACGTTCCTTGATTGCGCCATCGTACATCTACCTTTATTCCGGCCGGCCGATCGCGCCCGCGGTCTACCCCACACTGCGTGCTCCCCCGCACCGGCTTCGTGGAAGAGGCAGAGTCGGGTCCAGTAAAGCGTGAAGCACAGCCCTTGAAGGGGGATTCCAATGCAAAGCGGCATGCATGCATGCATCCCGGAATCGAAATTACCCATAGCCCAGGCCACTCAACCCTTCACTAAGCCATTGATCCTGGTAATTGCAATCTGCAATTCCACTTCTCGATTTCGCCTCGACTGCCTCCGTGCCCAAGCTCGCTCTCGTACCTTGTTGACAAAGCTGCTTCAGATCTCCCTTCTTCGCACTGCACTCGCTGTAATCGGATTCCGATCGACGCCAGTGCGCTGCTTTGTTTTCCTCACCAATCTTCCCCACGCCGCAATCATGAGTGAAGGCGACGTGCAGCCCCCGCAGATGGTGGTAGCGGAGGCGCATAACACAGGTGAGCACCATTGATGCTTCAAAGCCAGTTGGAGGACTGACTCTGGGTTGAGGTACTTACCATGTACCGAAGGCCATGTTCGAGTAAGAGCATACCATGTTACGACCGCTCTCGAGCAACTCGGACCCCCTTTGCTGACTTGGAACAGGAATCATCCCTCAAAACCCCACATCGACTCCATGGAAACCTATCAGAAGCTGTACAAAGAGTCAATCGAAGATGGCGACAAGTTCTGGGCCAAGATGGCCCGCGAGCTGCTAACGTGGGAGAGGGACTTCCAGACTGTATCCTCGGGCTCGTTCGAAAACGGCGATGTTTCATGGTTTCTGGAAGGCAGACTGAATGCTTCGTACAACTGTATCGACCGTCACGCTTTCAAGGACCCCAACAAGCCAGCCATCATCTACGAAGCAGATGATCCGAAGGAAGGGCGAACGATCAGCTACGGCGAATTGCTTAGACAAGTGTCGAAGCTTGCTTTTGTCTTGAAACAGATGGGTGTCAAGAAAGGTGATACTGTTGCTTTGTATCTTCCAATGGTGCCCGAGGCTTTGATCTCGTTCCTAGCATGTACTCGCATAGGGGCAGTCCACTCCGTCGTCTTTGCTGGTTTCTCTTCCGACTCCTTGCGGGATCGTGTGATTGACGCGCAATCCAAAGTGGTCATAACTAGCGATGAGGGCAAACGTGGTGGTAAGGTCATCAGCACGAAGAAGATCGTCGACGATGCCTTGAAGCAGTGTCCGGACGTCTCCCACTGCTTGGTGTTCAAGCGCACCGGCGCTGATGTTCCCTGGACGAAAGGTCGCGATTGGTGGTGGCATGAAGAGCTGGAGAAGTATCCAAACTACATTCCACCGGAGCCAATGAACTCGGAAGACCCGCTTTTCCTGCTCTATACCTCTGGGTCAACAGGTAAACCGAAAGGCGTAATGCATACAACAGCAGGCTATCTCCTCGGTGCAGCAGCGACCGGTAAATACGTTTTCGACATTCACGATAACGACAGATTCTTCTGCGGCGGCGATGTAGGTTGGATCACAGGCCATACCTATGTTGTCTACGCCCCTCTCCTACTTGGATGTACTACCGTGGTCTTCGAAGGAACTCCCGCCTACCCAGATTTCTCCCGTTATTGGGAAGTAATCGAGAAACATGAAGTTTCGCAATTTTACGTTGCACCGACGGCATTAAGACTCCTGAAACGAGCAGGTGATTCCTACTGCAAGCACCCAATGAAGAAGCTGCGTATCCTTGGCTCTGTAGGTGAGCCAATCGCTGCCGAGGTCTGGAAATGGTATTTCGAGATTGTGGGCAAGGAAGAGGCACATATCGTAGACGTAAGGCACCATCCTCCTTTTCAAGAAGAACGTTCTTGATCGACAGTTTGGCAGACTTACTGGCAAACCGAGACCGGTTCGCATGTGATAACACCACTTGGGGGCGTCACACCTACCAAGCCTGGCAGCGCATCGCTGCCCTTCTTCGGTATTGAACCTGCTATCATCGATCCAGTCTCTGGCGAAGAAGTTCATGGCAACGACGTGGAAGGGGTTCTGGCGATCAAGAAGCCATGGCCCAGCATGGCCCGTACCGTGTGGGGTGCCCACAAGCGGTATATGGACACCTATTTCAATGTTTACAAAGGCTACTACGTGCGTACCTCACGTATATTCGAGATTGACGATTCTGCTGACAAGCCCAGTTCACTGGCGATGGCGCTGGGCGAGATCATGAAGGATACTACTGGATTAGGGGTCGCGTGGACGATGTGGTCAACGTTTCGGGCCACAGGCTGTCAACTGCTGAAATCGAAGCGGCTCTACTTGAACATCGTAATCCAGCTGCTTGTCTCTCCAAAGCTAAAGGCAACCCACTAATATCCTATAGACCAAGTCGCAGAAGCAGCTGTCGTCGGCATCAATGATGAGCTCTCAGGCCAAGCCGTCAATGCATTTGTTGCCCTGAAAGAAGGTAACGAAACCACTGATCAGGTCAAGAAAGACCTTGTGCTGCAAGTTCGCAAATCGATCGGTCCATTCGCCGCTCCCAAAGCAGTGTTTGTCATTGATGACCTACCCAAGACTCGATCGGGTAAGATAATGCGACGCATTCTACGAAAGATCTTGTCTGGAGAAGAGGACTCGCTGGGGGATACATCGACCGTGAGTCTTCATCCATGGCGATGCTTATATGATCGACTAACACATCAACAGCTGTCAGACCCTAGCGTGGTTGACAGGATCATCGAGATTGTGCAGGCGTCGAGAAAGAAGTAGTAAGACATTCTCCGTTATAGTCTCTTCAGAGGCATAGCTTTGCGCATGTTGGATCAAAGTCTGTTTGCGGTAAATAGGTGCTTGCAAAGTTGTTGAAATGTAACTTGCCACGACGAGGACGCTGGGAATGCTTATCATTTTGTCCGCCATAGAGGTATGATGAGGGTTTCCTCTCAGCTGCAGATTGACTCTGGCTAGTGAATTTTCTCCAACACTTGGTTATGCCTATACAGCCTACATTTCAATCGTACAACCACGAGTACTGATACAATCCAATATGCGAATCAGCAGAGAAATCTAATTCTTACCCTCTCCGTAATGTCTCTCGCTAACTAAAACTATCTGATCGATATGAAATACAAAGCTTACATGACTTATGAGACCTCTCTTTTCTGAGCTATATATTGCCCGAGTATTCCAGCATCCCGCCTCTCCTGTTTCTCTCTCGTCAATATACCCAGTTAACAAATCCGTAGCTACTTACGAACTATCCGAAAACACGACCTAGACTGTGGCTCCCAAGCTATGGAATGTAAAACACTGCACAACTGTCATGAAATCCTGCACAAACTGGTTCCTGGTCTACCTACAGCTGAATGGGACCAGTGGGCGAATATTAGGAAAGTGGGTGCAGCATGGCTCGACCAGCAGACCCGTATACCAGGATCGACATCTAATAGGTTGACCCCAACGGCACTACCCTCCAGTGACCAGGGGAAAAGCCGTTCCTCGTTGAGTGAGTCTGCAAAGGCTTTGCTCGACTTCCTATTAGCTATCCAACCAAAGCAAGTCCAGAACGAAGATACAGCGAGGGAAGGTCTGATCAGGGAAAAGGCCTCCGTAGCTGCCGAGATAGACGAGCGGTCCTTCGAGCTTCTAGGCTCCGACAGAAGACCTGCAAGAATGACTCCGTTCACATCGAAGACGGGAGCGCAAAAGCGCACAAAGCGAATTCAACATTATGGTAAATCCTCTGCATATGCGACCGCGGAGCGACCTATTGGCATTACAATGACGGATACTGGAAAGAGCGTTCAAGCTGACGGAAGGAGCAGACCACCGGGGATTCCATCAAAGCGGCAACAAGGTCTAGGAGACAACACCGACACTACGGTCGAACAGCTTTCCCCTGGTGATCCGACCCCGAACTACAGCAAAACGCAATCAAGTGGCGAAAAGCTCACGTCTACACCACAAGCGGATACTCTCAAATCCGTAGATAGGGTACCGTTTGATAAACCTGCGCGCGTTGATGGGGCTTGTACGGGGTGCGGTATGGATTTGACGACGAATCATCTTAAGACGTATCACGCGCCGCGCTGCAAAGGCAAAAGCGAAAGATGCAGAGGTTTAGGTCTGGTCTGCAAACTCCTGGATCCGAATAATACGAATTGCCAAAATTGTACCAACGCACGCCTACCCTGCAGCGGTCGCGTCACTCACAATGAGAAGGACGTTAGCGAGATCAAAGCGACGGCACTGCGACAACGGTCTTGCTTCGTAGATGGAATATGCGAAAGATGCGGCATTTCAATAGATGCGACTCATGCGCAGTACAGACATGGATTATCCTACTTAGGGAAGTGCAGAAGGTGCAGCGAGTTGGATCTTGTGTGCTCTTATCATTACAAAAGCCATGCAGTTACCCACATCCACGAGAATCCTTGGGCCGGCACATGCAGTAGATGTGGAGTTTTCACCTCTCCCATTGATAAACATGGGTGGCGTTGCCTAGGAAAATGCCAGCCGTGCGCCGACAAGAATGAAATATGCACAGGTTTTTCGGGCAACTCAGGATGCTCTCGCTGCCGAGTATTGGGGATTAGTTGTGGCGGTCGTGTCACTCACCCGGATGCAGCGCCCGACTCTACATTGAGAAAAAAATCTTGGGACTGCGAGCGGTGTGGCACAGAGATTATGGAACCAGGCTATTTAATGACACTACATCGTGCATGGTGTCAGGGAAAATGCAGGCATTGTCAGGAACAACAGCTTCCTCGCTCTTTCGGCAAGTCTAAGGCAACTATGAAGAGCACCTGTGATACATGTGAGCAGCAGGGAAAGCAGTGTAGTGGTCCCGTTACTCATGTTGGCATACCTGCTGATACTCCTTGTCCACGTTGTGGAAGACCACTCAAGGGCCATAGTGCTCTGATATTGAGTCACGTGGAGCGATGCAAAGGTCGATGCAAGCCCTGCTCGGTCTCAGGAGAGGTCTGTATTCAAACTGGCGGCAGGTGTGAAGCCTGCAGGCAAGCTGGTAGATGTTGCGGCGGCGGTATCACTCACAAAGATGTAGCAACCGCCGCCGAAGCGCCGAAAGCGGCGGGAGAAAAGCAAGAGATGCCGATTACCAAGGAAGGTCAAACAAGGAGGAAGAGAAAAAGATCTCCGACATCCTCGGACGACGAAAGTGGATGTTGATACTTGTTGTGAGAAGACTAGTGAGGTCTTACAATAATTGCACCCTTTGTGGAGCAGCCTCTCCCACTCTGCTCAAAATCGGAGTTGCTATGAAAGGGGCAAGGAGCCAGGCAGAGCTCCCACAGATGCCAGGAGGTAGTTGGCGGGCTGGTTCTAGGACTTCCACATGCATGTTTGAAATTTACTCCTGATCGGCTCAGGAAGGAGGCAGAGCCTCAGAGCCTTCGCAGCCTACTCGTTAGGCTATTTAGCAGCGTGTTCTTCAGGCTTCCCGAGATTTCGCCATGAGCAATGACTTTTCCAATGGTTCCTCAGACAGAATTCTCATGGAAAACCCCTGAAACCACGGCGCTACTGCTTTCGGGACTCGAAAAGTGCAGAAAAGATCTGGCAAAGGTCCAGAAAAGATGCGGCAAAGATGCCTATTTTCTATATACAGGTGTTTGGGCACCGGCCATCTCGAAAAGCATCTTACCGCCGCCTAAATGCGTGCGGAAGAGGCCGCCGGTGGGGCAAAGCTACCGGCAGAATTATCAGAACTGTTTCGAAGCCGACTAACTTTTTTCTATCTAGACAACAGAAGCAAAAAAAAGTAAAAAAACAAATCAAAAGAGTCGAATACAATAAGAAAGAGAAGAAAAGAGAAAAGTGCAATAGACAATTACTATACTAAATAGTATAGCAGACAATCAAGTACTGCTTTCTGAATTTTTTTTATTTCCGACACTAGTCTCTCTGTTCTGCAGAACTCTGCTACTGTTTTTGAAATTCGAAAAGTGCAGAAAAGATCTGACAAAGATTCAGAAAAAATGCGACAAAAATATCTATTTTCTATATACAGATATTTAAGTATCGGTTATCTTGAAAAGTATTTTACTGTCGTCTAAATACGTGCAAAAGAGATTGTCGATAAAACAAAGCTATTGACAGAATTATCAGAACTGTTTTGAAGTTAACTAATTCTCTTTAAGTTCTAAAACAATGTTGTCAGAACAAAAGTAATAAGAACTAGCAACTCTAATAACAACACAAAGTTTGCAGAATTAAATCGAAATTAATTTCGATATAGCAGAGATAGATATTCGATTTTTAACAATCTAAAAATATAATTATAGTTTCTAGTATATCAGAATTGCGTATCTTAGTAACTGTATTGTAACAAAAAAAATAGCTGATATAATAATTACTGTAATTTAAAGAGCGAAACTTCTGACAGAGAATATCGGTAATTCTTTTTCTATTAAAAATATCTTTGTCGATATTAAATAAAAGATCGATAGAGTAATCAGATACTATAAGAAGTATTCTTTTTAAAAAAAAAAATGTACAATCGATATTGTCGGCAGCAACAATTCTAAAAGTAATATTTTTGCAAAAGAGATCTGTTTTAAAAACAGAAATATCGAGTTCGAGTCTATTTACAAAGAATTTAATAGATAATCTAATAATAAATCAATTAGCAAAATTTGCATCGATTAAATTGTACGTATCTTATATAAATTTATCTGCTTGCAGAAAGTCTGCAAAAGCAAAACAGAAAACAGTATAAAAAGTAGTATCTGATTATATAGTAATATTAAAGATAGACAGAATATCTAGTAAGATATTCCGTATAATAATTTTGCATTTACAAAGAATACTGTTGTTCTGACAATATTTAATATCGCGTATAACGCAAAAAAGAAGTAAGCTACTAAAAATTGTGTAATCGAAATAATCTCTATCAATATAGACAGAGCAGAAATTGCAAATATATTTTTTAATAGTTTTTGTCTTAATGCGATCGAGATTCAGACAAGCAGTTTAACTGACAAGATTTTAAATAGTAGCAGACAGAGTACTGCAATTAAGATAAAAACAGCAGTATTATATATAGCTCTTAAAAACTGTTAAATAGAGATCTCTTATAGTAGCAGCAAACTTTTACTATAGAAAAAGAGCTGCATTTCGATTTAAAAATATCTCGATATATTAGAAATCGAGAAAATCGCAAGAATCTAAACAACAAGATATACTAACTGTAAATATTTGTTAACAATAGTCTTGTATTTATTTTGTAATAGTATATTTGCAAAATTGTTTAATTTAGAGTCGATTTAAATCGACTCTATTAGTATATTGTTAAAAGCAAGAATTATAGCAATATCTTGCAGCAAATCTATAAAGCTGTTGCGAATAGATTCTTTATTAAAATTGACAACAACAACAGCGTTATTGTTGTAGATAATAATTTTACTGTCGCAAAAACAAAACAGTCAAAGACAAAGAGTATAGAGAATTGTTCTTATTTTGTAAATATTAATATAAAGAGTCTTGCTCTTAATACAAGTAGAATAGTACTCAGAAAAAATATTGATAGACATGCTGCTTTTATATAGTATTTAGTAACTGTCTATATCTCAGAAATCGAATATATCTGTCTATATATAAGAGATTAAACAAAAAACAACAAACTGTAGAATCTTAATATTGTTTTATCGAAGCAGAAAATAATGCTATCAGACTATATCTTTTGCTATAGAGACAGTAATACTGTAATATTGTATATTTCTTGTCAAAAAGATATATAAGATACTCAGAAAAACGCGTTCCGACACTATTACTTTGACACAAAAAAATAGAAAGTCTATCAGAATCTCCAGACTTTAATGCAACAGCATTTTTGTTTTTGCTGCTGCAACAACAAAATTATAAGCTTGTTGCAGCTTAACAGAAAGCAGTTGTATTTTTATTATTTTACTATCTATTTTAATACTCAGAAACTCTATCTGAAGATCTAACTATTTTTTTTTTATTGTTTCAGAGTTCTAAGAGATTGCAGAGCAGATTCCACTTTTTTTAATAGAGAGAGACGTTAGTAAAAAGTAATAGAACAGTAAAGAAATTGTTCAGATAGTACAGAAGAATTTGTTATTTAAAAAAATATATTAATATTTAATATAAAGTTTTTGCAAATAAATCAAAAAAAAAAGAGACAGTTTGCAGTCCGAAAAGAAGAAAATTTTCTATATAGAAGATAAGATTTTACTGAAAATCTAACAGCTATCGATCAGATATTGCTATCGCTATATATTTAAAAATATCAGCAAGATTCTTTTTAAAAAATACTGCTTTTTGTTCTTGTATAATAAGAATTGCAATAGTATTATTAACTGCAATATATTTGAGAGTTTCTCGATTGCAAAATATACTGTTATTAACAAAACTGTTTTTAGAAAAGAAAAGATTATAGATATATCTTTATTTACTGTTGTGTTTTGACACAAGATCTAACAGTAAATATATATATAGATTAGATAATAAAGCAGACAGTATAGTTAAACAATCTGTCTGTAGCTGCTTATTAACGTTGACAGTAAATATATCAGAAATTTTGTTTGCAAAAATATAATTAATATCTATGCAAAAAATATACAAGTCGATATATTCGATTTTAGTATCTTGCATAATTATATCTAAGAGAGCAGAAACAAAATATCTATCAGAATATCTTTTTAAGTATCTATACTATCTTTTTACTAATAAAGATTTATCTGACAACAAATCAGACTTGTCTGAAGATATTAAATTATATAGAAAGCTTTTTAACACAAAAATCAGCAAACTAGATATATCGAAAAACAGAGAAAATAACAAGATTGTCAGAAATTATATCTTATTAAAACAACAGTTAGAATTGTAAGTCTTCTGACAAGATATATATATATACTTATATCTGCAGTTAATATTGTTGCTGCATTTGCTATACTTAATCTACTGACAGCAGACACTGTTTGTAATAGTAAATTATTTATCAAATACAAATATAGAAGCATTTTTGACAGAGCTGACAGTAGAATATAGTTTTTGCAAAAATACTAACAAAAATAGAGAATCGAACTGCTTTTTAGAGATATTGATAAGCTTTTATTCTGTCTCGAGATACACTGATATTTAGTATAGAGAATTATTCTGATTTATTCGAATAATATAAATAACAAACTTTTAATAATACAGTCTGATAGAGACAAAGCTTTTGTAGTCTGCTATATCTATTATATATTAACAATAAAAAGTAATGCTTCGATAAAACTTCTATTTTACTGTCAGATACAAGACAAAGCTAAAAGTAATAAAAATATAAATATCGAAAACACAAATCAAATTCAGAAAACTTTTTGTATCAGAAAAATCGAACGCGTCTGTTGTTGCAACAAAGAAAAGATCGACAGTAAATTTTATAATATTCTTAATATCTAGTCTGCTATAGAAGATATTGTTCAGATAACAACGCAATATACTAGAAAATATAATAACAAGAGTATTAAGTTTAAATACTGTTTCGACAGTGCAACTTAACAATATTATCGAATTAACAGAAACTATAGAAACAGATATATATATATTATTTATTGTCAGATTCTGCAATTGAAGCTTCTGAATAACAAGAGTTTTTCTTGTTGTTGCTATCTGTTTTTGTACAGTAATTTCTCTTGTTATTGTTTTAATTTTAAGACAAAGAGCAACAATCTTATTGTTTAAAACAATATTCTACTTGCTGTCTCTTTCTTGCTCGAACAAAGATAACAATAAAAAATAAAAAAATTGTAATCGCGAAAAAAAAAACAGTAATCGACAACAATATAAGACGTTTCTGAATATCTGTTGCAAAAAGATACCGAATTCTGCGTCGAAACAAGTATTCAGCTGCGTCTTAGAGACAGACTTTTTAATACAAAATGTACAACAAGTATTAGACAGCTTCTTGACGGCAATCGTGTTAGCAGTTTTGCTTTTACAAGATACTATAACGACGAAAAGACGACAAGTAAAAGAATAGTGTAAGAGGTGGAAGAAACAACTGCAAGACAGTAATAGAAAAGATAGAAGAAACAACTGCAAGACAGTAATATAGAAGAAACAGCTGCAAAAGACAGTAATATATGCGATAATCAAAAGAGCCGAATGCAATAAGAAAGAGAAGAAAAGAGGGAAGTGCAATGGGCAATTGCCATACTAAATAGTATGGCAGGCGGCCAAGCACTGCCCCCTGAATCTCCCTCATCCCCGGCACTAGCCCCCCTGTCCTGCAGGGCTCTACTAGAGCTTGAAGTTAGTGCGCTCTTACCTAGCTTGAGTACATCCAGCACCTAGTACTAGTGATCAATAATGATTACTACTACTCGTGCTCCACCAAGTGCACTACGCCTTTGTACCCAAATTCCATGTCCATTATTCACTACTCCGAGAAATCTAGACAATTGACTATTGCAAAGAATACTGATATAGCCATAGACTGTTTGTTGAATTGGTCTATCAATTGGTATTCTGCATCTTAGTGCGCAACAGACGAGCACCATAGCCGTACGTTACTGAGTTGTTGAATATCTAGATATCTGTTGAGCAAGCGCATGAAAATATGTTAAGGGAGTTGAGTCATGGTTACCTTATCGTGCATTGGGCTCACCGTGTTTTGACATCGATTCGCTCACAGGAAAGGTTTATCATTTTGAAGCATGAAGGTTGCTGAGTGGAGGGTTATTCTAGTGGCGAGACCTTGGGATTTCTGGTCTAGCACAAACCTACAAGCAGGTCGTCATCTCAATTTTGGACCGTCATAGGTAATGCACACTCCAAGGCCGACCATTGTTTGAACTCGGTTCTGAGGCGTGCACCGCAAGCCTTTGCCCAACTTATTGTACTCACTTTTCTAGTCTTCCCACTCACGCTCGGTCAGCAATCTAAAGGCCTCTTTGTAGCGCAATCTTGTCATCGCCACAATGTCATCTGGTAACTCTACACCTTCCTTCCCCTGCAGGTCGTGCTCAAGAAGCCAATCTCGCACCACTTGTTTGTCCTAGAGAGGTGCGGAGTCAGCATTATTTGAATGGAATGGAGGACAGATGCTCCCCAGGAACCTTACGATGCTCTGCTGTGGCTTTCCAACCTCGTATTTGTCAAGACTCCAGAATCGACTGGAGTCTGGGGTAAGGACCTCATCTGCTAGCACTACAGTGGACTCCTGTAACCCGAACTCGAGCTTTGTCTTTTGAGAATCACAAAGTCAGTTGTACTCAATGGAGAAAACACACACATTGGAAGCATGTTGACAAAGCGTTGTTGCGTCTGACATGCATGCTCATGAATTCCAAGATAGACGGAACAGAAGAAACGTTGTAATTACATCTGCGATGATGATGCCCTTTGAGCGGGCATAGTCGGAAGCCACTTGGTAGATTTGGAGCGATAGCTGCTCCACCTGTGCAGCGATCTCCTCTTCTAAGATTTCCGCCGCTACGAGTGT
>JAABUW010008024.1_pt1 | contig 12478 bp, 15 predicted proteins | sample 5560081 | NCBI WGS metagenome assembly JAABUW01 (sample SAMN10711882, study PRJNA513363) | rock metagenome | isolation source: Antarctica rocks | place: Antarctica: Victoria Land, Knobhead sud | reverse complement strand
TTCAATCTCCGTATCAATCACACCCACCATTCTCCACCCTTTCTTCCCCACCGACATAACAATGGGCCTTCTCGACCCCGTCTACGCCGGCGTCAACTCCGTCATCGCTGGCGCCGGTGCCGTAGCAGGCGGTGCTGTCAACTCCGTTGGCACCGGCATTTCGACCACAGGCCGCGGCATCGGCGACGGCGTGACCGCAGCTGGAACCTCCTGGGGCGATTATGCCAAGGACACTGGGAACTACATCATGGACAGCACGAAGGGCTCTGGGTCCCGCGTTGGCACACGCAGCAACCCGCTGGGAATGGAGAGGAGCCAGAAGGCGGCGCTGACGTATGGAATGAATTCTGCGGGTTCTTACCAGCCGACCAAGAGGCCTACGGGGCCGCCGACGGCAGGGAGACCTGCAGTACAGGGACGGAAAACCTCGACGGGTGGAGGTGCTGGGGCGAAGAAGCCGGGCACGCCTAGTACGGGCGTTAATAAGAGTGTGGGTGGAGCGGCGAAGAAGCCTGCGACGGGAGGACCGAAGCCACAGGAGAAGAAACCGACGACAGCTACTGCACCCAAGAGTTTGCCGCCGGGGGTTTCCTCAAGCAAGACGAGAATCAGTGCTGCCTCGAGGCCGGGTGCGAAGGCGCCGGCAAAGAAATAAGTCGTAGGTCGTGTTGTATATATTGTGGACACGTAAGTTTCTACGCTTTTGGTCGCTGCTATATATGTAAGAGTAATATGGAGGTCAGCTCGCCAACCCATCATACTCCTCTCGTCCTGGCATTTTGCATGTGATCATTCCCGGATTTGTGCATCATGGTGTTCTAATTTTCAGCGGCACAACTGGACCTGATGCCTTTCTCATTTATCTAGTCTTGCAGTTCCCACTGTGGTGTTACCGCCTCCCCTTACAGTATATCCACTCGCAAAGTCAACCATATTATTTTTGGCTTTAAGCTGCATCTCAACACAGAAGCGGTCCTCACCATACAAAGCTTATAAAAGTACATATAGCAACTTCAGAATCAGAACCCCCGTCAATCTCGGCACTGCGAACTCTGGATTCGGACCCTCGTTAGATTTCAGAGAGCAATCCACCAAAGCGCTAACAGCACCCATGAACATATGGACAGTGTTAAGATCCCGAGCCTCAATATTAGTCACGGCATCTAGACTTCTAATAACAATGTCCGAAGTCAGAACAAGATCCAGGCGCCAGCCAACTTCGGCATGATCTGTTAAAGACAGAACGCCCGTCTCGTCAATCTTGTGGGTAGCCTTTATATTGCCAAAAGCAAGTCCGGGAATCCCCTCATCCGATGATAAACCCAAAATTGATAGCCAAGCCGACACTAACCCAACCTCACCCTGCAGGATTCCGAAGCTGACAGCGAGAGCACGGCGCTCATAGGCCTTACCATGATGATGCCATTGACAACTACCAAGGAGAACGTAGCAAAAGTTCATGCGGAGATGTCAATGAGACTGAGGCCGGTGCTTGCTAAGATACAAGTGGTGCGGTGACATTGGATCCTTGCTATCACCAATAGCGATTCTCGGTCACATTTACGTCCCACCGAGTGACAGATTTTGGTTACAGTCCCAAAGCCCATTCGGTGATAGAGTCGATGGCATTGGAATATGCGTCCATAGAGGGAGCAGAATTGAATTTCGAATGAACGTGTGTCGTGAAGCCTGTCAGTAGGTCCGGTACGCCGTGCATTCACTGTGCCATCACAAGGGCGTCAGGTAATACTCTGGGCAAAAAAGGGCATCCAAAACCCGAGAAATCCGCGTCTTGAGCCGGTGCTCTTTGTAAGAATGGAACAAGAGAGGCAAGTCTGCTTAGGTCTATTCTGCTCCTGCTTCTGAACCCACGCCCGGAAGTCGTTGCAAGATGCACAGCATCTCTCTCCTACCTCTTACACTAGCAAGAACCATCACAGCATCCTCTTGGCATTCTTTGCAATGGCGGCGGACTTAGCAACCATGGATACAGCATCGGACATCGCGACCCAAGATAACAACCACAGAAAAAACACCTCCTCAACCATCCCTCCTTCCCCCCATACCCTCTCTCTCCCCCTCCCACCTCCCCCTCCTCAAAACCTCGCGTCTCCCCCTCACCCCCTCACCCCACCACAGCCCCCGGTTCTCCTTTACCATCCCCTTGAAAATCCGTTACTAACTAACAAAGTCACCCTCCACCCACAAAATAAAAACCGCAGAGATTTGGTGTAGGTGGTGAGAAGGGGGGATGGACACGTCCTCGTGTCGCTCGTAGCGCCGGCTAGGGAGGGCTGATGAGATATCCCCCCATCGGAAACCAGAAGCGAGGAAAAGATGCGCCGCTGGGGCGGACAGGGATCGAAATTTCGACCTTGCGAGGGGAATGAAACGAACGAGCCTGGTGCCTGCCGCGGCTGGCTGTACTGAATATCGATCTCTGGCGAATCTTTGGTTACAGGAAGTCCATGGGGAGGGAGTACTCGGTCGGCGAGGACTTGCTTGTGAAGAGACATGTCTTTGAAAGATTGTCGGTAGCAATTTTGGGGGGGGCGATGCTGTGTCCACCCCCGTTTCCGATGTTTATCCTCTCTTTAGGGTTTTTGATTTTACTCGCTTGATGTACTTCGTGGGAAGGTCTTGTCGGTTTAGTCCTGCTAGGGTCTTTGTGGTGGGTATATTCTCGGTGCTCGTGGTTTTGATGAGGAAGGCCAGATCTATAGGCGATGGGCTAGAGTTGCTGCTGTGATACGCGTCTAGTTTGAAGGATGGTTCGAGGGTTCGATTCGGAGCACCCCGAAGACATGTTTTTCGAGAAGCTGGGAATGGCTGAGAATCGGCAAATAGGTGGGGATGCATGCGATAGAGCTTGTTTCATATCTCAATTAATGGGTTTGTTGGCAAGAGCTGAGTTCTTGTTGTTCTTTTGTATATCCTATCGCTCTATCTACCATGCCGAAAAATCACTTAGCCCGTATGCTATACGCATCGTCAATCATGCTCGTGTTTTTCCTTTTCGGGAACTCTTGCTATTAGACACTCGGGCAGTAGGTAAGAACTGCCTATACCATGAGTGGGAGTGCATTTTACCAGAAACGTAAGCCTCGGTCTCGGTCGCCTCTCCGATACGGAGTTGTATTTCATGTGCCGAGGTGTTGCAACTATTTTGTATACGCCAAGTCAGTCGAAGGCCAATTCCCAATCGATCCCACCCCCGCTGGCTCCCCAGAGATATTTCGATGCACCACCTCAACATGGACGGTGCATTTGCCATTCTCAGTCTCCCAGCACGGCGCTTCGTCGATAGTCTCGAGGAGGAACTCAAAGCTGTCCTCGAGCCCCTCCTTCAACAACATGGTACGGCTGCTGTCGTTCTCCGGTAGCCACGAAAAGGTTGCTTTGAGGGCGCTTACGGTCTTACGGTGGGCGGTTCGGTTCAGATCACAGATATTTGCGACGGTGTCAAAGAGGTCTGAGATTGTCCTGCAGGAACGAAGTTTGAGAGGAGTGAACGAACCGGAGTGAGATATACGTAGGGTCGTACGATTGAGTTTGTGGGAAGCGAGGGCTGGCATAGATGATATTGTGGATCTGGCGACTGGCTCTGGCGATCTATCACCCATTGGGACGGACTTGTTTTGGTGGGATTGCCAGTCTTTGGCCGGAACCTTAGGGGTAGGGGCAGGCATGAGACTAGCCTTCAGCCGTTTGTAGCGGTTAGGAAGCGTGCCCCCAGCAGTTTCCTGACCAGTCAAAGCCATCCAGGTCTTACGGATCTCGGTCCACGGCTTGTGCTGAAAGTCCTTCATGTGAAGAAGCATCTTGTCGGCTTCACACGCTGCTTCCATAGAAGCAGGCAGACCACGGGGCGCGGCCTTCGTAAGGATTAAAGGGGCGCGCCGACGCTGAGTGCCATTCATAGCAGTGGTGGAAGCCGCTTGAGGAGTGAAAGATGTTTGTTCAAGTTGAGATGTTTGGAAAGCGCGTTTAGCTGAGTCTCTCCTGGAGTCGGCATCACCTGTTCCATCGTCTGAGTCGTCCTCTGAATTGTGATTCGCATCGCTCGAAGTAGAGATCTTGCGCGAACGCTTTAAGGATTTGTTATCCTCCAAAGGACCAGTGTCGTTCTCTATTAGTGTTCCTTCTCCTCCCTTGATACGGTTGTAGCGCGAATACCATGTACTCATGCTAACTGTCTCGCGGGTCATTTTACCGAAATAGTCTTGGATCTCTTCAAATTTCTTGCCGTCGTCCCTTAATTGTACAAGCAACTTGTCAGTCGCGGCCGCGTGCAAGCCATTCGGCTTGAGTCGAGGATCTAGAGTCTCAGTGTGTGGCGAGGTGACCCGCTCTGGACTTGAAATTGAGATGGCCATGGCTGGAGTCAAGAGTACATGGGAATCACTAGGTTCAGCCTTCACGCTGACATGCCTTGATGTTCTGGCTTGGAATGCGTCGAAGCTCGAACGACCCTCATCTTTATCCGACGAAGATGACGAATCGCTGCTACATGTCTCACTGAAGAATATCGCTTCACCTGAGCGTGCATGCTCCTGAGATTGATCAAAGCTACCGCCGTCTTTATTGGTTTGGCAATGTCGAAGCGGTTTCGACGCACGCAAGATCTTCTTGCGCGTGGGCTTTCTAGCAGCTGGGACAGTAGACCAGGCTGATTGGGAGACCTGATAACTTTCCCTGAATGCCCTCATAGGACCTCTATCCTCGAAGGCAATAGGAACCTTGGAGAAGCCATTCTGAGGACTTTGCCAGTGCTTGAAAGCTGCTTTTCCGCAACCACGACTGGACAATCCTCCCACGACACGCTTTACGATGTGTAAGGACCCATAGACCTCAATGGTAGCGAACATGCATCGTTTATTCCAGCGCCGAAAGACCAGATCGACTCGTTGGACGTGAGCTTGTGGATATTCACCATCATCTGAAGCAAGCACGAGTCTTCGAATATCGCCTGGACGGTGTCCTGCTTTACATTGTATGTTGATAGCGAATGGAGGTTTATCGGACAGCCCGTAATGCTTTCGGAGCTCGTCCAGCAAGCTTGGAAATTGGCTCGAGGGAGCTGTAGCGGGCTCCGCACGCCGACTACTCAATGATCCTGCCAGTTCTTGATCATATCTGCTTTCTTCCATCACGAGGTGCTTATAAGTCAGGCCACATCTCCATGAATCAGCGGCTGGGCACAATCAGAGAAACGCGGGAGACGCAGGCGATGAAAGTCGCGCTAGCCTTAGCGCGCCAAGACTTTTGGTTTTGTAGAATCTCACGTCGTTACGTCGAGTAGCTCTCGATTAACCTCCAGGTACATAAATCCACCCATGAAGCTACTTGATTGTACGTCGTAGCCAATATTGCTGATCCGCCGACAAATGATCGAGCTAATTGGTTTGTCTACAGATTTCTACACAGCAAGCAGGAGCAAGCTGGACAGCGTTGAGTTTCGAGCTTCTTCTCCTTCGAGATCGTTGTGTTCTTATCTAGCTCTGAACTACTGATATTGTAAAACATTGGAAGATCTTGCCGCCCATCTACTGATCATACGTTCACCTTCAACGTAAGGGGAATGTTTTACCTTTTTTCCGTTGGTCGTATTGAAAATCTGTGTGGCAGGGGATGATTGGCTTACTAGCTGTACCCATGAATTACTTGTAGGATGAGAATAGCGAGGATAATGGGTGATAGATGGATGGTCTTTCCTAGCCTTGTTCAGGTATTTTTTTCTCGGCAGCATGTCACTGTCGGAGTAATATCTGTCAGGCTCGGAAGTTAAGTAAGCGCATATTTAGCATATGTGTGTCATCGCTCCCTGCGAAGAAGCTGTCGAGTCAGACACCATCTGTTACTCATTACATCTGTCGATGTCACTCGCCTACAGTGACAGCTCTGTAGGAGATTTGACATATATAATCCCTCCACAAGATCTTCTCTTCAAAAAAAATTTCTACTCAATACAAATTGAATTCTTCGACCCAAGATCTCGAACAAGAAGTTACTCCAATCTATTACCCTGTATCAGTCCAAGTCCAGCTTTTCAAACCTTCTTGTTTCGCCACCACACAATGTCCCGGCGTGGCCCACCCCCCTGCTCCGATCCAAACATCTACCCTGGCCATAACCACGACGAGGAGTACTTCGCCGTTCTCAACAACATAGCTAGGCACGGCATCCGAGGAACCCGCGAGCTCCTCGATCTCTTCAGCGGGCGCGTTCCCAACGCTGCTGCTATCATAGACGACATTTATTTGATGGGCGCCGACGAGTTCTTGCTACAGCATTATGATTTACTACCTGGCGGCGCCGGTCACGCTTCATCCATGGGAGGCGGCCGACACGGCGGCATGCATGGTGGTCATCCCCATCATCCACCGTCGCGAAGACAAGGCGGACAAGGAAGACAGATGATGGACGATCACCATGCTCCTGGGTTTCTTGATGGGCATGGCGGTCCGGCAGGTGGGCGAGGTCGAGGAAGAGGCTTCTCTGACTTCTCTGACTCAGAAGGGGATGACACCGAATATTCGGTCGAATCTCGCTTGCCACATCGCTCAGGAGGTGCAGGAGGACGGAACCCCATGGGAGGTCATGGTCACGGTTTCGGTGGCCCTCAGGGTGGCGGTGGAAGCCATCGGGGACCAGGCGGGCGAAGAGGAGGCCATCAGGAGTCAGATGATGGCTTCTTCGACGACGAGTATGAAGATGATGATTTCGACGAGTATAGCTCCGAGGAAGACAGCATTCACGGGAGATCTGGGCGTCGGGGTGGGCCGCGGGCTGGAGGAGGTGGTATGAGGAGGCGCCACGGGGTACTCGATGATAGCTCTGAGGAGGAGGGAATGTCTGTCCTTTCCATGGAGGAAATGGAGCAACACCGCGGTGGGCAGCGACGAGGGGCTCGCCGCCCCGGTGGATGGTGAGCGGAGTACTAGAATGCGGTGTCGGAGCAGCCTGCATATCTTGATGCTGATGCCTGCCGTGTATGCAGGCTGCTAAGTCTTTGGTTATCAAACCTTATGAAATTGCATATTACATTGTCACACCCCCTTTTCCATGCTTGTGCATATACTTCGGAGAAAGGACTTCAGCTACCAACTTCAAAGCTCGCGAAGAGTCCGGTACGTGCTACTCGACTTCTATTTTCCGTTTTGCTCTACCGATTTCTCGATCGCCGTTACCAAAACAGCGTTAACAGGATAAATACTCTGCAGAGCAGATTACTCGCAATCTCTACTCTTGTTCTTCACATCACATGATCCTAGCTTCTACGTGTTTCAAGGTAACTACGTCATCTATTGAAACAAATAACATAGGAAGACGTGAGTGTGCAACGGCTCCTATGATATAGTTTGTGTTCAGGTTCTACTCGATCGTTGACATTGTTCTTTCCTCGTCTGCTTCTCTGCTTCAACCTGTCTAGCTTTCAGCCTTGGTGTTGGTTTTCGATATACCATCATGGATCTTGTTATTCCCTGCTGTCTACCTGCCCTGTATCGAATCTGGATAATCAATCAAATTTGGTTGTTATGCGTAAGGAATCAGGACTTCGCAAGGAAGTCTGACACACAGATAATGAAGGTGAGTTTACATGCCTCTTTCACCTACAACCATGACTAGTATTACTCCGACGAAGTTCCTTATCGAGCAGTCAGACGCCTGGACAAAGCTATATAAACCCCCTCCACCTCGGCCCCCTAGTTCTCATAACCCTTCCTCCCAAAAACCCTTCCCTCCGCAAAACCCCAAACATCCCCAAACCTTCAGACCCTCAAACGCTAAATCAGCGATCCCCACCCAAATTACACCATGTACGGACGCCCCAGCCGCCACGCTCACGGGCCAAACCCCAATCATCAGCCGCACCAGCACCAGCATCAGCAGCATCAAGGGCACGCCCCCTTCCCCACCCACCCCTCCCCCTGCACCACCCCACACAACTGCAGCAACCACCACAACGCCTGGACAACCGCCATGCACCACATGCGCACCCTCGGCGTCAGCTGCCCCGACCACCTCATTCACATCTGGCTGCACCGTCGGGGCTCGGACCCGCATGCCGATTCGACGCGGCTGATGTTTGAAGCTATGGGAAGATCGATTGATGTGGATGAGCATTTGGGGTTGCTGCCGCCGAGGGGTATGTTCCCCACTGAAGAAGAATGGGACGGTGCGCCGTCGAGGGGAGGGGGGGGCATGCTGGGGGACGAGATGGGGGGTGGGGGGAGGGGGGGCGCGAGAGAGATGGGTTTTACGGGTGAGTATCGTCATGGGTTTGATGGCCGGCGAGGAGGTGAAAGAGATCCTTGTGGAGGGAGGAGACCAGGCGGCGAGGGGTCGGAAGATGGCTATGTGAACGATGGCTTGGATGGCTATGAGATTGAGAGTTCTGATGACGAGGAGTATGGGCGAAGGCGTGGGCACCGGGGCGGGAGTAGGGGTCCGCCGAGGGGAGGGCGGAATGGTCGTGGACGGTGGTGAGAGGGATGCGGTGCTGTGAAGGGGAGGCAATTGGGTCCTGCGATCTTTGGTGCATGATGGGAATGCTTGTTCTGTATGCTGGAGATAAGATATCTTGCTGTCGAGAGATTATCGAGTTGCGTGCTTGGTTTAGTTTGTGCTTCGAGATTCTTGTAAAGCCCTCGATATTCTGCCTTCTTTCTCAAATCCAATTTTTTTGACGTCGACATCAATTCTGTTTTTCGGATCGATACTGTCGTGTTGCATCTGTAGTCTCGATCTGGAGAAATGACCTATCTCAGATCTAATGAATAACAAGTACGAGACAAAGCAATGATAGTACTGACTCGACAAATATCCTCGCGAACTGATATGACACACCAATGACGAAATGGGTCTACCAGCCCTGACTGTACGCAGCAAAAATCCGAATCACTCTCACAGCATCACTTTAGCAAGGAGTCAGACGCTCGACAATGCTTATATAAGTCTTCAATTCGCTCCTATACCTCTCCCAGCTTTACAATTGTTCCACTCACCAGGAACCCGGGGAGCTGCTCATCCCTCTCACACAGACTATCAGCTCACTAGCCATCCCTTAGACCTTCAAGCTTTCAGACTCAATTTATCAACTAGGTCCCAATCTTCACAATGTACGGACAACCCAGCCGTCGTTCTCACGGCGCGAATCCTCATCATCAGCACCAGCACAACCATCACCACTCAGAGCGTTTCCTCAGCCACCCTCCTCCAGGCTGCATTGATCGCGTCTCCTGGCGTAACGTCATGAGAGATATGGAAGGACTCGGCATCACCACCCCAGATCAACTCATCCACATCTGGACGCATGATCTCGGCTCAGACCCAGTGGCAGATGAGGTCTTTGAGTGGTTTATGAATGCGGGCCAGTCGCTTGTGGAGCACGTGCATCTTGGCTTCCTGCCGGACAGCATTTTAGACGAGGGCCACATGACTGCTACGGGAGATTTAATCGTCATGGATGGAAGTGGCACTGTCCATGTTTATCATGGCGCCGGCGAGGGACATCGGACACGGGGCGGAGGGCATCGGACGCCGCGCGGGGGGCGGAGGACGCGGGGCGGAGGATCTCGGACACCGGGCGAGGGATCTCGAACACCGCGCGGGGGGCATCGGACACCGCGCGGGGGCCATCGGACACCAGGCGGGGGAAGAGGAGGGCACCACGAGGAGCTGGAAGATAGTTTCGGGGAGGAAGAGCTCTCTGAGCTTTCCGAAATTGAGGAAATGGCGCACCACAGCGGTGGGCCACGACGGGGAGGCGGTGCATCGAGGGGACGGTCTCGCGGGGGAGCAAGAGGACGGGGCTCTGGGCAGAGGAGATGGTAGTATGAGTGCGAGACTGCAGTCGGGGAGTGGTTTCAGTTTGTGCGAATTGGCCTTTCTGATGCTAATGCTTGGCGTGCATGCTGATTGAGGAACAAAAGTGAAATGATTTTGGAGTAGCGTGCTGATTTGGCTTGCTTAACGAGATTATCTCCCCACCTTTGATGGTTACGATGTTGCTTCGTGTTTCGGAAGAACGGTGAGTAGTTTCGTCAGCCATAGTGGTCTTGCTGGTCGCTCGCAAACCGCAGAACAACGCAGATACGCCGTGCACATCGAGGATCTCCGTTCTCTGCTTCAATCAATAGTCATGGACTGCTTTTTAGCATGGCCGTACTGTTATTAAGTAGTCTCGTCATATGCCTTTCGCCGTATGCCTGACCAGTCTCTCAAACAGCGACTGGGTTCTGAAGCACCGAGACAAAAATGCATATCCGTGACGCCCTTACAACGCTTCGCTTCTCCCGTCGATGCTTGATACCAATGGATTGTTAGTTGCAGGTATGCCGCAGTCACTTGGCCTGAACAATAATTTCTGAATATCGATGCTGTCTTTACTGGCTATCCGACGCTAACGCCATGTATGATAAGCCTGGTCCTTAGTGGCGGCAAAGGGTCCGAAACAGCTTTTAGACAGTTGGTGACTAGGTTCGGAGAAGAATGTACTCCGAATGAAGCGAAGGAATGCGGTCTCCTTTCACGCAGATGCGGCGGAGGAGGTAGCGGCGGGGGACCTGGTGGGGGAGAGACAGGTGGTGAAGGAGGAGGAGAATCCGGCGGTAAAGCAGGCGGCATCGGAGGTTCCACCAGCAATGTTGGCAGTGAAGCACAAGAGCAAGTCAATGAGGAAGCCCCCTTGGGAGAGCGCACCCACTCCACCCTCCGACCCGTCAAACAAGGACCCAGATCCCAACCAGGAGTAGCAAATTGCGCTTGCCGTACAGCAAGGTCTCCGAATCCATTGTGCAATAATAGCCGCGGTCGCGGTATGGGACCAAGGCTTACTGTGTGCTCTGCGTGGTAAATTAGCTAGGTTAGCTAGTTGCTCCTTTGCGTCCTCCGCCCACCCCTCCCCACCCTCCTGCGGCTCCTCCGAAACCTCCGGCTCCCCCGCCTGCACCTCTGAAGGCTCCTGCCCCTGGAAAGCCTGGACAAAGAATCCCGGAATTGAAACGACGCAAGCTAATCGACCTTCTGATCAAAACACCAGATGACACCGCGGAAGAAGAATGCGAACGTGCATTGATATCTCCGGATATCAAAGCCATCTCTCGCCGCTGCGGCGGAGGTGGCGGCGGTGGAGGAGGAGGAGGGGGTAATCGATCAGAAAGGCAGCGGCGACATTACCAGCAGAGCCGGCGACTGGAGCCCCCAGTTCCTCGAACCCGTAGTAGTCGCCGCCAAGAATAAACCCAGGCCTCAGCTTTGAGTTGCCTGGCGGCAACTATCTCATCTGGCTACGCCGAGGGTCTTGTCTGCGCGAATTGTGAAATTGGAGGTGGGGAAGAGAAGAGAAAGGAAGCACGACGCCGACCCCGAGCGCTCGTCCTGCGCCAGAGACACGCGCTCCTTTTCTGGCGCCCCCACCAAAGGCCCCTGCACCAGCTGCGCCGAAGAGTGGAGGAAGCACCAGGAGTGGCCTGACGAGAGTGCCGTCGAGGGAAAGAGCCTTGAGGGAAACAAACGAACTGCACTGTGGATGGGTTGGGGTCGCTGATGGGAAGAAAATCGAGAAGTATGGAGGTCAGACGGTACTAGACTCGGGGTTTAAGGGGGTGGATGTGTTTCACTATGGGGTCGAGTAATTGTATTCGCTTTTTGTTTTCGCGTGCGATATAGAGTATTCTGCCTTCGATGTCAGAGTTGCTAGACCATCCTTGCCGTGGTAGAAAGCCGTATTTATGCCCAGAAGAAAGAGATCTTAGGATCGAGAAATCTTGTCACAAAATAGTGAGAGCGGACGAAAGCGAGGGGAGGGAAACGACATGCAGCGTACAGACTTGACACATGCACGGTGAGATACTCACGGAGGCAACAAGCTACCAACAAACCTCAATCATCCTGGCCCCAAAACGGCGCCTATGTTGCCTGTGCCTCCGCACAAGATCAGAGCTCAAAAGGCCCCTTTGTATCTTATACCTTCTATCCCACGGTCTACCGTCTCTCACATCATACGGTTCCGACTCACTGCCATGCCCTTCCTCTTTTATCACGGTCGGACTATAAAATCCCCTTCCTCGCCAACTCAATCTTTCTCGCCGCCTCTCCAGCCTTATAACCGCCCTTACTGGCACAGATCTTACTGCCGTCTCCAAGCTCCAGCTTGTCCTCTACCGCTGGAAAAGCGCACGGGCAATGATGAGGGAAATGGACGCAGGCGAGGGTTTCAGGACAGAGGTAGTTTGTGCAGTGGGCTGCATGCGTAAGGTCAGCTCCGGAGACGTAGAAACTTGGAGACGCGGGGGAGAGAGTTGAAGGAAGGGTATATACCGCTCTCGTATGTTTGTTGATACCAGGTTGAGTCGCTGGCGACGTTTTGGGGTTCCTGGTGCTGTTGCGGTTGCTGCTGTCCTTGGAACATTTGCTCGAAGAACTGGAATTGGGCGGTGCCGAGCGTGGCGAAAGCGCTCAGTAGGAGGGGTGC
>JAABUW010008023.1_pt1 | contig 12479 bp, 18 predicted proteins | sample 5560081 | NCBI WGS metagenome assembly JAABUW01 (sample SAMN10711882, study PRJNA513363) | rock metagenome | isolation source: Antarctica rocks | place: Antarctica: Victoria Land, Knobhead sud | reverse complement strand
AGATAGAAGTGCTTCAGTGTGACGCCCTGTGGGTATGGATCCTTCAGATCGCGGTTGGAGACGAAGCGCTTGAGCTCCACTGGCTTGCATCTCTCGTAGCGCAAAGCGTGCTGCTGGAATGGTCGTTTGACACCAGACATGTATGACGACTCGAAGCCATAGCGGAGATCATACAACGCATCGCGTCGCTCTTCCAGCATGTCGTATCTATCCAGGGTATCGTATGAAGCGTCAGTCGTGAGAGAGATGTCATCCGAGAGTTCGCTTTCTACGTCCGATGGCTCGCACATTTCTTCGGATTGAGCAATCGCTGTGCCATCGTCGTGGTTCTCCATCGTGGGAGAATTGCGTTGTTGCGTGGTCGTGTGGTGTAGAAGCGCCGGACAAGTTTGAGGTGCTGGAGAGGTTGCAATATCAAGTGAGGTCAATGGAGGTTTCAGGCAGCCAAAGACCCTGGAACGCGTCGCGTACACTCACGTCCAAAGCGGAAGGAGCGACTTACTATCTCTCGCATGCCGGATTCACGTAAAATCATGATAGTATCGGCTGTACTGGCATCAACTCTAGTGGTGACTTGGAGACGACTTCCGCCGGCGCAGCTATACAGCGGATCTTCTTCTCCGACACTGAAACTGGTCAGGCAGCACCACATCATCGACGGCACTGGTAGCTCCCTCGAACGCTCAGATGAAGACCGAGCATCGCCTGACCTACGTTCGTACTACCCAGGCATTGCGGCAGGTAGCTGATCGCAGTGCAGTCTAAACACACCAAGCTGGTTGGCCTGCCCATCTTCACAACGGGACATGGCGCCGCCATCAGCCAGGTCTGCCCGGTTCGTTTCTGCTCCATCGAGGTACACTGATGTTGTTAAATGCGCAGCCCGCGAACCCGGTAGCTCGAGCACACCCCTGTACGGGTGGAAGATGCGTGAGCCAGCCATTGGTCAGTCGAGCCGCGCAAACCTTGTTCGTTTACTAGGAGGGACGACGCCACGACAACTTCGACCTCACGTTCATTTCACTATTCTCTTCCATCTGTATTATAATTCTCTTCGATCACGGGCAGACGAAGGCAACATGAGTACAGCAGACGTCAGACCCTATCTGCCGGGCAGATCGCATGGTGCATGGAGTTCATGTGGACTATCTCGGGCTCGTTTGGCGACCTGCAGTACACCCCGGGCTTACTGTGCCTGTCCGATGATGACCTGTCACTTTTCAGTAGGCTTTGTGGGTCTGGGCCAGCGAGAGAGAGGTCTACAACCGTTCCCGCCATGCCTTCGACAAGAGAGAGGCTAAATTCTAAGGCGTATCTTCTCAATCATTAATCTTGCCAAACAACTTCTACTCTTCATCCTCCCTCGACCTCGTCTTTCTTTCTGTACTCGTTTCTTTTATGCGTCGTGAGAATACCAAGCTGTTTTTCGACCAATGTCTTCCCTCAGCACTTCTTCTGCACCGTCTGCGGCCAGTTCATCTTCTTCAACCCACCAACAGCTGCTCACGCTAAATGGCTCGTCAGTGCCGAAGCAGTGCAAAGTTTGCGGTCAAACGAGACCTCACGCACAGTTTCTCCCCATGCGTGGCAAGAACCCAGTCAAGACGTGCGCTGACTGTCGTGGATTCATTGTCAACCCATCTTCGCTCCGCGCTGAGAAGCGGACAATTGACAAGATAGTCGAGCTTGAGTCAGCATCTCGAGCTACGCCTTCACCACCAACACGAACATTTTCCTGCCCGGTAGGCAATTCAGATGTAAGGGCATGGGCCAAATCGGTCCCTGGGGGACGACAGGTACCCGCATACACCAGTCGGTTCTCGGACCCGCCGTTGCTACAGATAGATCTGGCTAACGATTGCTAGTTGCTAGCACCCTCTACCCGTCCCGTTGGTGTTGGTACTACGCCAATGAGGCCAAAGCGAAGCAAAAGCTATCCGAACCAGCCCTTATCCTTGCCCTTCGTGACCGGCCAGACCCAAATCAACAGGATCGCATTGTCGAAACACTTGTCGATTTGGGTATCGAGGACCCCAGAAGATGGTGGCGACACGGTGGGAGGCAGGTGGTCATTGATGTCGAAATCATATCGTCAGCCATTGATGGAGAAGAACAGGGCGACTATGTGATGTCAAGCGACCGCTCCATACGGGCGAATGGTCGGCACATTCTGGAGCACTTCTGGCTGGGCTCTGCCAGCTGTAGCCCATTGCCTCCCCGCAATCACGATACTGGGGAGTTGCGACCACAATCGAGTCGTCTCACGAACACAACACGGACGGGTACTCCGTATCTGCCAGCAATGAGTAATGCAGACCGGCAGCAGCATGCTCAAGGCGCTTTGACGGACAGTGGACTCGATCAGAATCTATCCAACATCACACATGAGATCGTCGATGAGTTGCAAACGCAGCGCATCGTAGACCATGAGATGAGTGAAGGCTTCCGATCAAGCGAGCCACTGGATGTGGACGAGGCCACATTGCAGCAGCGTTCCAACAGCCCTCCGAGCGAATATGCAGCAGACTACGATCAACATCATGGTTACGAGGCTGTGTCAGGCTCTGCGGCAGCTCGCCAGGATTCAAGCAATCCACTTGCAGCAATCGATGGCCGAGAGGTAGCTGTACAAGCACCCGAACACGACGCCGCCAGCATGGCCTCCGTTCATCCGACCAACGAAACACGCCATGACGACGCTGTAAGCACAGCCTCGCTGCACACGGCAGATCGAGCACCCAATGCCGCCGCCGCCGCCGCACACGAGACTTCCAGCGGGATCATGCAGGCAGACGACGCCGCTCTCGAAGGCATGACAAACGCCAGTGAGCTCTTGTGCCTTCGAAGACTCGTTGTCCTGCCCGCCTTACAGCAGGCGCTGCGTGTACAGTCGACGAATCTTTCTGCAGGCGAGGGCACCTCTATCAATGTCCACCTCGCTCAGCAGACGCTTGCTGACGTGCTCAAGCCACAGCCGCAAAAAGTACACAAACATGCTGGCGCATCGGCTAAGCGCTCGAACAAAGAGCAAGCCCGCCTGAACAAGTTCGAAGTAGATCTACAACGACTCCACAAGAAATATGACGCGTTGGCAGAACAACATGTGGCGATGCAAGAGCGTTTGGGACATCCGTTGTTCAAGCCGGCGCAAGAAACACAGAAGAGCACGCAATATCAGCATTCGCAGACTTTGGTGCAGTCCATGGCCGAAGACTCTACTCGTCAGGACACTCCTGTCGTCGCTGGGTCCGGCGAATTATGCGACATCCCCGAGACAGAGTTTTTGATGGCAGGAGCCATGTGATGCAGTGTTCGACGATGTGAAGCCGAATCTGTATACCGTGGAGAGGCCACGGAGGGCACAGGGCTAGTCGAACTCTTTTGTCGAAGCCGATTGATGCGTTGAAGTATTAAATGACTATATATGTATAACGAGACATTGGTATACTTGCATTCATGATCACAACGCCTGGACCAAATTTATGTGTTCTGAGCGATCTGCCAATACAATTCCAAGTCCAGGGCTCATCCAATGAACAAGATACTACTACATCCTCAGGCACTGTGTCCAGCAACCTCACTCACCCGCTTCGAATAACAATGTTCACCTTCAGCTGTCTATAATCCTTGAATCCCTGCAAGACCAACTCGGAGTTCGGTCGGTACCGTATAAGGTGAACTAGAGTACGGCGAAGGAGTTGTCAGTCAGCGCTTGTGGTCATGATATGGCCTTGGACTTCCTGTCGTCTTCAACCTCACATTGGAGAGCTACCTATCGCAGGCAATCAGCGCGGGAAATCTGGGTAGTCTGCGCACATACGCACCTCTGGACGACTGCAGACAGCCTTAGTGATTGCCAACAACAGAACGCCTTCGTCGTTCTGATCATCGTACATGAAGGTAGTGAGATATAGAAGTGTTGCAATCCCCGGCTGATATTTAGAAAAGCAGATCATTCCATCGTACGTCCTTCAACTTACCATACTGAAGCAAATCAGCTACATCACTCCGGCCACAATGGCCATTCTACGGGCCGCTCTCGCTTGCCTGGCCTTCACCTATTCGGTTGCAGCACAGGTACTTCAGCCGACCACAGACGATGCGACTGACACCGGAGCCATAATGGATTCGATTTCGCGCCCCCGGCCTGGAAGCGTCAAGAGGACGCACCCACGCCGCCATTCAGCTTGGATGACCCGTTGCCAGAAAACGGAGAATTGTTCACCGACACCGATGCCTGCTGCGGCGATTTCAGCTGCAGTGTCGACCGATTTCAATTCACTCAGAAAATCAGTACCACCAACCTTGCCTGCCAGCCGGCATGGGATATCTCACAGTTGGCAGGGCCGATCGCTGTCAGCCTGTTCGCGCGCGGGCGCCCATCTTCCCGGATGGCAATCTCATGTCTGCGAACACCGATTCTTTGCGGATGATGCGTGCACCGTTCCCGCTGCGTTTGCCTTCTCAGATGGTAGTGACGGCGTGTGCGTTTCTCCTCCGCTGTTCAGGACTGCGGGCGCCTCCATCGATTTCATACAAACTCTCTGCGTGCCTGCTGGAAGAACGGATCTGTTGGACTCCTCGCTATCGCTACCTGCTGCATCAGCCTTCGCAGAGTTCTCGCGGTAGTAGGGGCAACAACATGGCAGGAGTAGTCGAGTTCAAGGGTGTTGTACTTGAGTCATGGCGCTTGTTTGTTCGAAGCCCTTGGAATGGTGGTATTCAGATGTTCTTGTTGAAGAAGGGCTGCCCTGACCTTCCGATTCTTACATCCAGGTAGACCGGTACATTCGTGTGGGGCGCGTGATTGATAGAGCATACATCCACAACATCACATCGACATGCCAGCATCTGGTATGTTTTCGTTCGAAAGGGTGGGACCCATAAGCAATGCTCAGGGTGGCCGATGATAGGCCGATCTAAACAGTCCGTGCATCGAACTCTATTCACTCCACTTCGACTTCAGCTTCACACCTCCAACGTCCCAGTTGCATGTATGCTTGTGGCATCGTCGCGATTCACAGTTGACTGAGCTCCTCAAGATCAAGCCAATCAATACCTTGCAGGTTGCAGAGGTGCCGGACGAAAAGAATCCAGGTCCGGTCCTTATTCTCTGCAGCTCCCCGGTTGATGTGTCATTTTCCCCGGCGTCAGAGGTGGCGGTTGGCATGCACTGGTCGCTTTTGTACTGTCTCGTTTGTCGGATGATATTTCCCTCGTTTCCCGACTGCCTGTAGCTCATCTTGCTTGCCTCCCAGGAAGCAAGGTCCTACCGCACTGGCAAGAAGCTTTGCTCGTCATGCCTCCAGGACAATTAGCTCAAACGAGCGCGGATGCTAGGCCCCTGAAGAAGGCTAGAACATCGCGCAGTCCTCCTCAGCAAAGACGAACGCATCCCGCACAACTGGAGTATACGCTAAACGTTGCATCACAATCTATCAGTGTCTATCCTGATGATCTTGAGTCCTGGTCGGAGGCACAAGTACTGCCTGAGTTCGCATGTTCGTACCTTACTGCTATACTGACCGAGATCATGCTAATTCCCGTTCTTAGCACCTGGAAAGGGCACCGTCCGCACTGGAAGCTGGTGCTACTTCAAAAGCGAAGGCAAGACTCCAGCAGGCCATAATATGTCAGCAGGTGCAGCAGGTGATAGGCCAGGCGTTATCCTCGAGATCAGGCGAGGCTCGAATCGAAAAGGCCTCCCGACTGCGGAAGGCTGCGTGGTGGTTCTGGTCGCCTGGGCGGCGCTGTATATGGACCCACTGCTACTCAAAAGCAAGAACGGATGGACACACTGTAAAGTAGGGGAAACCTTCACCATCGAAAGTGTCGATGCGATCGAGTGGGTGATCAGCGGGCGAATCAGAGACGGATGCATTGTGACAGAGCTCCGCGGCCGCCGCGAGAAACACTTCCACCTCCTCCCATCGGCTGAGGTCCCCTTTGCCGTTTCAGCGCAAATGCAGGACGACACGGTCGATGGTAGGCGCGGCGTACTCATTGCATCCAGGACAATTCTGCAAGTAACGGACAATGGGGCGAATCGGCGAACTCGGATTGGTGTTCCGCCCGGAAGTGACGCCGATGCTGAGGTAGGCACTGCGGATGCAGACACAAATGACCAACAATCCCCGATCAAGATCGAGATCAAGCCCGAGCCGCAATCGGAGGACGACGACTCATCCCAAGACGAGGATAGGTTGCGGAACGCAATGCAGGCACGAACCAAGTTAGATGCACGACAAAGCTCAAATGACACTTCCTCGGGGACATCCAAGATTCTGAGCAAGTCGGATGCAATTCTGCTTGCCGCCTGGAACCTAGCCGTGCTGCTTGGAGCTTGCGACCCGGGAGCACCAATCTGCTGGGACACATCGATCAAGATAGGATGGCATTTGGTGGTGACGATGAGTAGTTGGAGGATGTGAATGCTCTACTCCAAGACGATTATCGGAACGGTGGTCAAGCCGGTGGAGCCGATTCACATTCAGCATGCATATATATGCAGATCTACTCGCAATACATCTGGTAACAAAAGACCGCGGCATTGTGGAGTACTTAATTCCGTTCAGCGCACGACGATTTTCCTTCGAAGGTGAATATGACTACGAGCTTGCCGAAGAAGATGCGCAGAGAAAGAAGCAGAGCGTATGGAAGTCATCGAGGAGGCTCTCGCTGACGGGCCCTATCACTGTGGATGGACCGGGTGCTGGGCCCCAAGCAGCGTTGGTTTGGGCTTGCCGGTGGTGGACGCAGTCTTTACAAGGGTATTGTTGTTTGTGGTGGGAGGGTCGTACCATAACCGATCGATTTGACGCATTCGAGCCCGGAACAATGGTATGCCGTGAGAACATCGGCTCAAGGAAGATTCTCGCCGAATCGAATGCGAAGTCATGGAGGTAGGGCGAATTGTACTTCTTATGGGCCAACGGTTGGACGGTATGTGGCCGCACTATGATGTGCAACTGGGAGTACGAGGTTGATGGTTCATCAACCTGTTCTACGCATTGGAGGTAAGCACGATTCTGCGTCGAGAAACGTAGACTCGAAGTATAACCGTCGTTGCTCACGATGCAAAAATTGGCAGTTGCTGAATTTTCTGTCTTTCTCTAAAAAGTGAAAAGTGGTCGACAGTATTGTCAACCAACTTCGAATTCCAACCACTCTCTAGGATACCATCAGCACGTCTTCTTCAAACATATTCCTACATTAAAGGGTTCAGCATGTGCTTTCACATGCTCGTTGCCATGTGCGACCATCTTCATAAGTATCCAGACATTTTCATCCCAAATTTCACCTCCGGAACTACCACGATTTGATGATCCGACCGAAAGCAACCTCGCCCATCAGACCTCGCCATGGCACTGTCAGAAGACTATCGCGCCGCATGCAGGTCCAAGAAACTGCTTGACGTCTGGGAACCAGTGTCAGAAGTGCGCTTCACCCTGCCTGACTGGCTTGGCCCACTGTCAGAGGCACGTCAGTCGCCGGATCTCACCAGTTGGTTCAAGCCTGCCCAATTCCCATGCACGATGTGCTAATTCCGCCAGCACTCCTCCACGACCACCGCTCCGTCTTCCACAAAGGTGACAAATGCTGGGTCAACACAGTCTGCCATGAGACGGAAGAAGAAACAATCCAGCCCGCTCTGGTAGTGGACATCCGTGCCTGTCCCGTCCACCAAGCGGGCATTACTGAGCCGCACACTGTGAACCCCTGCTTGGGGTGAGGGTGTGTTCAGATCACTGACGTGGAGCGAGGGCCAGAGGTCTTCAGAGAAATCTAGAATGGTTGTTTGGGATCCAGAAGGCTTTCAAGTTCCTGATCTGGCACATGCGCATCTCCATGTAGAATTGTCTTCGTCCTCTCAGATCTTCGCTCTTTGCCTCTTCCATTCCTTCATCCCTCCAGGCCATCGAAGACCATCTTTATATTTCTCTATCTCCAGACCTAAACATATATCACAAACATCAACGATGACGGCGGAAAACATCTCGCGTTTCCGTAGACAACGTACGCACCATAAGCGTTCCCAAAGCGCTCCGCCTGGGGTCAGGACGCTCATTCCGGGCATCCGCTCATCTGGCCGAGCGAGTCGAAACGATGCCAAAGGCATACAGGACCGACAGGCACCTAGATCAACTTGCCGATCGTTATGACACGGGCAAGCGCTTCTCTCTACAACTATCTGCGTGAAGTCGAAGAGGCCGAAACATTGGAAAAGCCCCAGGCGCAGATTTCAGCCATCGACCAGTGGTCGTTCCTGAAAGCTGATTCGGAAGTGAGATGCTCGCATCCAGATATGCTTGCACGTCTATCTCAGACCAGAAGGTTGGAAGATTTCATCAGTTCGTCTCCTGAGCCCGTGAAAGTGGCAATGTGTTACTAACCACCATCAGTCTTCAACGGCTCTCAACGCACGGTCATCCGTAGGAAGCGCTGGTGTTGGGTTCGTGTGGAGAGCGACAGCAAGATCACAGAAGACTTGATGAAGCCGGCGATGGTCCTTGACATCCGTGAGGTCCCTCCTTGGACGCTTCTACCATTCAACTTGCATGTCGCCATCTACCTAGCTTGGGCCGAAGAGTACGCTCGTGGGTGGTACAAGACTGGTAGCGACCTGTCGATCGTCGCCGGGGAGACTATCGTCTCCGACATCCAGGGTGTGGATACGGAAGGCGTTCTGTGGAAGGTCGAAGACGGAGTCGAGAAGCACTACCGGCCTTCCGCCGTGAATGGTGAGATTTGGGATGGACTGCTTCGTGAGATCGATCATGACACGTTTGGCCAGGTGGGGGTACGGGACTGGCTTCGCCATTCGACTGGCAGGACATATCTACGAGGTCTACGGTAAGCGCCAGTCTCATACCTAATGTTCACAATACCCTGACCATTAACTCTAAGCAAGTTCTCATGGATGACCATGCGAACAGATGTTGCACAATCGTGACTGAACTGCTGGCAGAGACTAGCGGTCTCGGGTTCCTGAACTTAACGATAGAGAGTATGCATATATCACAATGTGATAGGTTCATGTCAACCACCCAGAACGCTATCCTGCAGACGTAGCGTCCCCATGTTCGTCGTCCAATCACTCTCCACGTACCTGCATATCCCCGACGGGCTTCCGCAGTGCATGCATGCACAGATTACCATGACTTTACTTGAGCTGGGTGCGAGTTGCAGCATCCTTTCGGAACCTTCAGTCCTGCTTTTGCTTGTCTCGTTCTGTAGACAAGCTCCCACCTCTAGTTCAATCAAATACTCATAATGGCGCCGCCAAACAACTCATCCATAACGGCGAGCCGCGGACATCGCAGATTACCGGCGGGCGAATCGATCCCATCCCAACGTCCACAAGTCTTCTCCTCGCTCAAAGTCACTTCCGAGATCGTGATCCCACATCCGCCTTGGCTTGGCCCGTTGTCCGAGACCCAATCGTTGGATGAGTATACAAGTCCGTTCTCCCGATCGTCTGCACCGCATACATATTACACTGACACCTCTCGCAGTCACCGCAGGCGAAGAGAGCAGCACCATCCAAGTTGGCTCTTGGTGCTGGATTCGTACCAAAAAGTCAGATACCCTTGGAGGCGCCACCTGCCTACCAGCAGTCATTCTAGACATCCGCTCGACAGCCTCTCCACCCGGCTCCGCCGACCCTACCGAAGTTGTGCTGTTCGTGGTCTGGGGCATTGAGTATTTCCGCGCCTGGTGGAAAGCCGGGCCCAAGCTTGCGGTTATTCAAGCTGACACGATAGAGTCTGCGGTCGTTGTGTGCCATGAGGAAGGATCTCAGCTGGTGACTGACGATCGAGGGTCTGAGGAACGGTTCCTTCAGCTCTCAGCGGAGTCGAGGGTCTGGCGGAACTGTGTGTATGAGCTTGAGCATGGGGTTGCTGGGCCGGGGGTGCAGGAAGGGTTGTGAGGATGTGAACCAGGTGTGTGAAGAACCTTCGGACGTCTTGCCGACAGGCATGGACGCAGCTTTGGCATTGCCACAAGCCCATCGAAGACTGCTAGTCAGCTCACAGGCAGGCAGAGAAAGTTCAAGAAGTCAAAGCTCTCGCTGTCGCTCATGCACTGCTCCATCTATGCCGTTTGATGATGCCTGCAATCGTCAAGACTGTGAAGCAACGTTTGATCTTTGACTTTATCCGTTCCTTCTGCTGCCTGCCAAACTCCAGAGGGCACGCGGGTACATGTATGGTCACATACACGCTGCCGTCGGACGAGTCAGTTTCTAACATGTCACATCTCCTCCATCTGCATGTGACAACGCTTTGAGTTTTCGGAGGTTCTGGAGCCTTCTAGTTGTTTTCTCTCTCATCCATGACCACTTGGACAATCAATCTGAACTGCGACCGACCCACAGATACCAAAAGCGTCTTCAACCACGGCATCCTCCAGCGACTCTCAGCAAACACAGCCAGGGCAACACAATCCTGCTGAGCCTGAGACCGGAAGTGAATGCGACCTTCCCGAAGTCCTCAGACCACTATCTTCCTGCATATCGCTATCAGAACTCCTCGGTTCGCTGCACCACCCTTATCGAAACTACCGTGCTCGCTCACGTTATTCATAGTAATGGACGGAACAGACACAAGCACCATCCGCAAAGGCTCTTGGAGCCGCATGCGTCGCTCCACCATGACTCTTCCACTGTCAGGTAGAGAGCTGTACTGGACGGAGGTGGTGCTCGATATTCGCGGACGTGCGGACGGGACGACGGACCGCATTGGCGTCGTGCTGAACTGGGGCGCCTGGTGGCCCGACAACAGTCCGTGGCCCAACTGGTGGCGACCGGCGAACATGATCCGCATTGTTGATGGCAAGAAGGTCGGAGCTGCAATCCAGGGCGAAGGAATCGACGCGCATATCGTCACGAGCGAGGCCGGGGTTGAGGAACACTTCCGTTTGTTGAAGGCTTCGAATACCCAAGAGGTGAACTATGCTAGCTATGGGATGTGAAAGGCATGTCGATGCACGAAGATGTCTGCGGCGCAAGCAGAAGATCGAACACATGGCAAGCATAGACTGACTGAAACGCAGCACGGCCAGAAGCCTCGAGGACTGCCAGACAAGATCTCCGTCAGCCTGATCGGCATAGCAGGAGGCCGAGCAACTCACCGCCGACAAAATCAACCATCGTAACAGAATCGGTGGTATGGTCCGTCAGGCATAGAGCAGTCTTACAATGCAAACAATGAAGCCCGAAGGATCCAGTCTCCTCATCGCCGCGGTGTACATAATGCTGCCTCTGTTCAGTCTCGTAGTACCTGTAGTCGTTCGAGAAGGCGTGGCAGATTCAACATTTCCCCATGCTAACGAGACCCCGAGAAGTGGTAGACGAATGACTGTCGTTTCATCACATGTCCACTATCCTGTCCCGCGCGGCTCTTCCGTTATTTGCATGTGATAACGGCCGGATGCGGTGGAGCTTCGGGAGTCTTCCATGCAGAGTTTTCTGTCGTTTCGCAGAACGCTTGCTCTTTTTTCCTCTACCGTGATAGCAGCTCACAAGCAAACGGCCATCATGGCGCCGAAAGAACTCGACTCCAGAAGGCTGGTCTACTCAATGTGCGGCTTGAAGTGCTGAGAGGGTCCTGATCTATCGAAAGTGCGCATGTTGCATCCGCATTGGCTCGGTCCACGCTCAGATGCACCAGAGGTAGTCAGTGGTGAGAATACGTCAAGACATCTCTCGAGCTAAGTACCCGGAGCACTGACGCTTGACAGGAGCAAGACAGGTCGAACTGTACATTTGGTTCGAACCGATGAGAGGAGGACCGCTTTAGCCCGCCGTGATAGTTGATATGCTTGAGACTCCACATGCTCGCAAGACTATCGGCGGGGAGGAGCAGGTCATGGTCTTTCTTGCTTGGGGCGACGATCTGTTCAGACCGCTATCAGCCGGAGAAATGATCTCACTGCAAAAAGGCTGGGGAGATAGAACCCACTAAGCGCATTCGGCATGGGAACTATTGGGTCCGTTCGTATCGCGATTTCAGCGATGACTCCTTCAACCCCAGGTATCGTTACGCCAGGTGTCACTACGAGTTCGTCGATGATGCGGAGGCACCAGGCCCCGTACATCTAGTCGACCACACCATCGACCAGATACCGAGCGAGGCCGAGAAGATCCAGGACCATGTCGCCGAGGCTCCGCCGCAGTCCAGGACCAACGTCCCGAGCAAGACTCCGGAGGTGACGAGCGATGGTTGCCAGGAGATTGCAGATGACACAGACAAGCAAGTCGCAGCAGTCCATGATTCGCAGTTTGCAGCCGTCCACGACATGGCATCCGCGAGCAACCATGAGCTGGAAAATGCGGCAATCCACGACATGCCACACGAGCACGATCAGCAAAGCACAACCAACCATGACCAGGAAACCGGGACTGACCAGCATCTGGACATCGCATCCCTCACGACCATACCAACGACACTGCCGGATCCTTCAATACGAATTCCGCT
>JAABUW010008022.1_pt1 | contig 12479 bp, 11 predicted proteins | sample 5560081 | NCBI WGS metagenome assembly JAABUW01 (sample SAMN10711882, study PRJNA513363) | rock metagenome | isolation source: Antarctica rocks | place: Antarctica: Victoria Land, Knobhead sud | reverse complement strand
AAGGCTTGTACATTCCGACACTGTCACAACAGAAGATGTTTATGTAGCTCGCACCCAACACAGTAGGTCAACCAGCACAATGTCACCCTTCTGTGTTCGGGCTCACTGCTACAAAAATGACTATGAATATAGCGCTAGCCATGGCCAGCTACCGGTGCAGGCAGCAGTGTTGCACAATGAAAGCAGGCTGCAACGACGGCCTGCAATTTGCCAGCTATGCGGCACGCAAAGGGCATACAAAATAAGGGGCAGTGTTGTGCAAAACAGGACAGCTGTCTTCTGTAACCTCCAATGTGTACAGCAAAGCAGGAGACAAGCAGCAGAGCACATACACAAGGAGGTGCAGCAGTTTCCTGCTCAGACGAGCTTCCTCCCGCCAGAGGGAAGTTGTTTTGCGGCCTCTTGCAAATAAACAGCACAACTCTTGGCGTACAAGCTCAAAAACTTTGGCTTGGGGAAACTGCAGAAGCGCCAGAACTGTGCCTTTGGCTGCGCTGAGTCTCCAAAGTTGATACACTACACTCACAGCAGGGCACTACAAATTGAGTGTTGAGTGAATGAGCAATGCAGTTTAGTGTGTGCACTGATGCAAAATGCCACAGCAAATCGGGAAAGACCTGCACCTGGCAATGTGCTGCAATGCATTGGGATGATTCTACCACTATATACTATGGTGCAAAGGTAAAAGCACAGCAATAGCCACTAGCATAGTGCTAACGTACAATCATGCTGACTTTCATGACTATGATCACACACTCTGCAAGCATTGCCACAAAGATGAGACTTTGAACACCTAGTAACAGTTACAGTCGCTTCAAAGAAAAGGTCTGGCCTTAAACAGCAAATGCCAGTTTTGCGTTCTGCTTGCTGCAGCCGAGGCATGGGTGCTGTGCAAAACCAGCACTGCTCAGAAACTCTCGCACCTTCACAACCAAATCCCTGTAAGTACATGATGGAAGCTACTCACAGCACATAAATGTGTCATTGCTGTTGGTATCATTTTCTAGTCTTTTGCAATTCCGGAGCACATATTAGCAGCCTGAGTACAGTGTGTTGGGGTGTGAACTTGGCATTGCAAATGTGACTGTGTTTGCCTGAGTGCAACCTGCAGAGAAGGGGCACAGCCCTTTGTTTTACCCCTGCACCCTGTCAAGACAGACAGGGTGAAGCTTGGCAGGCTGTTGCAGTGCGCACAAATGAGTCATTGGCTAGCATATGTCCATAAGCATGACTGTCAGGAGGCCTAATCACATGCAGCTCAATCATGCATTCAAGGCATTTCCTGCTCAAATTGGGCGGGACCGTTAGGTTTTGTACAGCCCTCAGTGGGTCTTTGCAAGAGGACTGTGTCAGGCCTTGGGCACAACTACACAGTTGGACATGTAGTAGAGGCCAACCTGTTGGTCAGAGGAGTGCTGGGGTAGTTGTAGTAGTGCTCCCTAACCACCGTCACCAGGGCATTAGTCATGGCTCCACAAGCCCTAGTAGGGTCTGAAGGATCGGTGCTGTCAGCCGACGTCTCAGCATCCATACAGCCGCTGATGAGCACTGCAACATCCTTGTGGAGCTGGTTGCTGGGGTGGGGCTTTGACCCCGGCCGGCCTGCAGCACAAACTTGCATGTAAGACATGCTGCATTTGTTGCATCCATGCACTCAGGCACTGCTTCCCTCGTGTACCTTGCTGGCACATGAGTGATCACTGATGCTGCAACAGGCTTGACATGCATGCCTGCTGAGGCAGCAACTGCACTGCATTCAGGTCAAAATGGACATGCTAGCTCTGCAGCACCAGTCTGTTCTTGTGCATGCACAGCTTGGAGAGCAGAAGTGCATTCCACACTGGGTTCCTAGGTATCACCAGATGGACATTGCACTTCTACCACAAGGAGCTGACACTTCTGGCAAAACTTTTGATCTTGCCTTTGCTGTAAATGCTGTTCTGTGCTGTAACAGCGCTGCATACCTGAGATCCTAGGACGGCCACTGGTGCCCATGAGGGGGGCAGCCTGCTGGGTCAACCCCACTGGGGCCCCATTACCCCCTGAGACCCCGTCACCCCCTGAGGCCCCATTGCCAATAACCCCGTAACCTGCGCCCAAGTGAGGATCTGCCACCAGCCCACTGCTATGACTCAGCATCTGAGCTGCCTCACTGCCCTGAGTCGGGTGTGCCAGCATGCCATTGATCAGCGCAGGCTGAATGGCTGAGGTAGGGTCTGTTGACCCATACCCAGCTGGTCCTGCAGAACCCTGCTGCTGCACAGTGTAGATGATCTGGCTAGGATCAATGACGCTGCTCTGATTAGGGTCAGCTAGGGTAGCCCCATAGCCCTGGCTAGGGTACAACACAGCCCCACAACCCTGACTAGGGTTTTCTGCTGCAGTGAGCTGTTTGGGGGGCTGAAATTACCCTGAGCAAATTTCTGGGTGGAAACCCTAAAGGCATGCTGGGTAAATTGCTTAGGGCCAGAGCTGGGGTTGAGTTCATGCTCCATGGTGGTATAGTCAGGGCCGGCAATGATAGGCTCTGAAATTGACGGGAAAGATGGGCACATTGACTGGTCGCCCATGGTGGTGTAGTCAGCAGCTGCAGTGATAGGCTCTGAAATTGGCGGGAAACATGGGCTCATTGCCTGGTCGCCCAAGGGTGAGAAGGTGGAGGGAGTCTTTCCCGCCAGAACATCCATATGCCAGTCCATTGGCACCACCAGTTTGTCCTTGGAATGGTGAGGGTGATGGAGAAATCCAACCCCAAAGTGGTGCTGATGCTGGGTGCCTACTTCACCTGTAGGGTATGAATTCTCCAAACCTTGCTGGTTGTGCTGAGTCTGCTGAGAGCCAGGCTCAAAAGCCCCTGTATAACCGGGATAGCCACCTGCAGAAACCCTAGCCTGGTGTCCCATTCGGCCAGAAACAGCATTAGGGTATCCCATTCCCAAATCCTCCAGAGGCTGCACGCTGAACGTAGGGTTTGACAGGTTTGGTCGACCCGTATATTGCTGCAAATGCTGTTGCTGCTGGGAGTATGGGTTGCTAGAGTTCACAGGGGTTGGGGGCCCACTGGCGCTAGAGACTGAGGGGTAGTAGGGGGCTGCATTGGGTTTCAATTGGCCACCAATCCCACTCTGCTGGAAGGAAGAAGGAGAATGGTGAACTGGAATCTGGGGGTGTGGGCCTGCAGTGGGGGTCAGCCTCACTCCTGAAGAAGAAGGCATTACTGCTGCATAGCCTGCCAGCTGCTGGGGCAAAGAAGACTGACCGTACCCCACTGGGGAAGAAGGTGACTGACCATATCCTGCTGCTGAAGAAGAGGCTGTGTCCAAGAAGGCAGCAGCGTTAGGATTTGAGGGATTGGCAAAGGCAGGGTATCTGGCCCAGTGGGGTGGCATGGAGGGGTAGGGAGTGGGTCCCCCAGGGGGTCTCAGGCCTGGCTTTCTGTAGAAGCCCTGCACACAACAACAGGGAAAGCTTGCAACAAGTGGAGACATACAAGACCATGACAAATCATGCACAGACACCTCATGCACAGACAGACTTTCTGCAGCTGACAACTGGTGTATGCAAGTGTTTGCAGATTTTGAGGCAGCGAATGAAGCTTTTGTAGATTGGATTGATGAGCCATGCAAAATGCATGCAGCGCATAGCCAACAGCTTTGGCCAACATGCCATGCACGACATGACTCATATGACAAACTAGTATGCAGGACATCCAATTCAAGCAGGCTTGTTGCTGTGCCAATTGAAGGAATCAACAGCAGCAGCGTGAAGCAGTGACATGCCAGCAAAACACTCACATTGGAACAAGCTGCATGACAAGCTGCATAACAATATGCATGACTTCAATAAGTGCTTGGCTGACAACCTTTCATGTCCTGAATTCAGCCTTGCACACAAGACTGTGACATCAGGCCTGCCAGTTATGGGTAAACACACAGACAGTCAGACAGACAAACAGACAGACAGACAGACAAATACCAGGCAGATGGTAACCATCTATTTTAAATAAATCGCTATTGCAACTTTGGTGCTAAATGAAGAAGGACACAACAGACCTTCATGACATCCAGGAAAACTTCAATAAATGCGTGCACCACCTTCAGGCAGAGCAGCTTGCAACATGGTCATTAACAAAAAAGCTGTGCTGTATGTACCTGAGACTGGTGTGCCTGCTTGCCACCCTTCCAAGCCCTGGCCTTCAGCCACAGCCGGCTGGCCACATCTGCAATGGTAGCCAAGCTGAAGCTGGGCATCCTGCCACCGTTGGCTGCAACCTCTTCCCTGAATGCCTCCCCAAGCATCTACACAACACAGCAAGTTGCTGACGCTGCACCTGTACATATCCAACATGCAGTGCCTTGGCTGTTGGCAATGGTATAGGTGGAGGGATTGATGACACGCGACCTGCCACCATGTGCTGCCACTTTTGGCCTGAGTGCTTCTTCAGGCCTCTGCATAGCACTGTGCACAATCAGCTGCCGTGTGCAATGACTGTGGCATACTTGTTGCTATCTTCATTGTCACACAGGTGAGCACGTTGCCAGGAACCAATCTATTTCTCCTTTTATTTCACACATCCGCCTGAAACATCTGCATGGCACAATGACCCTTGAACCTGTAAACTGTTGGCTTTGGCACTGAGACTTCCAGCTTCCACACCAGGTACAGTTTTGGATGCTCTCATTGTGGTTGCATATTGCTTGTTTTTTGCTTTTTCTTCTTCTATGTTTCAGCTTTGGTTTTGCTTGTTTTTCAGCAGCAACAGGAACAGCAGCAATGGCTGCCACAGGCATTCCTGCTGCGAAGCCCCCTGCAGTCTGCTTGCAATATGCAGCCAGCTAGAGAGACAATAACCAAAGGAAAGAATATGTCTTTCATGCATTGATGGAAGAAAAGCCTGCGTGAGATATATTTGAGTTGACAGTGGGGCGCATCCAGCTATCTCACAGCAGACAGGCTGCCCAGCAGCAGTGGCAAATGCTTTACACACAGCCATTCCTGCAATGCAGCTCATGATGATTCCCCCAAAGCACACACTTTCTGCAAAGGCGTTTGCCACAAGCATGACAGAAAGCTCATGACAAATGTGCAATGTGGCAGAGCCTGGGCAGGGAAAGAACACAAGACAGCCTATTTGATGCGTACTTCTGCCTTGATGCATTGCATGCACTTGCTTGAAGCAGCATCAGTCAAGCTCTCCACAGATTGTGGTATCATCAGCAGCATGCAAGGCAGGTGAAGGTTACTCACCCCAAGGTATGCTTGCGCCTTCAGGGAGGCATCTGGGCCAAAAGCCTGGGTGAGGCTGTAGCGCATGTTGCCCTGGAAGACCTGCTGCCCTGTGGTGCGCCCCAACTCTGCCATCAACATCTCATAGGGCAGAGACCTGCATGCATGAGGTAATGGTGGAAGGGAAGGGAGCACAGATAGGCAAGTCTATGGAGAGAAGCTTGAGGTTGGCTCAAGCTTTCTTGACCACAAAGCAATGGTCTCACATGGCCGAAGCTGGTCACTGTATATACACTCAGCCGGGGGGACACAGACTGGGTATGAGCTGGGATGGCAAGCAGGGGGTTTGGGACAGAAAGTGATTCTGTGAGAAGCCTTTTACAGCAGTAAGAGAAATCGCCTCCCTCAAAGGAGGATACACCAGGAGGTACAGAACATCACGCAAAACAATCTCCAAGTGGCCACTGAATGCGCTGTGGACAGTCCTAAATTGCATGAACAGACTGTACTGCAGGTCAGCAAAGGCTCCCCAGGACGCAAATGCCTTTCTCATGGCAGTGTGTCCTTCCAACAATGCATCTTTTGATGATTGTCTATATGCAAGTGCGCAGTGGGACAGCAGAGTAATTGTATGTGAGGACTTACTTGTTCAGGGACGGCCCTATGTATGGTCTGCCTCCATTTGGTATTATGCTTGTCCCTAAAGGCAGGTCTCTGACCTTGTTGTCCAGCAAGGTCCCACTGTGGCAGCAATCTGCCAGCATGGTCAAGTGTGCACCCAGAGGAAGCTTGCAGACTATGACACGCAGATCATCGTCCAGAATCACATTCATGTCAGTCGGCACAATAGCCTCATCCATGCCATCCGTCTCTTGCGGGTCGTCAGTGGGGATCTGTGTTCCATGACCGCTGAAGTGGAAGAATAGGGCGTCACCAGGCAGAGTGAGGCCGACTAACCTGGTCAGCTCAGCCTGCAGAACAGAGTCATTGCATTACCCTTTGCACATGTAGGGTAGAATGCTGCAGGGGAACATAGCATAAATAAAACGGTTTGTCTAGGCATCAGTGGAGCTGCAGGTCAATAGCATATGCAGGCACGACCCCACCTTAATGTTAGCGCCTGTGGGTGATACTGCCTGAGGGTCCGAGTCAACCATCATGAGCATATTTTGCGGCTTGTAATCAAAAACCTCACGTAACAGCGAGCGTATACTGCTGGCATCGTTGGCGCACCCAGCTAGCTGATGAGGCGATCCAGGATAGTTGCATCCCACAATCAGGGCCCTCTTCGTCATGATGCAGCTACACACAGGTGCGCATGCAGCGAGCCTCAGGGTCGCTGGGAAGCGCACAGCAAGAGCGGATCCGACATCCGAAGCGTATTCTAAATCTGCGTATGTTGTGATGACCCAAGATTTCTGATGCCAGCCAGCATTTGAGCTTCAGCACAGCAGCCAAAATAATGCAGTGTATACGACCACTCACCTCTGACCAGGTCACAACAACACGCCAGAGTCAATGGCAACTGCTTGAAAGAGTGCAACGGACAGGGCCCATTATTCAGGACTTCATTGCATGCTCAATTGTCGACAAAGTTGTACAACCTTGAGTGTAAAGGCAACTATCTTGACTCAATCTATCAGTGTCCTAATCAAGACTGTCTCCGAGCGACTTGACTGCAGAAGAAGCTGCAAATGTATCACGCTGAAACACAAAATTAAGTCCAACTAGCAACGGACAATCAGCGTCTTCTTGAGCCACTGCCTTGCACTTCCATTTCAAGATCCTCCAGCTCCTTTGATATGTCTGCCTTGCTGGCCTGCAAAACGTACACAGACACAATCAGCTAGACTTACAGCAGCGCACATGCTGCCATGAGCATGCATTGGGCAAGATGCTACCATACCAATGGCTGCAAGACTTGATGGATCATGCTGCAAAGACAAGACTGCAACTTGTGACAGACAGACAGACACACACAGGCAAGAAAGCATTGCACACATTGGGCAAGATGCTACCAAAGGCTGCGAGACTTCATGCTCATGATGCAAGGACAAGACGGCAGTCTGTGACAGACACGCACAGGCAAGAAAGCAAAGCATATGTTACCTTTGCAGCGGCAGGCTTGCGCTGGCCAATGGTGGGGTAGCGCACTTCTTCCTCACTGCTCTGGGGGCTGGTGTAAGGGTCTAGGTTGGACTGCTCCTGGTGGGGCACCCTGAACTCACTCTCCCTTGCCTGCAAGTATTGTTGATATTACTGTTACTGCTATTAGTATCCAACCATACTTCCATTGTTCTAGTTGTTGTCATTGTAATGAGGGCACATGGGTATCTTTGAGGTTGTAAACAAGCTGTCAGTGCCATCTTGCACCAGACCATGACATGATGATGCTGAGTCTAGCACAGTGCTGTTCAAAAATAACTATTTCAAATTTCAGGCCAGCCATGAAACCAAGGCAAACTTGTAGTGTAAAACACCACGAAGGCAGCTCTACAAGTTTCCATTGGTTTCATGGCTGGCCTAAGCATCATCAGTGTCATGGCATAGCACATGATGACACATCCTGGTCACTGACAACTTGTCCCACTACCACAGAAACACCCATATGCCCTGTCTGGACAGAAGTCTCTTCATCAAGATCATATGGGATATAACAACAGTTACCATAATCACAAGAACCTTGGCATGGCATGGTGCATGTAAACTTTTGCATTGAAAGATGATGATCATGACACCGCGCATGGCTGATGCAAAGCAACTGATGTCCATTGTACCTGCTGGTTGCCCCAGTCTTCATTGACAGCCCGTGCCTCCTCTTCCTTGGCATGGCTGGAGTTTGCCTGGGGGGTGCGGCGGGCCCCCTGCTGACCCTGCTGGCCCTTCTGCCCTGGCTTGTTAAAGAAGGAAAACACCCCTTGAGCCTGTGCAGCACACACAGACACAATCAAGCTTTCACACAATCATCAAGACCAGGTCTAAAGGGCTAGCTAAGACCCACTGACCTGAATGCATGGTGCCATGACCAAAAAGGAAGAAACTTGTCCAAACAGCATCACAAAGGAGGTTTTGAAATGGAGGAATGGGTAGAAGCATCAAGTCACATCCTGATGCACATGTGTACAAGGCTGGCTGGAAGGGGTTTGAAAGTTATTTGAATTCAATTTACAATCAACAGTGCATTGTACGCCCACTACATGCCAAGAGCAGAGTTGGTGATGAACAAATTGTGCAAGTGAATGAATAGGCCTATCACAGATGTATGACAAACGCTTAGATAGGTGACATGGCTGCTGCGGCTCTGCTTGTGTGTCCCTTCTTGCATGTATGTGTCTTGTTGTTGACGCTGTAATGCAGCTGCAACCCTATGAGATAAGGCTTGTGAGCTGTGCTCTCAGCTGTATGTAGGGTAGGTAGGTTGGATAGGTCACTGTAGGTATGTAGCTTAAGTAGGTAGGTAGGGTGGGTTTGGGAAGGTAGGTAGGTAGGCAAGTTAGATAGGCAGATTAGGGTAAACAGGTATGCCAGGTAGGTAGTTTAGGTTAACTAGGGTGGGTAGGTTGGGTGATCATCACTCAGAACACTTCTCTGCTGTGCTGCAGCCTTGATAAGATCATCCTCTGGCCTAGAGCCAGCTGCTCTGAACTCCTTAGCATGATTTCAGGTAGTCGCGGTGCATCTCAAGAGCCAAAGAGGAAGCAGCACAGCATGAGTTTGTTGCCCACTCAGGCTGCTATGCTTCACCTCTGTCTCTCAGACACAAAACAGGACTTGCGAGGTATGCGGAGGACTTTACAGCAGCAAGGGCACAATTACACCACAAAAAGAAGAAGACGACCTTGAACTCCTCAGAATACAATCAGAAAGTCATGCTTGCATCTTGAGAGAAAAACACAAGCTTAAGGGTCAATAAGCTTTCAAGCTTATTGGATTTGTTGCCGAGCCAGGCCACCACGCTTCACCTTGTCTCTCAAAGTGCAAAGCATGGCTTGCAAAGTATGCTGAGGATTCAGAGCAGCTGGGTTTGTGGTTGAGGCACACAAAAGGCGAAAAAAAGAAGACACACCAACCACACAATACTGAAGAAAGCAAAAGTGCACACTTACTCTAGCGGAGAGTGCAGGCTCACAACAGCAAGAAGTGCATACCACTTCACGCAGCGACTGTCATGATAAGGCCTTAACTTGCAATCAAACCAAACAAACAGGCCTGCTGCACTGTCAGGGAATGTAAATACAAGTAGCATGCTTCTTGGCAGATGTAGAGTACAGAGGCTGCTGTTTCTTGCGGAAGCTTTGCACATTTGGCTCTCGAGACAGGGAAAATGACTTCTTGCAATGTGAAAGCGAATACATAGCAGCTGAACAACCTCAGATGCTCTGAATTCCCTAGCACACTTCATGAAGTCATCTTGGATGTCTTGAGGCATAAATGTGAAGTGCAGTAATCTAGGTTTGTTGCTGAAACGCACAAGGGGGAAGAGAAATACGGCAACGAAGGACCCAACCAGCCAGATGAAGAAGATACATCCGACAAAAAGGCAGGGTAGTGAAGAAGATCAGAGTGCACACTTGCAGCAGCGGTCATGCATGCCACTTCATGAAGCGGCTGAATAGCATCCAGCAATGCTGAAGACTGCAAACAAAAGGCGTGCTGTGCTGTCAGGGTGTGCAAACACAATTAGATGATATGCAAACACAGTTAAATGGTCTGCACAGAGAATTCCTGCTCGACCTTTTCCACCACAGTCTGTCAGGGTGTCGATCACGATATCATTTGGTCAGAATTTTGCTCAGAGGCTCACCGCTCCCATAAGACCGGCTTCAAACTCCTTCCTGGGATTCTTCTGGTCCCCAGTCTGCTTCTTGCTGCCAGGCACAGGAGCATCTCTGACGTTAGTTTCCTCCTGGGACCCGCCCTTCAGGAAGGGGTTCTGCTTGGTCGCAGCTGCTGGTGAAGCTGCCGAGGAAGCGGAGGTGGTGGCTGATGAGTCAGCAATGGGGGCTGAGGGGAAGCTGGGGTTGGTCTTCTGGGCCCACCAGTCCTTGTCCCCACTTGGACCCTTGGCCTGCAAGGAAATGATCTACCATTCATGTATGCATTCAACAGGGTTGCTGACCAGGCAGGTCAAAGCTGACAAGGCATGCCTAAATCTTACATTGTAAATGCCCAAACCCTGACTGGATCATACACTTTCACGCCAATCTTCAACCAAAAGGGTTGGCTGTAAACTGTAATTGTGATTTATTTGTTTTGTTACGCAGACACGCTCTGCTACCACACCAGTCCAAGTGCAGCATGTCCGCCTAAGTGCTGCACAGCCTCCAGAGAAATGGCACACACACGCACGCACGACCGCACGACCGCACGCACGCACGCAGGCACGCACGCACGCACACAACTATATTAACAGGATCACAGTTACATGCTACTACACAGGCCCTAGGTACAACATGCAAATCTCATGACAAAGTCTTCAACAGGGAATGCTGTTTGACACCTGAGTGTGTGCGTCAGTAACACGAGATCCAGTCCTTGTTACCATAGCATAATTGTCAGCCTGCGTGTACATCAGCCAAGTTTGCAGGTCTGTGCAAGTCTGAGTGGCGCATTGTGCCAACAAGGTCAGCAAAAAGCGTACCAAGACATCCACACAGGCCAATGCTCTAGGGCAATGTTTGTACCATGTGTTCAGAGCGCATGAACGCCATGATCGCGCCCTACCATGTATAGCAGTTGGACCGTGACAATTGAATTGTGATTTACTTTCTAAATTGTCAAATGGTAAACTCACTGGGTGATGCCATATATTGGTCTGGTGGAGTGAGCGACTTGCACAGCCTGAAAATGAACAACCTGCACTGTTCTTAGTACAATGACTGCCAGAAACAAGACCTCACACAGTCAGCTACTGAGGACTCAATGTGCTTCACCTAGAGGAAGACATGGGTTACTGAATGGATGTAGCAGGTATGACATAGGGCCAAAACTTCTTAGAGCATTGTTGCCTCCCAGCGACAAGCCGAGTCATGCAAACTCCCCAGGATGATGGAAACCATGACAAGGGCAAGGTAGCAACTGACTGGTCTACAGATAGGGTGTCATCTCAGAGCAGTCATTGATTAACAACACGGCAGCCCCTTTGTTGATCAAGGATGCTTAGGATGACACCCTCAAGTGATTGTTGGGGTTATCCGCTGGTGAGCGCAGCTTAGCAAGACTCCAAAAGCCAGGGTAGCACTCAACAACCACTCAATGTGCCAACATGCATGTCAAAACCTGTTGCAGCACTGGCCTTTCATCTGACTGACGAGCCGTCTTCTGGAGCCCAATCAAACCATGCAACCTATGGAGACTTGCCTGATTGACGCAGCAAGCAATTTCCATCTGGGCTAGTCAGCCAGAGCTTGCTGCAGCAGCAAGCCTGAAACGCAATACCTTGACACATGGGTCTGTGCAGCTGAGTGTACTCTAGCAAGAGGCAGGTGTTTGGAGCTGCTGCTACAGCAAGCTGCAAATTGACCAGTTCCACTGAGACGGCAGGCATGTACAGCTCACACCCTGATGACGGTATTACTGTGGAACAGCTCAAGTGACATGTCATCAAGTACAGCGCAAATGCTGGTGGCCATGTGGATATTCAGCCAGCATACATAGCTGGTCAGAAAGACAGGCTTGGTGCCAACACTGCAGTCTGCTGCAAGGCGATATCAATCAGTCAGCCAATGCACATATTTTGTTTTAGGGACACGTCAGGGGGTCAGGCAGACAATGGCAATAAGTACTATGTGCTGATGACTGTCATGGGCATGTGATGATTGTATTGCTCATGCTCTTGTCACAGGCATAGATCAGTTAAAACAGCATACAGCATTCAGCCGCAGTTTGCTAACACAGATCGCGGATCAAGCCTTGTTCTTGAGGATCATGAATCCTGAATGTCATGAAGCCAGTCATGAGTGAGGGGGGAACATGCAGCAGCTGTGCATGTCATGAATGCCCAAAAGCTGATCCATGCACAGGGAAGACATGCTCCATCATTGGCATCCATGTTGAATGGTCCAAGATTCTCCATCATGCTCAATGTGCGACAGACGTAAAACTTGTAATAGAGCATATTCAAGCAGGGGAGCGTCGAGGTACATGTCCGTTTGTTTAGTGAGCTCAGCATCAACCTTCACACCTCAACACTGATCTCACCAAACACATGGTCATATATGTCAATAATCGCTTAGACATTCTCTCTTACAGAA
>JAABUW010008019.1_pt1 | contig 12483 bp, 9 predicted proteins | sample 5560081 | NCBI WGS metagenome assembly JAABUW01 (sample SAMN10711882, study PRJNA513363) | rock metagenome | isolation source: Antarctica rocks | place: Antarctica: Victoria Land, Knobhead sud | reverse complement strand
TGTTCATCGAGCGGGTGTCGGAGGTCACCGACGTCTTTGAGCGGGAGCGGAACTTCCGGACCGTGTCGGAGCGGATCGCGCGCGACGCGGGCGTGGCCGACATCTCGGGCTACACGGACTACGGGCGCGTGTGGACGGAGTTCCTCGCCGACGTGGAGGACGAGCTGCATCCGCGCGCGACGGTGATCGTCCTCGGCGACGCGCGCACGAACGGCCGCCCTCCGCGCGAGGAGGCCTTCGCGGCGATCGCCCAGGCGGCGGGGCGGACGTTCTGGCTCAACCCCGAGCCGCGGCTGTACTGGAACTACGGCGACTCGGTGATCTCCGCCTACGAGCGCCACTGCAAGGCCTACGAGTGCTGGACGACGAACCAGCTCGAGGAGTTCGTCAAGGACCTGACGCGGCCGATGTCGTGACCGCGCTGCCACCCGGCCCCGCGCCCCGCCCAGGCTGTCGCGTGGAGTCACGCGGCCCGGCGGCGCACATGCAGCGGTTGCGTGCGCACTACCGGCGATGCCTTCTCGATGCAGATCGCCAACGAGGGGACGTGGGTCTTCGTCACCGACCCCATGCATGCGGGCCTGCGCGAGATGCTGTTCACCGCGGAGGCGGCGCCGGCTCGTGACTCTCGCGATCCCCGGTCCGGACCGCGCCGAGCGGCTCGGTCTCTTCCGCTCCGTGCTTTACCCTCGTCGACGGCCGTCGACGAGGGGGTCCGCCTCGCCCGCGTCGTATCTCCTGCACTGCCGCGAGGACGCCTACCCGACCCCAGCGCATTGCGCCCCGAGCGCTTCCTGGAGCAACCAGCCGGCACCTACATCTGGATCTCCTCGGCGGAGGCGTGCGCCGCTGCCTGGGCGCGAGCTTCGCGTTCATGGAGATGCGGGTGGTGCTCCAGGCTCTCGCGCGCCGCGGCGAGCTGCGTCCCGTCCGGCGGAGGGCGAGCGTATCGTCCGCCAGCGATCACGCCTTCATCGCGCCGACGGTGCGAGCGCCAGCCGCAGCGTGGTAGCACGATCTTCGCCATACGAGTGATTGTCGCGCCGAGCGATGACGTCCTCGCCGGCCTCGGCCCAGGCGATCGGGCGCGAGCAGTCACGTCGTCGCACCGACAATGAGTAGACCCTACGGATAGATACGCCCCGAGTTCTCCGTGATGCTCCAGCCGATGCACGAGCATCTTCCGCGCTCTCGTCCCGGCGCCCTGCGTTCCCGCCTCGTAGTCGGCACCCTCGCCCTCGCCCTCGCCCTGCTGAGCGTGGGATGCGGCGGCAAGAGCGGCGGTGATGCTGCCGTCCTGCGCATCGGCACGCTGGGGACGACGGCCTCGCTGAACATGTTCATCGGCGGCGAGTACGCCAGCTACAAGCAGTTCTATCCGACACTCGTGCAGCTGAACGTCGACACGCTCAAGGCCGAGCCCAGCTTCGCCACGAGCTGGACCGCGTCCGGGGACCGGCGCACCTGGACGTTCCACACGCGTCCGAACGCGAAGTGGAGCGACGGCCAGCCGCTCACCGCCAAGGACGTGGCGTTCACGTTCAACATGATCGTGCGGCTCGGCAGCGGGCCGACCGCGAGCTGGTTCTCCTACGTGAAGGATCTCGCTCACGCGGACACCCCCAACCCGAACACGCTCGTCCTGCACTACAAGACGCCGTCCTCGGAGGTCATCTCCAACCTGGCCGGAGACGTGCCGATACTGCCCCAGCATGTGTGGGCCCCGATCGCGGCGGGCGACGGCAAGCGGATCATGACCTTCGCCAACGAGCCGCGGAAAGGCCGGCCGGTCGTATCGGGTGGGCCCTTCATGGCCTCTCAGCACAAGAAGGACGAGTTCGAGCTCTTCGCGCGGAACCCGAATGCCTACGCCAAGCCGAAGGCAGCAGGGGTGGGAGTGAAGTTCTTCGGCAACCCCGACGCTCTGGTGACCGCGCTCAAGAGCGGGCAGATCGACGCCGGCTACGACGTCCCGCCCACGGCAGTGAAGACCCTCCAGTCCGCGGGCCTCGTCGTCAAGTCCACCCCGACGATCATCTACGACGACCTGGCGATCAACCCCAACCCGAAAAAGCCCAAGCACCGCGAGCTCCTCGACGCCAAGGTCCGCCAGGCCTTCGACGCCGCGATCGACCGCCAAGCGATCGTCAAGGTGATCTACCTCGGCCATGCACAACCCGGTGCCAGCATCATCACGCCGGCAATCGGAGAATGGCACGACGCGAGCATCAAGGCCCCCGCGTTCGATCCGGGCAAGGCGAACCGCCTGCTCGACACCGCCGGATACAAGCGAGGTGCCGGCGGGGTCCGCATGGCCCAGGGGCACCCGATGGCCTATGAGGTGCTCATCACTGCGGAGTCCGCCCGCGAGTTCGAGATGCTCCAAACACAGTTCCAGGACATCGGAGTCAAGCTGACCTCTCGAAGCCTGGATAAGGAAGCGTTCTCGGCGGCACTGAGCGCCCCGGAGAACAAGTATCTCAGCTACGACCTCGCCCTGACGAGCGGGGGTGGAGGGGGCTACGATCCCGACTTCGCACTGAAGGGTCTCACCTGCTCGGCGCGTATGTTCGGCTCGGGCGGCGGCTACTGCAATCCTGCGTATGACAAGCTCTACGCGCGCCAAGCCGCCGTGGGCGGGCCGGCGAGAGTGCGACTCGTCCACGAGATGCAGGGCATCATCGCCGCGGACCGGCCGGTGCTCGTCCTCGCCTACCAGGACCACATCGACGCCTGGAGCAAGCAATGGACCGGCTTCCGCCAGGCGATCGACGGCATCTTCAGCCATACGACGGCGGGCCTGCTCACCGGGGTGGAGCGGGCCGGCTGAGTTGGGGGCGCCGGTAAGCCTGACGCCCGGCATGGCGGAGTAGGGGGTGCGCAACGCCGACTATGTCGTCAAGCGCATCGCCATCGCGCTGGTGACGGCACTCGTCGCAGTCACGCTGAACTTCGTGATCTTCCGCGCGGCCCCCGGGACCGCCGTCAGCGACCTGTCCCAAATCCCGGGCGCCACCCCGGCGCTCAGACAGAGCCTGAACCGGGACTTCGGGCTGGACAAGTCCAAGTGGGAGCAGTACGGCATCTACCTCGTGCAGCTCGCCCACGGGAACCTCGGACGCTCATATCAGGATCGCCAGCCCGTGCTCAGTGACCTCGGGGCCGCGCTGGCGAACACCGTGCCGATGGTGGCCTTGGGGGTGGTCGCCGCGATCCTCCTGGGCATCCTCACCGGGGCGCTGTTCGCCTGGCGTCGGGGCACGCGGTTGGAGCAGCTGGGCGCCGGCGTGACGATCGTGCTCTTCGCGCTTCCGGGGCAGTGGCTGGGACTGATGCTGCTGATCGTCTTCGCCGGCGTCCTTCCGCCCGGAGGGATGACGAACGACTTCCTCATCGACCCCTCGTTCTGGGTGCACGCCAAGGACGTGCTCGTGCACATGGCGCTGCCCGCCCTGACCCTGGCCGTGGCCCTGTACGGCGGTTACACGCTGATCGTGCGGGCCGCCGTCGTGGAGACCCTCGGGGAGGACTACATCCTCACCGCGCGGGCGAAGGGATTGCGCGCCCGGACGGTGCTGCGTCGCTACGCGCTGCGCAACGCCATGCTGCCGATCACGACGCACGTGGCCCTCTCGCTGAGCTACATCGTCACCGGCGCCACGCTCGTCGAAGTCGTCTTCTCCTGGCCCGGCATCGGCCGAGCCATCTACGGGGCGGCGACCGCCAGGGACTACCCTCTCCTCCAGGGCGCGTTCCTGCTCCTCACGCTGTCGGTCGTGTTCTGCAACCTGGTGGTCGACCTCCTCTACCTCAGGCTCGACCCAAGGGTCACTGAGTGAGCACCAGCATCCCCGAGTTGGAGGTGCTCGTCGCCGCGCCGAGCACCAGCGGCTTGCGCACTTCCGGGCTGCGCAAGACGGTCATGCGGCATCCCGCGGCGATCGCGGGCGGCGCCATCCTGGCCTTCTTCATTCTCATCGCGTTGCTCGCGCCGTGGATAGAGCCCTATGGGCTCAGGCGCAACGTGGGGCCGGTGTTCGCGGCCCCCTCCGCGAGGCACTGGCTGGGCTTGGACGATGCCGGCGTCGATGTGGTGAGCCTGCTCATCGCGGGAACGCGAAGCTCGCTGCTCATCGGTTTTGCGGCGGCGCTCGTCAGCACCTTCGTGGGTGGAGCAGTGGGAGTTGTCGCCGGCTACTTCGGCGGCGTCACCGACGGGATACTGATGCGCTTTACTGACTATTTCCTCGTCATCCCCGATCTCCCTTTGATGATCATCGTGGCCGCGATCTGGGGACAGAGCGTCTGGCACATCATCCTGGTCATCGGCCTGCTCCACTGGACTTGGACGGCCCGCACCATCCGTGCGCAGGTCAAGAGCATCCGTGAGCGCACCTACATGCGGCGCGTGCGCTCACTGGGCGCCGGCCATCGCCGGGCAATCGTGCACCACCTGCTGCCCCAGGTGGCTCCGCTCCTGCTCGCGGTCGGGGTGAGAGCGGTGGCCAACTCCATCTTCGCGGCAGCCGCCCTGGCGTTCCTTGGGTTGGGCGATCCCACCGCGATCTCGTGGGGAGGCATGATCCAACACGCGTTCGAGCGCTCGGCCGTCAGCTCTGGAGCGTGGTGGGCAGTGGTGCCTCCCGGCCTGTGCATCGCGCTCGTCGTCGTCGCTTGCTACCTGCTGGGACAGGCCATCGCCGACATCCTCAACCCCAGGACGAGGTCGCTGCACCTGTCGGCGCGGCGCTTCGGCGTGCTCCCCCTCACCGTGTCGAGTCGCCAGCAGAGGTGAGCCTGCTCGAGGTCCGTGGGCTCCAGGTGTGGTACGACCTGCCCGACGGGCGCCGTGCTCATGCCGTGCAGGGCGTGAACCTGACGATCGAGCGCCTGCAGCGGGTGGGCCTCATCGGCGAATCCGGCTGTGGGAAGACCACCGCACTGCTCGCGATGATGGGACTGCTGCCGGCAACCGCGACGGTCGGCGGGGAGGTGCTCCTCGACGGCGAGGATCTCATTCGCGGCGGGGAGGAGATGCTGCGCCGCAGACGCTGGACGGACATTGCCATGGTCTTCCAGGGAACGATGAACGCGCTGAGCCCGGTCCATACCGTGGGCGCCCAGATCGTTGAGCCCATGGAGCTGCACGGGACGGAGTCGGGTGCCGGTGCGAGCAGGCGGGCCGGAGAGCTGCTCGAGAGGGTCGGCTTGTCCGCCGGCGCGGCGCGGCGCTACCCGCACGAGCTCTCCGGCGGGATGCGTCAGCGTGTGGGGATCGCCATGGCGCTGGCCTGCGCGCCGCGGGTGCTGCTCGCCGACGAGCCGACGACCGCCCTCGACGTCATCACGCAGGCGCAGGTGCTGGACCTGCTCGTCGAGCTTGCCGACGAGGCCGGCCTCGCGCTCGTGCTCGTGACCCACGACCTGCCGGTTATGGCGCAGGTGTGCCAGCACGCGGCGGTGATGTACGCGGGTGAGGTCGTCGAGGAGGGTCCCACCGAGTCGCTCTACGAATCGCCGCGTCACCCCTACACGCGCCGACTCCTCGCCGCGACCCCGACGCTCTACGGCAGCCGGAGCATCGCGTCGATCCCGGGCACGCCGCCCCGGCTCGAGCGGCCGATCGTCGGCTGCCCCTTCGCCCCGCGCTGTCAGCGAGCCTTCGAGCGCTGCCGCCACGAGCGCCCGCGCCTGAGGCCGATGGAGCCCGCGCATGCGGCGGCCTGCCATCATGTGCATGCTGCGCACGACTCCCAGGCGCAGGAGGGCGGAGAGACGGCCGCCGCTGGGCTCGCGCCGGCAACGCCAACGAGCTCGTACGCCGCGCGCCAGCGCAATTCGGATGCGCCTTCGCGGAGCGTCGAAGGCAACGCCCCGCTTCTCGAGGTCGGTGACCTCGTCGTGCGCTACGCGCTCCGGCGCAGCATGGTCCGCACGCTCCTGCGCAGGCCAAGAGAGGTCGTCGATGCGGTGGACGGGGTCTCGCTGCGCCTCGAGCGAGGAGAGATGCTCGCCCTCGTGGGAGAGTCAGGTGCCGGCAAGACCACCGTGGCCCACGCGATCACCCGCTTGGTCGACTCGGAGTCGGGGTCGATCCACCTCGCCGGTCGGGACATAGGCTCGCTGCGCCCCCGCGACGTTCGTCCTCTCCGCCGCCGCGTTCAGCTCATCTACCAGGATCCCTATGAGTCACTCGATCCCCGCTTTCGAGTGCGCGACCTGGTCGCCGAGCCGCTCATCGTCCACGAGTCCACCTCCAAGACCCAGCGCACCGAGCGGGTCCTCGAAGCTCTGGCACGTACGGGGCTGACGCCTCCCGACTCCTACCTAGATCGCTACCCGCACGAGCTTTCGGGCGGTCAACGTCAGCGCGCAGCCATCGCCGCGAGCCTCGTGCTCGAGCCCGAGCTGCTCGTGGCCGACGAGCCGGTGTCCATGCTCGACGTCTCGGCGCGGGCAGGAGTGCTCGAGCTCCTCGACGGGCTGCGCGGCGAGGAGCGAATGGGGATCATCATGATCACCCACGATCTCTCTACCGCTGCGCAGTTCGCCGACCGCATCGCGGTGATGTACCGCGGGCGCATCGTGGAGGAGGGACCAGCCCGGACAGTCATCAACGCGCCCCAGCACGACTACACGACGGCGCTGCTCAGGGCCGTCCCCAAGATCCCGCCGTCGAGCTGGCGCACCACGGAGCGGTCGATGCCAGAGCAGCGGTAACAGAGGCTCGCCCTAGCTGCTCTCCCGCAGCTGGTCAAGATACATGAGGCGCGAAGACCGTTCGGTCGCTTGAGGTCGCACCTCCGACGCAGGCCTCAACCCCCTCCTCGAAGTGACGGCCCGCTTCCTGATGGCCGAGGCGACATGGTTTTCGACCGTTCGCGATGAGATGAACAAGGCCTCGGCGATCTCTCGATTTGTCTTTCCGATCCCGGCGAGGCGCGCGACCTCCTCCTCACGCGGGGAGAGCTCTTGGCCGTATCCCCTGCTCCCTCCTCGCCAAGGATGCGGTCGGGGGATCTTGTAGGTTCGCAGCGTGGCTGTGATCCGAGCCGCATCCCAGCTGGCGCCGAGCTGGTCGAGCTGCTCGTAAGCAGTGAGTAGGCAGCCACCGCCGGTGCCCTCGCCTCCAGCCAGGAGGCTTCGGCCACGTCGCTCCAGGGCTTGTGCGGCCTGATACGGGCACGGAAGCCTCCTCCAAGCGCCTTCCGCCTGACCGAATCGGCGCGCCGCGACATCAAAGCGCCCGTCCGCTTCGGCGATCAGCCCGCGGGTGACCGCGAGCGCAGCTCCTGCCGCAGGGGCATCGCGGCCGCGCAATCCACGCGCGAGCCGGGCGGTCAGGTCTCGAGCGTCGTCGACCGCCCCGCATGCGACGAGCGCCTCGACGGCTGCTGGAGCCACCGGGTATATCCATGTCCAGGGCCCGGTTTCGCCGGACACGCCCAGCAGTCCGAGCATCGTAACCTCACGGGCGCCTTGCACGTCGCCTCGCGTGAGATAGATCCGTGCGAGTCCGTGCGCGGCGCTTGCGTGCTGCCAACGACCTCTCGTGTCCTGCAGCGCGTCGAGGGATGAGTGAAAACCGCGCTCGGCACTTTCCACATCGCCTCGGCTGAGCAGACGCCACGCCAGGATCAACTCGCCTGATCCGGCCATGGCGCGCCCTTCAGCGCTTGACTCGACCAGCCTCCGCGCCGCCGCCTCGAGCCCGTCCCAGTGGCCGCTGCACCAGTCGAGCTGGGCCCTCACCGTCGCCAGGCCGACGGCGAATCGCGCGTGACCGAGCTCACAGCGGATGCGATCGGCCTGCTCGAGGAAGGACCGCGCGCGCGCATAGTGGCCGAGCAGCAACGCGGCGCTGGCGAGATACTTGCACGCCCGGACGAGCTCCAACTTCTCCTCGACCGCGGTTGAGTTCCAGGGAATGTCCTCGACCGCCGGCCAGCCGGCCGGGTCACCGAACTCCAGCAGGACAGCCGCGCGCGAGCCAAGGACTTCAGTCATAACGACAGACTCCGTTTGGCGTGCGCCCGCCCGAAGAGCACGATCAGCCCACAGCAGATGCGCATGCTCCTCGCCTCCGACCGGCAAGGCGGCTGCGAGGTGTCCCATTGCACGTGCGGCGAGTGCGGGTCGCCGCTTGAGCTCGTCCACGGCTCGGACCATCTGGAGGGATGCGGACCTGCCATCGCCCGCGAGATGCAGGAGCCGTGCGAGGCAGAATCGCAGCTCGCCGCGCACTCCAGTCGCAAGCGATGGCTCGGCAACCACCCGCTTGAGGTTGGCGATCGCGTACTCCGGAACCCGTCCAAAGAGTGCCGCATCGCCCAGCTTCAGGCTCATTCGTATTTTCGTGGCGGGCGGGAGATCGGTCGCGGAGAGCGCTTGCTCGAGGAGTGGCGCTTCGGTCATCGCCGATTGCAAGAAGGTCGTCGGAGGCGCGTTCCGCGTAGCGCAACCAGTGCCGGACTCTCCCGGCGTGCTTGTAGTGATGCGCCAGTTGGACCAAGGGCAGCGGGTTGCTCGCAGCTTCGAGTGCCTGAGCGGCGCGGAGATGGAGCAGGCGTCGCTCAGGCGCGGGTAGGGCCTCGTAGACAGCCTGGCCTGCCAAGGCGTGGCAGAAAGCGTAGAGGCCTGGCCTGACCTCTCGAACGAGGGCGCTCGATAGGGCGCCACACAAGCCCCGTGTGCCTCGCCGGGGGGACAGGGCCGCTACTTTCGCGAGCAGGCTCTCGCTAGCGGGCACCTCCAGAACGGCGGCGGCCTGCGTGATCATGCGGGCGTCCCTACCAAGCAGCCCAGCGCGCTCGAGGATGGAGTCGCGCAGGGCGCGCGGGACAGAGAGCGCATCGAGCTGCGCGGTCGTGCGGCCGTCCGGGGTGACGAAGAGCTGCTCCCGCGCCCAGAGCAGCCTAAGCAGTTCCCCGACCGCGAAGGGATTCCCACCCGTGAGATCGCAAACCTGATCGGCGAGCCGTTCGCAAACCTCTGTCTCCAGACTTCCCTGCATGACCTTCAGCACTTCCTCGCGATCCAGAGGGGGCAGCGAGAGTGTCACCGCAGATGTCGCCGGCCCAACGCGCAAGGCTAGACCCAGGACGGGCGATGCGGGCTCGAGCTCCTCGCGCCGATAGGTGAGCACGACCGTCAGCTCCGATGGAAGCTGATGCAGAAGGAACTGAAGCAACTCTACAGTCCCGGCGTCCGCCCAGTGCAGATCCTCGACAACCAACACGGCCGGTCCAAGGGCCCGGAACAGCTCCAACAGCGCCCGGAACAAGCGATGGCGCCCCGCTATCGGGTCACCAAGCGGCTCTGGCGCGGGTGGAAGCCCGTCCGCCAACTCGGGAAGGAAAGCGCGCAGCGCCCCCATAACGGGACTCGGCGACGGGAAGGGCGCGTCGGGGGATATTCCCGACAACGCCTCAATCAGCGGTCCCAGCGGGAACGGCTCGCGCAAGCGATGACATTGGCCGGACAACACTCGGCGTCCGTCAAGCGATGGATCGCTAAGCACCTCCGACAGAAGGCGCGTCTTGCCGACTCCCGCTTCCCCTTCTACTACCGCCACCGCAGGGGGCGCAGTCGCCGCTCCAACTAGCAGCGCGACCTCACGACCGCGCCCCTCGAGTACCGGCGACGAGAGCCGCCTCAACTCTCGCGGACCACGCCCTTGGCCGCCCTCGGGCCCCACGCTCGACATCCCCTGCACTCCCCCCGCCGACGTCACGCCCAGTTGCGTCTCCCTTCGTGGACGCTAGGGCAGTCTCGCAGGCTGCGTAAGGGTGGGAGACACACAGTGCAATCCTCACGGCGACGCAGGGCGGCGGTGTTCGAAGACAGGGCCACCCTCGGCATGCTCTTGGTCACGACGGGGAGATCCGTCAGTCTAAGAACCTGTCTCGACACCGATCATGAGCCAGAAGGGGCCGAATCCGTGGATGCCGCGCGGCGCGGATTACCGCAGTCGATGCAGCGCACCGACGAGGATCAGGGGTGTCGATCAGCCGCCTCAGGGTGAGCCCGTAAGGCCCCGTGCAGGTTCGCAGACAGGCTCTCCGCGGGTCCCCTCCGAGCTCCTCTTCGTCGGCGGCGCGCTGACGCAGTACGTGGGCTCGGCGCTCGCCGTCCTGCTGTTCGCGCGGGTCGACGCGGGCGGGGTCGCGTGGCTGCGGGTGCTCGCCGCGGCGGGCGCGCTGGCGGCATGGCGCCGGCCGTGGCGCGGGGACTGGACCGCCGGCCGCCTGCGCCTCGCCGCGACCTTCGGCGTCGTGCTCGCGGCGATGAACCTCGTGTTCTACCTCGCGATCGACCGCCTGCCGCTCGGCACCACGGTCGCGATCGAGTTCATCGGGCCGGTCACCGTGGCGGCGGTCGGCTCGCGGACGCGGCGCGACGCGCTCGCGCTGGCGCTCGCCGTGCTCGGAGTGGCGTTGCTGTCCGGGGTGCGGCTGGAGGGCTCGCCCGCGGGAGTCGCGCTCGCGCTCGGCGCCGGCGCGCTGTGGGCGGGCTACGTCGTGCTCGGGCACCGCGTGGCGGCCGAGCGCGCCCTGCGGCCCCGCGACGGGCTCGCGGTCGGGATGCTCGCCGGCGCCGTGGTCCTCGCGCCGTTCCTGGTGGGGACGACCGGCCCGGCCTGGTCGCACCCGGCACTGCTCGCCGCGTGCCTCGGCGTGGGCATCCTGGCCTCCGTCGTGCCCTACGCGCTCGAGCAGCTCGCCATGACCCGCCTGCCGCGCGCCCGCTTCGCGCTGCTGCTCGCCCTCCTGCCGGCCAGCGCCGCCCTCGTGGGCGCGGTGGTGCTCGGTCAGGTGCCGGGGCTCCTCGAGCTCGCGGGGATCGGCCTGGTCGGCGTCGCCGCCGGGCTCGGCTCCCACGCGGAGCCCTGACCCCGAGAAAGTGTCGCTTATCGCGACTGGGGACCCGCCTGCGGCGGCCATTGCACCACTCGGCGTCGCCGAGTGGTGCCCCCCGCTCCGGCGACCCTCTAGAGCGCTCGCGCGGCGCGGGCGTCGTCCAGCACGTCGACGGCGAGCTCCAGCAGCTCGTCGGCGGTGGTGTCGGTGCCGGGCAGCAGGGTCGTGCCGAGGGTCGCGCCGGCGGGGCGCGGGCCGTCGGCGAGCAGGGCGCCGAGCGCGTGCGCGACGGTGCGGGCCCGGGCCTCGTCGAGGAGAGGCAGGATGATCCCGAAGCGCGCCGGGCCGAGCCGGCCGATGACGTCGGTCCGGCGCAGCCGGGTGACGAGGACGGCGGCCACCGCACCCAGGTCCTCGTCGGTCACGGGGAGGTCGAGCTCGACGACCAGCAGCGCGCCGCCCATGCCGTACCGGGCGGCGTGCGCGGTGACCCGCTCGAGCTCGCCCACGAAGCGCCGGCGGTTCCACAGGCCGGTCACCGGATCGACGCCGGTCTCGCGCAGGTCGGTCACGTCGGCGACGGAGACCACGACCGCGTAGGGGCTCGTCTCCCCCGCGCGCTGCAGCGGCCGGGCGGTAACCGAGGCCCACACCTCCTCGCCGGTGCGGTCGCGCAGGCCGAGCACGCGGCGATCCTGGGGCGCACCCGTCGCCAGCGCCCGCAGCGGCGGCCAGGCCTCGCGCGCCAGCGGCGTGCCGTCGGCGTCGAGGACCTCCCCGCGCGCCTCGCGCAGATCGAGGTGGTCGAGCCGCTCGGGCGCGATCCGCAGCAGACGGGCGGCGGCGGGGTTCGCCGCGGTGATCCGGCCCGCGCAGTCCAGGACGAGGACCCCCTCCCCCAGGGCGAGCATCGCCGCCTCGTGGAGGCGGGCGACGTCGAGCAGGCCCTGCTCGGCCCCCTTGCGCTCGACGACGTAGAGGAGCGCCCGGCCCACGGCGCCCCCCGTCGGCGCCCTTGGCCAGGACGTCCTGGGCCCCGGCACGCACGGCGGCCAGCGCGCGCTCCTCGTCGGCCTGGTCGGTGAGCACCACGACGGGCACGGCCGGCGCGAGCGCCCGCAGCCGCGCGAGCGGAGCGCACGCGGACCCGGCGGGCTCGGCCAGGACGCAGTCGATCCCGCCGGCGGCGAGCCGCGCCTCGGCCTCGGGGAGCGACCCGGCGGGCAGGAACGCGAACGTCTCCGGCCACACGTCGCGCATGACGGAGGCGAGCATGGTCGCCTCCGGTCGGGCTCGAGGTGCAGGACGACCAGGGGCGGGCGTGACGCTTCCATGCGTACACCCCGCATGACGCCACACCGGTGTAGGGGAGTGGTATGAGCGCGGTAGCATCCGCGGGGTCAGGAGTGTGAGCAGGGGGGCTGGCGGGTGAGCCGGCTGAGATAGCGCTTGGCGTCCGCCCGCGGACGACCCGCGCTGACCCTTCGAACCTGTGGGGTAATGCCTGCGGAGGGAGCGATACGACGAGCTCATCAGGCGTCCACCTGCGCGACGTCCACAAGTCCCACCCGCGCCGGGGGAAGCGCCCCGCGGTGGCCGCCCTCGCCGGCGTGAGCCTCGTGGC
>JAABUW010008018.1_pt1 | contig 12484 bp, 16 predicted proteins | sample 5560081 | NCBI WGS metagenome assembly JAABUW01 (sample SAMN10711882, study PRJNA513363) | rock metagenome | isolation source: Antarctica rocks | place: Antarctica: Victoria Land, Knobhead sud | reverse complement strand
CTGGGATCTGCTGTGCATGTTGCTCTTGCTGCCTGGTCCTGTGTGTTATTTATGAGCTGCTGATTGTGTGCCTTTGTACACGTCACATGCATGTCACAGTGCAGCAACAAGCACTAGCTTGTTCTGTCAAACATGTGTTCTCTGACACATATTCCCTTTTGCATGCAGGTCAAGTGATGCTAAATATGCCTGGAAAAAGATGGGTAAGTTGTTGTGCTTACATAATCAAGGTTGCCTGAAAGCATTGTGTGTTGCACTGCGAGCACAATTGCCATGTCCATGTCCTTTCTGTACAGATGGCTTGAGGATTGATGGTAAGAAGTGGAAGGTGGAGTATGCTATAAGGGATGACTTCAAGTACTTTGGATGGAAGTGGACAGAAGGTGGTGACTCCCCAACCCCATCACCCCCAAGGTATGTAATGGATGTTCATCAAGCTGTGTCACATTTATTAAGCTGCCTCAGTGCTTGTCTAGCATTGTCTTGCACTGGCATGTTGCTGCTCACTTATGTGTTAATCAATTGCCATAGGTCTCCTGCCAGATCCGACACAAGTGACTGATGATTCGAGAGACTCATCCCCAGTGATTTGAAGTGTCCGCGAAGGCAGTGCAGCTGCTCTGTGGCTACCTTTCAGTGTCTCAAGAAGCGCGGTATTAGGACTTTCATGGCTGTGTGTTTTGAATTTGTGCGTGTTGTTCGGGGTAGGGGTGAACTGATGCGTTGTTTTGGATGTGTTGATCGCGGTGCTTGCTACTCATTCTTTGCAAAATGTAGTGCTCATTCAGGTAGACAGTATGATTGGGCGCTTGCAAGTCAATCTGTACTCTACAGACATCTCCTTTGCTGCCTGCTACAACCATGTGCAATACGATGCACATACTTTGCAATTCAGTCTAACGCTTGGACTCAGGGTTGTTTTCCTCATGTAAACACATACTGTCTGCTGTGATTGCATTGGTCTGCAACAAACTGCAAACGTTTGTCAGGGCAGAGTGGCATGACCCACTGAAGAAGCTAAGTTTCCTCAACACACTTTCATGTCATTGAGCAATGTTGCCCAACTGCATGTAACATTGCTCATGAGTCTGGGCCATCATCAATGCTGCTGCATTACGGTAGCCTGTCAGTAGATACTATATGATATACAAAACATCTATTAAAGGAGCAGCAGATGAGTGCTTTCTGGATTCGCTCTAGAGATCTGACATGCAGCTAGGTTGCCTGTAGTGCGCATGATTGGGATTGTATCTATTTCAGCTGCGGAGGCAAGGATAACAGAGGCAGCAATATGTAGCAGGCTACTTAACCAAAACTGTTCCTGACCCTGCTTTTAAACCGGCACCCAGATGATCAACACTACTGATAGGCATCTACTATGAGCGAAACCAATATACTCCTATCACATGTGATTCCGTCTTGCGCATCACCCTTGTGCACATGCAAAATCGCACGTCCAATCTACAGTGTGGTTCCTGCACGCCTGACCATGTTCATGACGTTGCTGCAGGCACGCTTTTCTATTTCCTTTAACACAAATCCTGAGTCTGCCATTGTACATTTCTTGTCCTTCCAGTGGTTGTACAAAGTGTAGAACGTCCCAACATAGAAGTCAGAGGCTGCTGTCACAGCAGACTGTTGCTTCTTTGCAGCAGATGTCAGCTTGCGTTCACGCACCATCTGCAGTGTCCACTTGGTGATGTTGAGGGAAACTGGTGCCAGTGGAAACTCAGAACCCTTGGCTGTTGACAGCCTGTAGCAACATGTGAAAACTTGCTCAGGAGGTAGTATGCTTGGTACTTTGCATGGTCCAGGCACTTCGTCAGGTTGTGCCATTTAGCACATCCCGCATAACATGTTGCTGCTTGTCCAGAAGCACATTCAGACGCAGCTTGATACGTGAACCTTTGCTGTTCACAGGTGTGACCTGAGCTGGCCTGTTCAGTCACCCTTGAAGACTCATGGCAACAGACATGTACTTCAACATCTGCCTTGATGCTCCATCTGGTAGCTGTAACAACTGTGCCGAATTCACCGACAGCATGAATGTCTTCATGCTTTTCGCACAAATGCATGCCAGACACAAAGTCAGCTTACTTGAAGATGGCCTGGGCATTAGCAGGGTCATGCTCATGCAGCAGCAGCAGGTGCAGCAGCCCCAAGATGCCGCACCCCCTCAAGTCTGTTGTTGGGTCTGAACCCTGAAACCCAAGAGCAGCCCAATGTGGCCCATACCTACACCATGTACAACTTTGTTCTACATCAAGCACTTTTCCCAACTTTATGCCATCTCCACTGCAGCTACACAGCAAAAAGCCACAGCATAGCAGAAGCTAATGAACGCAGCTGCAGACACACTGTTTCAGTATGCCTAGAAGAATAGCAATATTGGGGTAAAGCACCTTCTTTAGGACATGCCACAGGCTAGCCAATTGGTCCAGGTTCCCTTGCAATCTACAAACAGCACATGGCAGAAGCAGACATCTCTAGCTGAGCGACTTCTGTGACACATTTGGACTAGAGCTCAATGCTGAATGACAGACCTGCCAACCGGGCCTGGTCCGCCTACAAAGCTGAGGTAGACAGACTGAAGCAGGCGCAGGTGCATGAGGTTGCTGTCATCAAAGGGCATCTTGGCGAGGCATAGCAGCCGCGTATGCTCCTTCTCCAACCTCTTGCTGGCCTGCACCGCAAGCCCATTACATCAGATTGTGCTCCACATGCTCCACATGCGGTCAGCTTGGCCATACATTCATGCACTACCCCATCAGCTACATTGCTGATGAGAACATGCGGTCAGCTTGGCCATGCATTCATGCAATATGCACTTTTATGTGTCCCAGGACAGCATTGAATGTGAATGACTTGTTTCATTCAAATCCAGCGTTCTCAGAGATTTCATAGGCATTGTCTGTTGACGCCTCTGATGAACCCTAAAGACACCAAACGTAGATTGATTAATTGATTGACTAGCTTATCAGCTACAGTGCTGATGAGAACATGCAAAGCAAAGCACAGGTTACATGATGGGCTGCTTGAGAAGCCTGTTTGAGTTGCACATCAAAAGCCAGACTGCAGCCTGTCATGAATGGATATGTAGGAGCATGCATATCCAATCATGCAAGGTCATCAGGTGTTGCTGGGGTTGGTTGGAGGGCGCAAGAAATGTGCATGGTGGCATGAGCTCAAGAGCCGATGCCCCCTCATGGGGTAGGGCCTTAGTCTCAGCAGGAATTGCTGGCAAACATCAGGTCATGCCTTGTATAGTAGGCCTATCACAACTAAATAACAAATGCTGGCATGAGGCGTACCTGCTGCATGCGCATGAAGCAAGATGCCATTCTGTGTACCGGCTTGGACTTCTTCAGAGTCTCTTTGATGGCCTTTACGTCAGCAGACAGGAAGTAGTTGAGCGCCTCTGGGTACCGCACCTGCTCACACACCACACACGCTTGCTCATGATGTGTCTTGAAACACCTCTATTCGCAATCTTTGTGCACACACGGCTGCACACACTTGTGCACACACACACACACCTTTGCTTTTGATCATCATGACCAAGCAGAGACGTGTTGAACATTGTGTTCAGCAGCCACATTCTTTTGTGTGTGCTCGTCAGTGTGTGCTCATCAACAGCAATCAGGGCTAGTGTTGGCCTAGAGCACAATAATCATGAGTGTGATGATGGTGGTCAACAAGAACTCCGGCTGCAGCGCAGTCAGCAAATTTGCATAAAACGCACAAACACACAATGAAGCAGACACACAATCTAGCGATGCGAGAGCACATTGAAGACACCGCTGGTGGACGATGCTAGCACTGGACTGCAGTCTGCAACTATCTTGACAAGCATATGTTTAAGCAGCAATGCAAGTGGCAATAAGGCCTGAAAACAACAGCCCCACCTTGTCTCCAGGCATGGCTGCAGAGGGTGCATCAACAGCCAGCTCTTTTGCCCTTGCCAGGTTCACCTCCTCCCATTCATCTGCTGCCACTTGCCCAGCAGATGCCTGTGTAGCCCCCACCCCTGTTGCCTCTCCCAGCTCAATCTCCTCCAAATCAACCTGGGTCATGTCTCCTACTGAGGCTGCCTTTGGCTGACTGGCAGTTGCCACAGCTGAAAGGGAGGCTGCCTCTGGCAAGGGGCCCAGAATGGGCAGGGACGACAGAGCAGCCTCAGGCACAGAATCTGGCATGGGCTGCTGACCAGACTCTGTAACAGGCTGCTGTGTATTCTGTGGCTGTTGATATTGAGCCTGCTGTGCATGCTGGGCCTGGCTACTGCTAAACTGAAAACCCTCAATCGAAAGCGAGGCGCTGACAGGCTCCTTACTCAAGGCTGCATTTGTGTTTTGACTTTGAGTTGCTGCAGCAGGATTTGCCAAGATCTTCTGCACGTCTGCGGCCTTTGAATCCAGACACCTCTGTTGATTACCCATTGCTGTAAAGCTGTTGACCCCAATTGCCTGTTCAAAGTCATCATTGATGTCTAACTCAAACATGCCATCTGATCCTGCAGCTGCAGCAACTGCTCTGTGATGCTGAGCAGCACTCCCTGAATTTGTACTGCTGCCAGCAGCCATTTGAGCTGAAGGTTGGTCCAAGGAAGCTGATGCAGCAGGCGATGACTCAATGGGGAGGTCATCGTCATGAATGAGGCCGCTGTCTGACTCTGAAACAACATCGCTGCCTTCTTCAGAATCCTCTGCTAAGCTGCCAAGATGGCCTGGATGCAAGGCAGAGATGAGATGCACCGGAGCTGGCTGAGGCTTGAACACACGCTGATATGTTGCACCCTGCGGCGATTGCAAGGCATTGGGCAGGAAGGTGGCAACAGCTGCCAGAATGATCAGGATGATGGTGCTGATCAAACAATTGCAGCAGTTGCCAGGGAGGGCCGTGGAAGTGCCAGGATGGGCTAGCACAGACAATACGATTTTGCAGTTCATGCAGGGCAACACAAGCAAATGACAAGCAGCACAGCAAGAGTGGCACAACCACTTGGAAGGCACACTCCACTGATGTGCATACTGTTGTGTACAGCTGGCAAATGTGTGCAGGCAGGTTCATGCACAGCATACTGCAACATGGTGTTTTGTTGGTAGTGAGTCTTACAGCATGGGAGGCTCTGTACGCTTGAGCATTCCAGAGTGGAAAGTTTGCAGCAAAGACAACAAACCTGTCTTGCACCGTTGTCAAAGGCATAGTCGAACTCCTCATCTTGTGTATTGGCTGTTGCAGCGCTTGTGCTCTCCAGACCTGACCCTCCAAACAAGATCACCGGCACGGCAGGCTGAGCTTGGTCTTGTGCATCTGCAGCTGCGCACAAAGCCCTTCAGTTGTTTTGTCTGCTGGTCCTTGAGCACATGACACTTGCAGCAAGCATCAGTAAATGCAGTCATGCACGTTTGCAGCAGATTGCAAGAGAGTTCAAGGCAAGCGGTGCAAGCATACCTGTTGAGGCCACTTCAATCTGGAAGTCTTTGTCTGAGTCTGACAAGCTTACAGCATCATACGCTGAGCCAGTTTCGCTTTGGCTATCATTGTCGGAAGCTGTGTAGTATAGGCTGCCTGCTGTTGACCCTTTACCTTTGGTATGTTTGATTTGGTCTTCGGAGGTCCAGCTAGCCGGTATGTCTGATGAGTATTTCACTGAAATTGCGCTCTTATCTGTCACCTTGCTAGCAAAAGGTGCTGATGTGGAAGCCGCTGCAACGTTCGTTGTCGACATTGCCGAATAGCTGCCCTGCTGGCTACTCAGCCCTTGTTCCCAATGACTTTCGCATCTGCACCGAACTAAAACGCAATGGGAAGCGTGTGTACATTCATTGACAAAGGCATGGACTGTCGGACAGTCCGTGCGGAGGGCCACTACATGCACGTTTTACAGGAGCTAGAGACAATGCTCAAGTGCGGGCAAGAATTTTTCAGTGAAACACGCAGCTCACTTTGTGGCGGATGTCAGGAGCAAACCCAGTAAGCGAGGTCCGAAAATGGCTGGCACAATGCAGCATGGCCATCGGCAAGAAAGCAGGGGTGCAAAATCAGAGCGTGAGCGTTACGACCGCATGTTACTCCGAGACCACATGTTCCTAGCTGTGTGCCTGCGCTCTAAACCTGGTTGAGTACACATGACATCAAGCTCTGTCCGTGCGACTTGTCCGACATGTCAGCACGAGAGACTCGGGGTTCGATGTTCCATCATAGCCTGACCTATGACAAGTTGCCCACCTGAACATGATCAATACCGGCGCTGCAGGACCGGTGCTTCACGCACGTAGCGCACAGGCGTTTAACGCTGTGCAGCAAAGCGCCCGTGGGCGGTTCACTTCCCAAATTCACAGCAGCAACAAGGTGCACCTTAGATTGACTCAGGTGTCTTTGTCAAAGATGTTGAGGACCCAAAACCTGAATTGTCTGCAGGTGATCCACTGGATGCGGCATGGGCAAACAGAGATGAACGTTCACTTAGGAACCCATTTCACCCCAACAGAGGGTTACGAAGATCCTCTGCTGTAACCCAGCTTGGTCACACCCTGTCTTACACGGCCACTGCTCTTATGACTTCCAAGCAGAAGCACTGTCTTCACATCAGTTACACTGCAGGTATGACACACGGCTGACTGAAGAAGGCAAAGCACAAGCCGTACTAGCCAGGGTGGATGCAAAGGCACTGTCTCCCAAGCCTGAAGTCCTCATAACCTCCCCCCTGACAAGGGCTTTGCATACAGCCCAGCTTGCTTTTGGGGACTCCTTGGGCTGCCCCACGGTTGTTGAGCCCACATGCAGCGAGCGCATCTGGCTTTCATCAGATGTTGGCAGGCAACCAAACGAGCTTCAGCAAGACTTCCCCACAGTTGATTTGGACAGTCTGGAGGATGTCTGGTGGCACAACAATGGCAGCGGTGACGTGCAACACATCTTGGCAGAGACTCCTGGTGCGGCTCATTGCTCCATGCTTGCTCAGACTTAGCTACATCAACACGCAATTTGCTATGGGTTAGCCAAGAGCCATGGTGTTCTAACAGAAAAGCAGCAGCCACAGCATCAGGAATGCTCTGTGCTGCTCTGTTGACCCTTCAGCCTGGGCAGAGCAGCTTTGTTGCACTGATCACATCACATTAGCTTTGCACAGCATAGATGCTTGCAACATTGCACAGCCCAATGTGTCTAAAAACTAGGCAAGTTCCACACGCCTTTGGTCGCACCCCGCAGAACTTTGTTGCTGATGGTTTCTCGTGTGAGTGCAGACGAGTTTGAAGCTAGAATGGAGGCTTTCAGGATGTATCTCAGGCAGAGGCCGGAGAAGGTGCTGGCTGTCGTCACACACTTTGGAGTCTTGGAGCATATGACAGTCCACAGGTTCACCAATTGTGAGATCTGGAGCTGCTTGTGGGAGGATGGGTACTGCTCAGCAGAGCATGATAGCGTTCAGTTGTAGACATCTACAGTCTGTGCAGTTCTTCAAAAGCACTCAGCTGATTTCAGGCCATCGCTGCAAGCACAGTCGCTCCAGCACAACTGTGCATGCATGATTTGTTTGTTTTGCTGCATGGTACTTGCTCAGTAGGATTCAGTTGGACATGCTTAGTACGACAGAAACACAGCACTGACCATTCAGGCACAGCACTCTTGTTGCTGGGAGCTGCAAGAACAGCGTTGCCCAAGCCCGCCTTTGATATGTTAACGAATGTTGCAGAGATGACAGAGCAAACTGTATAATTGGCAGTGCAGTGCAGTTTCGCAACCAGCTCTCGTTGCTGGTAGATTCAAGGCATGCATTGCCAAAGCAATTCTTTGAACATGAACATCGCTAAAATGACAGCACACTCTGTGTGATTGACACCGCCAGTCACGGGTTGTGGCTTGTTTATTGTTGGAGCTGTTTCTAGGTTTGGATGTAAACTGCTGCATGCAGCATGCTGCATCACAACAGTACAATAATCGTGATGCACCAGATCACAGCAGAGACTTGTCAGCTTGTGCATGCCTCAGTGATATACACTGGATGTCCATAGGTACAACCTACTCCTGACATTACTGCAATTTATACACTTAGTGTACGAGCCTGTCAATATGAGGATACACCGGATGTCCATAGCTACAATCTGCTTCTGTCTGCACTGCAGTTAATACACTTGGTCCATGAGCCTGTAAATATGAAGGCTACATAGTTTTCTCTCAGCAGTTTCATTTGCTGGCTTGACCTGGGCTTGTGCTATTGCAGTACCTAGCTATACTTGTGTGAATGTACAGAATCTTGATAGTTGCCGGCGCTGGGTTGGTAGGGACCCTGGCCAGCTTGAAACCCACCCTGGAATCCAGGCTGGGGGTTGCTCTGGCCAGAAAGATAAGCTTCCTGCCCAGGATAAAACCCTGCCGGCCTAGTCGGTGCAGCATTGATGGAAGCTGCATTTCTGCTGAGTTTGCCGCTGCCATACTGAGCAGCAGCAGGGACGGCAGCAGTGCCCTGGCTTGACATCTGCTGCATTGGCTGGCTTTGAGATTGGCCAGCAGACTGCCTTGCCAGCAGGTCAACCAGCCAGGCTGAAGCTCCTTGCATGGGGACAAAGATGATGGGACCCACGTATGGAATGGACATCAGCAGCACCTGAGGCGCCAAGAAGGCGTTGATTGTCACCTCATTCTGCCTGCATCAGCAGCATTCAAAAGTCTGGTGCTGTGCACGACGTACACACTGTCAATTCGGAATCATTGTTGCTGACTGCAGGATTCCAATAAGGTACCAATAGATAAGTCGGAGACAATGACTTGTGTAGACACAAGTTGCTACAAGTGTGGATGGTTGCAACCAGTATTTTGCACATTCAACAAAATTGCTGAGAAGTCTTTTGCACATAATCAGCAGCGCATTCTGACCGATATGGCCGGCTTTGCCCGAGGCGGGCATAGCCACTGGCCATAGGATATGACTGTTGAGCGGGTGTCATCACATGGAACCACTCTGTGATGGTCATGCAATACTGTCAGGCATGTAGAGCAAGTATGTACTGACTGAACGTGCTGCTTGCTCCTGGTGTGAGGTGTGATGACCGCAACAGCATAGGCAGACCTGAAAAAGGCTGCCCTGTCTTGATGAGGAATTGTGTGCGAAAGGTATGGGTCCAGAATCTCAGGCGCCAAGATTCTGCTGGCCCTCCAAACCTCCACAAACCTGTACAAATCAAAATCCAAAATTCAAAACACAAATTACAGCTAACACAAATTACAGGTTACAGGGGTTATAGGTTACAGCAAAGCAGGCAGGCAACATGTCTGCATATGAGCCTGGCGGCAGCTGTGCCGTGTGCATACAAGATGTCAACACTTATGATGGACTTCTCAACTCTTGTCTTCAAGGCTGCATGGCAGGAGCTGCAGATGTAGAGTTCAGAGATCATGGAAGCAGAGACTAGGCTGTGTTGTGATCTGCCACTACAGATGGACGCTCTCAGCAAGTTTCAGTCTGAGTCAGGTAGGCATGAGCTTGCACTTGCAAGCAAGGGCTGGAACAAACATCTCAGGGCAAGGTCATAGCATGCAGCACCGTTTGCAGGAATCCGCAAAGGTGATAAATACCATATTTGTGTATGCTGACAATGGCTTACTTGATGACAAAGGGCTCCACAGGGCTGTACAGCGCCACCAGGGACATGATGGCAGCCCTCCTGGGGCCCAAGTTCTTGTTCATGGTCAGGTAGTGCATCTGCATCAGCATACTTATTTTTATTATTACTATTATTTAGTATTATTATTATTACTACTATTATTATTGGTATTATTACACTACTATTGCACAGATGCTAACATGACAGTCTGCAATGTGAGGTCTGCTGCGCAAAGTATATACACGGATGCGCGAAACTGAAGGGTATGGAAAGCAGGTGGGTCTGGCAAATGTCTGAGCAAATTGGTGTGGCTGAAGCTTCATTTGCAGAGGCAGCTCTTACCACAGGAGCCACAAATCTGCCAAACAGAGGGATTTGGCGACAGATATATAAACCAGCTGACAGTGCTAGCATGTTGACTGCCTGCAACAGCATCAGATGTCTGCAACAAAAGTTATGCCAAGTACAAGCGCAGCTGCATGCTGGTTGCTGAGGCTGCATGTGCATGCAATGCCAACATACAAGAACAGCAGACCTTGTTTGTCTTTGCTAATTGCACGAAACGCACTGTTACAGATGTCAACAATGACTGCTTACCCTTTGATATGTCTTGTCAACCTTCTCATTGACTTTCACCGTTTTGGTTTTCCTGTTTGGGTTTGAAATGCGTGGGGTAGTCTCAATGACTTGTGCCGTCTGTGGGTTGACCTCTCTCAACATATGTATGAAGCACTTATACAAAGGCTTCCTCACAACTGCAAGCCAAAGTCAACATTTCTCACAAATTGATCAGAAGAAGAGCTGCTCAGCACAGCCTTACAACTCACATGACCGCACCACCAGCATGATGACCATTGGTGCAGAGGCAACAGCGTCAGAGACCCATCTCTGGCCAAAAACAGATGCCACATTGGATGAGATCAAGCCAAGAGTCACAACTTGCACCTGTGCACGTACACAGAGTCGACTTGTCTTGTTCGCCCACACAGCTTTTGCAAGCTATCACCTTGCTTGCCTCGACGTACACATCACGACGCCTGATCGACAACACGCCTCTGTAATTGTGCACATGATCTTACCGCAAGTGCGATCGCTCGTATGGGGACCGCCAGCAACTGGCTCACAAAAAGGGTGACTAGCATCAGAACGAGGATAGGCTTTGCACATCTGCAGCAGCAACAACTCTAACAGATTGTCAACCGACAACGCGAAAGTGCATCAAGCAAACATACTTTTTGGTCTTGTCTACGACGTATGGGTGGGTGGCAGATTTATAAAAAGCTGACAAGGAAAGAACTGCGGCATCAAGCGTATCCTTTGTAAACAAATGCTGCTTGCCATCTTCCCTTCGGAACATGCTAATGACAGCATCCGCAATATTCTGCACTGGTTTCGTCATGACTTTTGCTGGCGCACTTGCTGTCGCCAGCTTCCAGGAAGTCTCGATCAATACCCAGAGCGTTGACCAGGCGCTTAGTCATGATGACTAATGGAACTCTGCAATCTGCATTTGAGAGTCGGCCATTGTGGGTAAATTCTGCTTGATGCATTTTTTTTGCGTGGGCAGTCATCTTGTCACAAACTTCCTGTAGGCGGGCATGTAAGTGACTTTCATTCCACACATGCAGCAAGCCTTCCCAATGGAAGAGCTGTGTCAAGAGCCATGTTTACAGATTGAGTGCAGCCTCTACACCGTCATCATCACTGTCGTCACTACCAATCATTTCATTGCACATCTTTTGAACCTCAGTTTGGTCAACAGCAACGCTATGGCTTTGACATGCACTTGTTGCAAAAATCCATTGACACCATTTACTGCAAAAATACCTGCTCAAAGCACATTTCCACCATGGTGCCAGAATGTTATCACAGGACACAGATATGTCCATTAACGCAGAGGCTGTCAGTGGATTCATCTCGGAACGCTGCTGGTCATATCCTGTTGTGTACAATGCTGATTTTCAGCATCTGCACACAACATAGTAGTAAACCATCAATTTGAAATCAATCACATGAACAGATGAGCCTTGGGCTCACACTGACTTTGTACGCAATGCAAAAGCTGTGCTTGTAGATGTAGTGTATACCTTCAAGGCTGCAGTCGCTATACATATATCTGCTGATGATTGACATGTCTGCATCTGCAAGCGGTGGCACACTGTCTGTGCAGTCTTGCACGATACTAGGCAGCCCCAGGTTGGCAGGTGATTTGCTGTAAACATCTGCAATCATAATGAATTACTTTTCTGAGTCTGGACCCATAGAGCAAAAGGTGCATGCAAAAAGCACCACCTTGTATGTTGCTCAAGGACTCTAGCGGCGGCACCAAGGACTCGTTCCAACTGAGGTCAACACAAAAGTAGTTGTTTTGCACCCACATGCTGCATTGGGCATGTGCAAGGCATAGAGCATTCAAATGCTGTGTGCACCTTTCATAAGCCCAGTATGCAGCCACAACGGCCACACAGATCCATGAGGGCACAGCAAGCGCCCAGTACCTGCCCAGTCCAGCATGTCAAACAGCATGTATCATGGCTATATTCGGCCAACTTGCCAGAAGTCTTACTTGTCTGGGTAATAGGAGATGCCCAACGCTTGCAAACAGCGCTCGGGTATGTATGCCCAGCATAAGAATGCCCCTGCTAAGAATCACCCACGTCAGCAACTTCTGCTGCAGGTCGGTCACCAGTAGACAGGCTGACTTTTCGCACCATACGCAACGCCTGTGGTGATCCACGCCGTGAAGCCGTAAACTTCGATGGAAGTTGCGCCCTGGCTTGCCCCTGCGGGCATGATCAGCTCTTGAGGCAAGCCATCTTGACTCCTACAAGGCTGCCATGGCGAATGCCAGCAACTCAGGTGAAGCTGGTGATGAG
>JAABUW010008013.1_pt1 | contig 12492 bp, 19 predicted proteins | sample 5560081 | NCBI WGS metagenome assembly JAABUW01 (sample SAMN10711882, study PRJNA513363) | rock metagenome | isolation source: Antarctica rocks | place: Antarctica: Victoria Land, Knobhead sud | reverse complement strand
CTGTCAACACTGCTGCTAACCCTAAACCCTACCTCAGCTAATGGCCGCTCATCTTCTTCATCTTCATCCGCACTTTCCATCCGGGCCATCTCCTCCTCAATGTCTGAATCAGCCTGCAGATAATACATGAATGAAGCGTAGGGTTCCTTGTCTCAAACCCTAAGGTTTGTTTGCAGACGAGTCACAGCAGAGCCAAGTTGTAAGGCTCTTCTTGCACTCAGGTTCTGCGGATGAGTCACATTAAAAACAAAAAGTTTTGCAGACAAGTCACACTTTGGAAAAAAGGGCAAGGCTGACGCCCAGAGACTGGGAAGGACAAACTTAGTCATTGTGTGGCACAGACACACTAGGGGCATGGACAGACAATAACATCTCAATACTCTCATGTACAACTAGACTGAAATATCTACCAACAAAATCAAGACAGCAAGCAAGCATGCACATGCAGCTGTACCTCAGCTTTGCCGTCGCCTTCTTCTTCAGCATCCGCAGCTCCATCAAAGTAGGAGGCCTTCAGTCCCAGGGACAGCCGCCGCTGTGCAGTATCAACATCCAGCACCATGGCTCTTACACCTGCATTCACACACATGGTAGAGCAGTACTGCATGACTCAAGCATGACCCCAGCATGACTCCAGCATGACCCCAACATGACCCCAAGCATGACCCCGCATGACCCCAATATGACTCGAGCATGGCAGAATGGTGCACAGCATCTGATGCAACTTTGCGTTGTCTTCTTCAGTAGGCACAGGACAGTTGAAATGGGTGAGCCTTCGAATATTGACACATGCTGAGTCATCACTGTCACACATGCCGCACATGTCTGCTCTTTACATGCATGTGTGCAGGCATCAATGAGCATGTGAAAGGCAACTCTGGGCCTCTGTGATATGGGGCATGCTGGCGTTCCATGTCAGCTGCCACAGACACACATCACAGACACACATGTCACAGGCCCATGTCACAAACGCAGGTCACAGACACATGTCAGAAGACACCCATACCTTGCCCAACTTGGAAGGAGTCTTCCAGGGTCTTGATGAAACCGTCACAAACCTCAGAAATGTGGGCAAGGCCAGTCAAGGTGCTGTTGTGCAGCTCCACAAAGGCACCGAAAGGCTCAAGACGCTTGATCCTGCCTTTCACTACATCTCCCTTCTTCAGGTCACCCATGTCTGTCCAGCTACCCCCTTGCCTCTCTTTCAGCGTCATCTCCACTCTGCAAGCAAGCCATGACAGCAATCCAGGACTCGGCGACAGCACAATGCGCAGCTTGAGTCCAGCAGCAAAATAAGCATGGCCTTCAGCATGTGCAATGTGAGGCTCCCAAGGTCATCGGTTGTTTCCCACATGCAGCGCGCCTTGAGCATTTGCTGCTTGCAGTGTGACTATCATTACACTAGTGCAGCAGACACAGTGGCACAGCCAAGACCTGCAAGCTCATGCAAGACTCACAGCTTAGACCGGCTGGTTCCCTGTCATCAGAAACCCAAAGGGCAGTGACTCACCTGTTGCCAGTCACGCTCACAACCCTGCCTTTCACCAGTTTCCCAACAGGGAAGGCAACAGCGGGGTCCTCTACAAAGGTAGCTGACAGCTGTCCCAGCTTCACTCTGGCTTCTATGCTGCGTCCAAGGGTGACAAAGACACCCACCTTTGCAACGCTCTTCACATAGCCATAGACCTGTGCGCAAAGCATATAACATTACGTTTGTAGGTAAAAGATCGTCTGAAAATATGCTGTATGGAGCGTGATAAACAAGTACCCATTCATATAAAATGAGTGCCTTCACTACTAATGGTCAAGAAGAGGCGCAGAAATCAATTCAGGTTTTGTGGGCAATCTTGATGGTGAGTACATCAAGAACAACATGCTAGGCAACAGACAGATGTGATGTTACAGCAGGCTGATGAGGGTTGGGGAAGGGAAGAGGAGGGAAGGGGAGTGCTAATGGGGCTTAGTATGTCACCTGTTGACCCTCCTTCAGCTGGTCAACAGATGTGATTGCACCTTCCTCAGGGCTCTGCCCAGCACGGCCCTGCCCTGGCCAAGATGCCCCTTTGCTAGCTTGCAGCGACAGCTGCAGGGCATCTTCCTGCGGCCCTGAAGTCTTGCCCACCACACAGCACTTGACATACATGCCTTGAGTGATACCCTCAGTAGGGTTGTCAACCCACCCATCATGGATGTCGGTAACAGCCACTTTACTGTACGTACGCCGTCCAACATGGACTCTGACCAGCCCAGCTGAGGCTGTCACAACCTGGCCCAGCAGCAAACTGCCCTCGGGCGCTGTTGCTGCTGTCGCACTGCTGAGTTTACTGCCGCTGTGTAACTCACGCAGAGAGAGGTCAGCCTGGTTGTGGTTTCGGTCGACCTGCGTTCAAGCCCAGCAAAAGATAACAGTAAGGAAGACGAAGCTTTTTACTTGGTGCAGGTGACAATGACCAGCTATTGTAGATTGTACCAGAATGTGAGGTCTACCTGTGAAACCCTGCATTGAATTGGCTGACCCTCTTTGAATCTCTGAGTAAACTCACTGAGCTGCTCAGGCGCCTCAGCTGAGTCAAGAATGGAGACTCGGCCCTTGATAGCCGAGCTGATCTGCACCACCAGATGCTGCTCATTTACCTCTTGCACATACCTGCATTGCAAGAGAAACAACTTCAGCCACTCACATCAGGTTTTTGCAAAAAGCCATTGCACAACTCAACACATCAGCTGCTTGTAGCTGCTGGATTTAGTTGGCTGTCGCCAGACAAGGGCAGGATAGAATTCTGCATTATTGTGAGGAATCGAAATTCAGCATTAATATCCACTAAAACAATGGTAAAATGCTGTTTTCGCCCTTGTTGTTTTATCAGCAAAACAGGAGGGCAGAGCTGGTTGGAGTTAAGCAGACAATGGCAAAGCAGAGCGCAACACAGCTCAGCAGGGCAGGCAGGGCAGGGCAGGGCAGGGCAGGGCAGGGCAGGGCAGGGCAGGGCAGGGCAGGGCAGGGCAGGGCAGGGCAGGGCAGGACAGGGCAGGGCAAATACAGGACGCACCCGTACACAGTCTGCCCCAATTTCAGCTTGCTCACCCTCAACCTGAGAGAGGTAACGTTTGAATTGTTGGCAGCTGCTGTCAGCACAGCAGCCCTCACACTCAAATCCAGGAGCCCCATTTTGCGCCCCTTAAACCCTTCCATCTGCCCCAAGCAAACTGCCTCCACGTTTTGCCCCTGAGAAAAGCCCTCAAAAGGCTTGCCACCCTGGGTCAGTGCCAGCTCAGCATCTTGCACTTCACACAGACAGACTCTGCCCTTCTGTCCAGACTGCAGTGTGACATCCATGTGGGCGGAATGGATTGCCGTGATTTTGCCTTTCAGCAGTTGACCTGGATGGGCAGCTGGCCCCTTTGCCGAGCCCTTCTTGGCTGCTTGAGCATCTGTCAGCAGTGGCAGATGCATCACCAGCCGTCCACCTACAGCACCCATGAAAATCACCCTTTTAAGCTTTTCTTGTGAGACTTTAAAAAAATGTTTACAATTTTCAAGGGAGCTTATTGCCATCATGAAAGTAAGCCACTGGAGTAAAAGAATGCTGCCCTCAGAATCTCTATTGTATTTGCCGTACAGACGCCTTGCTATGCATGCGCGTGGGGGGAAAGGGTTGAAGTTGGCCATTATGTCCAATCATGCAAATGGAAAATAAAGAAGTCAGCATCGCTCCTGCTTTGCACAGGCTATTGTGCGTGTGTGCGTGCGTGCGTGCATGCGTGCGTGCATGCGTTTGTGCCTGTACCTGTCTCAGCGCTTGGCAGAGCAGCAATCCTGGCTTGAACTTGTTGCCCCAGCTTGAAGGGTGAGCGACCCTCCTGGTTCTGCAGGTTGAAGTCGGTCACAGCAGCAAAGCCGACAGCCTGGTTGTGCTTTGGAAGCGACAGCACCAGGTAGTCATCTTTCACCAGCTCCACTACTGCAGTGACAAGCTCCCTGCTGACCTGCACACACGCTCAGACAGCTAAGTGCCTGGGGTTCGGTTGCCCTGAAGAAATTGATCAGCTCATTGCTTGGGTCCTTGCAACCCTTGAAAATTTAGACAGCTAATGGCTCAGGGCCTTGAAACCCTGTGGCATTTGGACAGCTCACTACTGGGGATTTTGCAGCCCTGAAGAAAGTAGACAGCTAAATGCTTGGAACCTTGCAGCCCTGAAGCAATTGAACAGCTGACTACTTGGGGTATTGCAAACCTATGTTGGACAGCCACACTGCTGCAGACATAGGTTTGTGCAGTTTACCTAACCTCTAAATGTTATGCGACTGCTACCTTGGGAGTCATGTCTGCAGCATGAGCAGCATCTAAAGCTTCCTCTGCCTTCCTCTTCTTGCTACCCTTCTTCACCTTCTTTGCCACCTTGTCCCCTTCTTCTCCTTCTGTTTTCTGACTCATGCTGCTGGGCGTGGCATTCACAGCCACATCAACCAAGGAAGGCTTCACACTTACATCCACGATGCCGGTATCCTTGCTGACATCCAGAATCCTGGCCTGAAGGGCAGTCCCTGGGACTGCTGGCGGCCCCAAAATCTGCATGAACAGAACTCTTCTTGTGCACTGTCTTGCAGACTCTAGGTGATTAACCTGCTCTGTGATTTGCGGCAGGGTTGTACATTACTGTTGTGGGCTTGTTCACTATCACTGATATTCAACATGATTGTCATCCTGTCATCTTATTAAGCATCTGGCATGGCTTTCAGGTGCTTTTGGAATTGCATGCCGAACGAGTCGTCACCAGACCTGACAGTCAACAGCAAAGGAGGGTAACATCACAACCACGAGATGATGGAAAAGCATCTACCAAAAGTACTGGCATGGTGTGCAGATTATGCCGGCTGCAAGACCCATGGGCAAATATGGGGCTGTACAAGACCTAATAATAAGGGGCTGTGCAAACCCAAATGGCTGATGGCGAAGGCTGTGCAAGACCTAGGATAAGGGGCTGTGCAAACCCTAATCGCTAATGGCGAGGGCTGTGCAAGACCTGATGATGAGGGGCTGTGCAAACCCTAACGATAAGGGGCTATGCAAGACCTAGCAACAATGACCATGTTCCATTTGAGCTGCTGCAGGGCGCATACACGTGTCTCTCAGGAGAAACACGCTGACAGTTGTGTGCCTGCTGCAGGGTTGAGGATTACTAAAAAACTCTCTTGCCTGATGAGATGCTGACAGTGCTTTGCCTGCTGAGCGGCTGCAGGATTAAGGAGTACCAAGAAAACGACTTGCCTGATGAGATGCTGCCAGGCCCAGGACGTCAGCGTGTGCAGCAAAGTCAAAGACCACCCCGTAGTCCTTGAGCTCGTGCACAGAGGCCTCAGCCAAGCTTCCAATGGCAAAGTCCCTGTCCCACTGAACCTGGTTTGCTACATCTGGATCAGCTGCCACCCTGCAATGGAAGTCAGGAGTATAGAGTGTAATGAAAAAGAAATCACGCAGTCATGCTTTGTCCTCAAGGCCTCAGATAGGAAGTCTCACAAAAAAATCTCATCAGATTTGAAACGTGACACAATGAAGCTTTTGCAGGAAAGGGGGGAAGGAACATGTGAGCTGCAAGCAAGTTGCAGTTGCTTCCCATCGCGAAGATGACTCAACATTCCAATGCAACACTGCAACAATGCAAAGACGCAAAAATGCAACATATAGCCATCATTGCATTGCTGCTCGGCTGTGACAAAAGGCCTCACAACATCAGTACTTCGCCAGAGCCTGCCAAAACAGGATCTCACACAAGGACCTACTCAGGGCTGTGCATGCCTGATACATGTTGAATGAATAAATGGATGATTGAGTCATTCAATGGACAGATGAATGATTGAATGCGGCTGAGAGCCTACCTCAGCATTTCTGCATACTCCAGGTCCTGCAAGAGAGATTGCAGATAGGCTGCATCAGAGGCTCTGACCAAACTCTGCTTCAGGGTCACTGTGAACCTCTCCTTCCCAGTGTCCACCTGCATACACCATGCAAGCAGTCTGTATTGCTGCCCCTTGTTGTGGGTTGAACCTGCACAAGCCCTGCAAATCGTAGCAACAACAGCAGATGACAGGGCAGCAGAACAATGGGCAGAATGTGGAAGAGCAGCAGAACAATGGGCAGCAAGGGCTGCAGAAAGGGCAGCAGAACAATGGGCAATGACACTCTGCCATTTGCTTTGCTACCCTTCCATTTGCTGTTGTTGCTAAAGCTTGCAGGGCTGTACACACAAAAAGGGCACTCCTACAACAGGCATGATGAGTGACTTGGGTATGTAGGAAGACAAGGCATGAGCCACAAGCAGGCAAGCTCGTCACCTTTTGAAGGCTTGCAGGGTGCATGCTCCTGTGGGGGACGCTGGTTGAATGCAGCACAGAAGAGATGCTGTAGTGAAGCGCATCAGCAAAGCAAAGCTTGCCACATGTGATTGAGCAGAGAAGCATCATGTGAGGTGGTCTTTGAAACTTATCAACTCCAACATGAGCACTCAGGCCCATTGACCAATCGATCACTGCACAGGCTTGATGCAAGATGACGTTCAGACTCTCTCACCTTTATGAAATGAGCTCTGACAGCCATAGAAACAATGGCTAGGGTCAGAACAATTGGTCACTGCACATGCTTGATCAGCCTTGGGCTGACATTTACATTGTCTCACCTGTACAACTTGAGCTCTGACAGACTGCCCAACATGGAAGTGACGGCTGGGATCAGAAACAAACAAGTCTGCCAGCTGTGCCAGGCCTGCTCTGCCAGTCAACTGCCCCAGGAAGCGCACGTAACAAGCATCGTTAGTGACGTTGGTAATGTACCCCGGCACCAGCATAGCTTCCTTCACATCTGAGATGGCCTTCGGAAGGGCTGCTGCCGCTGTGATGAGTGATGACTTTCTAGACAGCTTCACAATGCCAGAGCCCTGCAGCCAAAGCATGAACACGGATCAGGGTTGAGAGCCTATTGACACGCCTGCAATCAGACCAGCGCATCATGTCTGAGGTTGCGGTCACAAGCGCTGCTGCCGCTGTTGGGGAAAGCAAGGACTGTCATCTTGGCTGCAAAGTTTTTAGGCCCTCTGGTCAAGCCAAAGCTTGGCGTGTCATGTTATGCTTGCCATCTTTGCAAAAAGATTAGGATGCTAATCCTTTCTGTATCATTTTGACAGATGGAAACAGAGTCACTTGGTTGGGCACACATGATGCACATGATCTACAACCTGGGGTGTAACCAGCTTGTGACCAGTTTGGGGTTGAGACCCAGAAGTGCCTGTGTCAAACGTGGACAAAGCCTAGCCTGTGCTGAAGGGCCTGAATCAGGGTTCAAGTCCTACCTCAACTCTGTCCAGGACTAGTAGAGGCCCCAGGGGGGACCCCACCCGGAGAGCCCCCTGTAGGGCTGTTACAGCACTGGGGTGGTCTGCCAAATGCTCTGCCCCTAGCTGCCCATGTGCACCCCCTTTGATGTCAACAATATATTGGGAAGGTACAGACTCACCCTCCTCCTGTTCGCAGCAAAACATTCCCAATGGGCATGCTTAACATTAAAATATGAAAGGCATTCTGTGTCTTTCAGACCATGGTGCAAGGGCTGACTCATCATGACAAAGGGCAAGTTTGAGTGCCTGCCATGCAAACGGCTCAGTCTCAGGTCACACCTCGGCACTTTCAACCTCTCTGACGCTTCCTTCTACTATGTCCCCAGGTTGCAGACCCTTGAGGGGGTCCCCAGCCCCGGCCCCCTCCTCAGCCCCGCCCGCTGCTCCCTCCGCACCACTTTTCTTACCCATCAGACTCAGCTTGAGTCGCTGGTGAGAGAAGTCAGTACTCAAGACTCGGCACTTGACGACTTGTCCAACTTGATATGCGTCTTTGGGGGCTTGGTTAGGGGCTAAGGGCAGTTCCGCGGTGTGGGCCAGCCCTTTCATACCACCAAAGAAGGACACAAAGATGCCAAAGGGCTTGATACCTGTGATGTAGCCGTGGCTCTGTACACCTGTTTCAGCATCCTGCAGCAATCAGGTCAGACAGTAAGCACATCAGATGCTTTTGTCAGGAACGTGAAGCTGTACCAATACAACATGCTGATCATGCGGCCCAAGTTGTTGTTTTTGTTACCCCACACACTGTCCAGAAATGTCACAGCTGAGAAAGAGATCAGTGCAACGCCGACAGCAGCACAAGGAATGGGATTTAGAACAGTAGTTTGTCTCTTCGCTCTTTTCTGGAATGCTCATTTTCCCCTGGTTTTTGCTCATCTCTGGAATGGGCAATTCCTCCTGACAGTGCGACTGTGATGACCAAAGCTTTACACACAGGCTAGCAACATGATGGTCTGACTGATGATGACCAGAACTTCAACTATGTTGACTAATGCACGACAACGCACAACAGCCGCAGAAGCTGACCTGGAAGGTGGTGATGACAGGCAGCTTGTCGCTGCACAGCAGCTTCTTGAGTGTCATGCTGACTCGCTTCTTGGCTGCATCCACATCCAGAATACGTCCAGTCACCTCCTGTCCCACCTTGTACTTGCTGCTGCTGCGCTTGCCCACTGTGTTTGCAGTGTGCAGGGTCGGAACCATTGCCCTGATGCACAACACAAGCACTTCAGATGCCTGATTTGTGATCACATTACTGGCAATTTGTGTGATCAGTGTTAAGAGCTTCAAGCATGCAGCTGCTTTGCGCAAGTCCATGGAAGATGAGACTGCTTGCCATTGAGCATGCAGCCAAATAAGTAGATCTGCATGTAAGGGGGGTGACGTGCGTCTATGACAGGGCAGCTTGAGCCAAATCAGTGACTGTCGCTTGGCATAAGACTTGTACATAGCTGTGTCCATTCCTGATGACCACCTCCCCGATTCATCAAGCAAGATGGTGTGTTTCATATGGCCTGTCACATATGAGGCATTCTGATCCAACAATACTGCTGCTAGTCCCTGCCATCAGATCAACAGCTCCTCATGTGCGCTGCACTCCACAGCTCATGTGCACTGCATGAAGCTTCTGAAGTTGCAGCAATTGTAGCAACTTAGGTGCTCTACCTGACTCTAGGAGCGCTGAGACGCAAGTGTGGCCATACTCAGCTGGGCGCCAGTTGTATTGACCTACATTGCCTTTTATGTTGCTGGCAAGCAGGGGCAAAGATGACACTTGAAGTTTAGATGGCTGCACTTGATTACCTGATGCCCGGCGCAAGAGAGACAAGCATGCCGTAGTCAGCAATGCTGCTGATGGTGCCGCTCATCAGGCTGCCAGCCTTCACTTCACTGATGGATGCAACCTGCTGCTCTACCACTGTGGGCTTCAGACTGAGCACAGACAGACCGTCCAGGTGGCGGGCCCCTATCACCCGCCCCTTCACCTTCTGACCCACCCTGTATGCCTGCACCCACTGGTACGTTAAAACATGTTTTATCACTGTGACAGCACATTCTAGCATGGCATGCACTATGTGCCCTGGCTAGTGCATTTGATGCCATGCATCAACAGGCATGTTTTTGACAAAATGCACATGCGTATTGTATGCTATGAGATTTTTAGCAGCAAATCAGCACAGAGTATGAGACCCACCTGCTGTAGCTTGTCGACTTTAGTATCACCAACATTGGAGATGTGTACAAAGCCAGGAGTGACAGCTGGCTCTGAGGGCACTTCCAGGATCAGCCCTAGGCCCTCGTCTATCCGTTTTACCACCAGATCCTGCATGATCGATGTGCAGGGCTGACTTGTTGCGACTGCATGATGCATTTGTATGCAGCAATCATGACTGACAGCTTAGCTGATTCACTGAGTCATGCAGAGACTGTGCCAATCTTCCTGGATTACATGCGATTGTGCAGCAGATTGAAAAAGGGCTTGAACCAAATTAGAGAACTGCGCAAGGCGGCAACAGCTTATCATAATGCAGAGACTTTGTAACACACCCTAGCCACCTGCCAAAACATGATCTTCCATTACTAAAAAAAGAGTCAACAGATGTTTGTATGCTTAACCGGGCAGATTGCGGGCTTTGAAAGACAATTCATGGGCTTGAGACTTTACCTCAAAGACTTGGCCGACCGAAGGAAGCTTGCGCACAATCAAGTCGACCAGCTCAGGCTGCAGTGATAGCTTGATCTGCTTGGAGCTGGGATCCGCATATAGAATGCGCGCCCTCACCTTCTGATCTTTGCTATACTGCTTCTTCCACTCACCTCCTGGACAAACCTGAAATGCAGCAGAGACGAATGAAAGAAGTGTCATTCGTCTCTTTTTCAGCAAGAAAAAGTCACATACTTTTTGCCTGGCATGTTAGGTGTGCTGTGACTTTGCGGTGCCAGCCATGCTACACTCCACCCAATCACTCTTGGCGCAAACCTAGATGTGATCATGCCTACATGGCCCACTGGTGCAAGGGATGGCCTCTCGAGATACATGTTCTCCATGCAATGTTGGCATCATGCATTCCAAATCCAATGATTCATTCTGATTGCCCTCAGGGGGGGCAAAGGCAGTCGGCGCAGCTGCAGATGATCTAACGAACTATTATTTCAAAAATGATAACAAATAAAATGCGGGCTTAGCCAAAAGGCATTAGGAGCATGCAATGCAAGTCAGCTCCCTCCTTTGAGTGTCATGCATGTTATGGTTGACTACTCTACTGAACAGCATGTACACATGGTCTGCGCAACTGCTGTGGTCCCTGAGCGGATGCTTGTTCTGGTGCTGTCCACACACATTGGTGCTGTCCACACACATGAAAGCAAGACAATCAAGCTGCTACTATATTTATGATGTAGATGGGAAAACCTGAACCCTGAGCTATGTATACCCTGAAGCTTTTGTATTGTCAGCCGATGTTGTCATGCAGCAAAGTTCACTGCAGACCCTTATGATATCTTCTAGCCAAGTGGTTGATGCAGGAGCACTGTGCACAATGAGTGCAAACAGGCAAATGCTTGACAGAGACACAATGAGGCTGTCAGCAGTCTCTTCAACAACGTGACCTTTGACCCCTGGGATCTAATGCGACCCAAGACACAACATTCAAGATCACATGGCAATTTGCTGAGTCAAGAGTTGTTGTGTACCTGGGCAAGGTGGAATTGGTCAACAGTGCCGGTGAAGAAGGTGAGGAAGGACAGGACAAGGCCGTCTGACACCACATGCTGGATTTGAGCCTCTACCAACGCTCCAGGCATCAATGCACCTACACACAGAGACTGGCTTTAACATCAAGCACACAAAAGTCTGGCTTCATGCAGCCATACTGAGAGGCCTGCTCAAGGTAGCGGGCAACACACAAATGTACATTAGCACTAGTGACGGTGTTGCATTGCATACATACAGAGGACAGTGTTAGCAGTGATCCAGTCATGCTGATGGCTAGCTTGCATAGGCTGACTGAAGTGTGGTGTGGTCATTGTGCACATTGGGGGCTTGCTCCTGATCATTGACTTACCAATGCTGAGACCTTCAAAATCAACAGTCACAGCCTCAGCAACTACATTAGGGGCTGCTGAGACTTTGATGGTTCTGCTTGGTTTTCCTTTGCTGCTGGGCGCAACACACTCCACCAGCATGCCTGGCTTCAGCCCCTTTGCACCCTCCCCTTGACCCCCATTTGGCTGGGTGCGCTTGGACAGAAACCCCTTCATACCCTTACCAAAGCTTACGGTGTACCCATGGTCTTCCACGCTTGTTACGCATGCTGTTGTTGGTGTGCCGTTCTGTATGGTTTCTATGGTCAAAGCTGAGTTGAGCTTGCTGACTGTCAGAGATATGTTGATGGATTTCTTGCCAGATTTGCTGTTGGATGCGCCTGCTTTGGGCTGATTTTCAAGGCTGAGAATTGTGCCTCTGACTAGCTGACCAGCTTGGAATAGCTCTGTCAATGCTGGTGGACGCTGTGTTGTTTCTTTCAGACCACTGAGCACATCTGAGGCCTGCAACACATAATGCTTTGATAAAAACCATATGGCTGCTCACGATCAATCAAGTGTGTTGAATGCAGATTCTTATGCCGCCACTGACTTTGAGCAGCCAGTCAATGGAAGGCAGCAGGACAAGTATTAGTGTCAGTGCCTACAGTGCAGATGTCCATAAACAGATTCTCCGGTATGACAACCTAAATTCACACCTCATCAGCGCTGACATAGCCCTTCAAACCATCAGGCAAGCTGATAATGAGGCCATGATGCATCACATCTGAGATCACACCCCAGATCTTGGCTCCAACGCTGCAGCTCTGCACATACAGAGATTAATATGGATTTACAGCCTCATAACAACTGCCTTGCTGTTGTGCTCTGAAACCAGCTACATGACATGCTTCCTACCTTGAATTTGAGAAGCTCGACAAAGGCTGGCACCTTACCACCAGCAAGGAAGGTGTGCTCGTCACTCTGCAAGGTTTTCGTATTGCTTAGCGCTCCGGCAAGGACGTGCTGACTTTCAATTTCAAAGCAAGACGTGCACAGGCTTCCGAAGCCGGAAGC
>JAABUW010008005.1_pt1 | contig 12500 bp, 24 predicted proteins | sample 5560081 | NCBI WGS metagenome assembly JAABUW01 (sample SAMN10711882, study PRJNA513363) | rock metagenome | isolation source: Antarctica rocks | place: Antarctica: Victoria Land, Knobhead sud | reverse complement strand
TATATTGTGTGCATGAGACATGTATGGCCTCAAGTACTTGATGCACACCTCTGCATTGTACAAAGGCAAACTGTGCCCGACATCCAGCTGCTGAACACAAGGCCACTGTCAGCTGCTTGTCAGATCTGCATCTTCCATTCAAAAGCCCAACTTGCAACTGCATTCAAGCAGTTTCACAGGTAAACAAGCTCACCTGTGTTTGCTGCTCCTGCTACCACTTCATTGCCAGCACCGTCTTGATCAGTGATACAAAAGCATGTGAGGCCCCATCTTTCCATGAACTCATGTGCACTTGCAATGCATTGTCCTGTGACAGCATCACATTTCTGCAGACTGGGCCTGGCGCCGTGTTCCGGGTCACATAATCCGTATAAAAGTTTCTGGGATGGACAATATTGCATGTCCACAATAGGGTCACTGCAGACACTAGACTCTGCTTGTTGATGGCATTGAGATGGGTGTTCAAGCATCAGAGCATACGACATGACAGGCGCAACTTGCCTATACACAGGAACGCTGCATGAAACAGGACTGTATCAAAGCTTGCTTTGATCACCTACTGCCTGTGTACCAACGATGCGATATTGTTTCCTTCGACAGGTTCTCTGGGAGGAGGTTGTAAGTGTCGATTGTCCCATCATGACGTCCAGCTGCCACCAGACCAATGGCAAGCTCTGTGATGCTACAATATGGCTGTATGATTGGTGTTGGGTGTGACCTAAACAGTGTTCCTGCTTGTGTGCAGTCTCCAGTGCTCCACATGCTCAAGGTGCGGCCCAAAGTGTAAACAATGTCTCCACTGGCATGGCTATTTGGCCACACATCAGCAGCTGCAGCTGTACTGACACAAAAGTCAGCAAAAGAATCCTCACTGAGAAAAGTGCGGTGGCCTTCGATTTCGGTGAGGTGCAAACCCCCCCAACAGTTGTTGATGGCGTACAAAGCATGAGGATCGGCCAGGGAGTGGCTGTTGTTGGTTGCAGCAACTGAGGTGGTTCTTTGCTTGCTGTCCTCCTCCGAAAGTTTGGTGCTTTGCGTGTGACATACTAAACAAGGTGTGTTCATGTTTTGCCATCTGCTCTTGCATAAGGTGGTCCAAAGCACAGCTGATGACGACAAGCTGCGCAATTCTCTGTTCGTACAACTGACTGTTGCAAGCGAGACTGGATCAAGCAGCGAAAGAATTCCTGTCAAGACCTCACGGTCCAGGGATGCTAGCGTCGCAGGGCTACTGCCTGTTTGCATGATCAGGCTACGTGCATCCCGGCTACAGGCCTGGAAATGCTGTTTGGCAGACAATGCCTGCAGCATTTCGATGTGGTTCACCGGCAAATGTTGTTGAATAAATTACTAAAGCCATGTGAACAGTACACAGCATGCTACAGTCAACAAATGCTGTCACTGTGTCGGTCAGTGACACGTACTTCTTCATTGCGCCATCAGTCAAATGTACAACCACCAACAATGACAAAGAACCCCAAGAATTTTTCAACATTGCTTACACCGCAAGCCACAGTGCCAAGGTGGTTTGTTGTAGGAAAAGTTCATCCTGGTCTTGCTATGCTGCACCTCGCCTATTGACAATCAAGTGCTCAGTACGCAGAAATAAACCTAATTGACACACACACTTTGCATCTGAAAGCACTGCATGGGATGATACTTGATGTGACGCAGATGATCGCAATGAAAAAGTGAAACAAGGCAGTATCAGGTCAGGAAGCTGCACTTGATCAGCAGACGCTGTGGCCTTGTCTGACAATGCCATCTTGTGTCAGCTGCTGGCACCCTGAAACTATGTTGTAAATGCTGCTCTGCCTCATGTGCAGAATGTCATGTGCCGCAAGATATTGACTTCACCACCAACCACTGGAGTGGACAAATGCTTCTGGACCTTCTGGCTGGTTGTTCTCTTTGCTGCATATGTGTACAGTACATATATGCCCTCCCAAAACCTGCATGTCCAGTCCTCAGTCACAGAACTGTTTCAGCAGTGCAGAAAGTGCAATGCAGCTATGGTCACGCTAGATAACGCCAGTGCAATCTCTTGGTGAATGCATGCTTGTGTGAAACAGCAGAGCAATGCTGTTTCACACAGCAGAGCAATGCTTTGCAGGAGGTGGGGGTGAAGACATGCTGTTGAAGAATGGTACTGCCACTGTAATACGCTATGCTTCTTTTGTGCTTACCCTTTGATTGGGTATGCTAATTGCTGTCTGCCTCGTACAAGTGCTTTGATTTCTTTGCACTGCTCTCTATTCAAGAAAGCTTCAAACTTTGCAAGCTCAATATCCCTATAGGTGTGTCGGTGTCAGTGATGCTGCATTGCAAGAGCGAACAAGAAAGAGTGGCAACTAATGCGGCTTTACAACTTGCCTGTTTTCATCGCTCATGTCTGGTCGTAAGACAATCATAGTCTCATATCTGCAACCACAGGAGAAGACATTGACGCTATATGTATGCTAGTGACTAGAGTCATTGGTGTGATGATACTAAATAAGCTCAAATGTTTTACTTTGAACAAGCCTGCCGCACTGTACCTGACATAACCCTCAGGTAGCTGAACTTGTGTCCTCTGCTCCTGTGCAGCTCTAGCGAAAACCTGCAAATTGCGTGCAGTGTCGATCTGGTCGACTAGGCTTGACCACTGCTCTGCACTGATCAAGCACACGCAGTACTGAGGTCTGTAAGCACCTTTATGGAGTTTCTGCCCGTCCGTCGCCGAGGGACCTGACAAGCATGCTTTGCGCTGAACACTCCTGATGTCCTTTGTGGAAGCCTCTGTATCTGTGCCGCAGGTCGTACTTGGCTCTGAAGGCAACTACAGCTGGTCAAAACTGGCAGGCAAGCCGTGTCGGAAACAATGTGCGCTGACATTCCAACACCTCCCTGAAGTGTGCGGCAAAGATGTATTCGAGGGAGTCGCTGACGGTGTTCGCCCAAACTTCCTGCTCCACAGGGCTGAACAGTTCACTCCACGGCGCTCCAGATAATACCCTAATCGTGACCCTGATTGAAACTTTCAACTGTAATGGTTGAAGGTTGCCTCACTGAGGCAGCCGGAAGCTCACAACTTTTGTGTCAGAGTTGCTGCGAATCAAGTCAAAGGGCTCAGCAGTCAGAGCACAACGCGGCTTACAGTGCCACCTTCGGAAGTTGCTTGTGTGATCACATACAGGTAACGCGAGCGGGTGGTACCAACTTGTGGAGCAACACTGCGAACTATCGTCAGAGGCACACAAGCAGCGCTCAAATGTTGTCTGGCCAGGACCGCAGCGATCTCAGCAGGATCGCCAGCAAGTACCCAAGTAGCTATTTGACACCTTTATCCTTCTTTGTCTCTTGGCAAGGGGTTTTAACTTTGGCTTACAAGTATGTAGTCCGTTAGCTGCCGAAAAGCTGCTGGATCTGGCGTCAATTAACGATCTCGGCAAATCGACCAAGTCCCACGTGTCTATCTTGCATGCAGTACAGGGGCTTTTCACCAGCACTAGCAGGCCTCAAGCAAGAACTCAACAGCAAGCACCCTGAGTTGCCGCGTGAAAATCCAGGCTCAAAATGGCCCAAAACTTCTCTTGGCGCGCTGAAAGACAACCAACGGCTCACCCCTGAACACCTGTCTGTACTACTCAAGCTTTGCAGGTGTTGTCCTGCCTTTGAGCCTATTCTTTTTTGACAGCTGACTTGCGCTTGTCTCTGTATGAAACAATCCACATCATGTGACGCCTCTCAGGTCTTTCAACAAATTTCTGCAAACCGACGGAAACGGAGTCTTGGTGGACCATCTGCTAATAGTGTTCCACAAGTGCAGGTGTGCAGCTCCAGCATGCAATGCAGATTTCTGTGTCTTTGTGGGTGCTGCAAGTGTACCGTGCACATGACGTCACATGTATGACAGTTTGATAAATTTGCGAGTCACTCGAGGCATTGCCCATTTTGGAATGGCTGCACTTCCAAGACTTCCTGGCGCCAGCAATCCTTTCGTGGCTGCTTTCGTCAGTGCACAGTGCACCAGATACCGTCAACCAATTCAAGCCATGTGCCTCATTATCAGGTCACTAGAAGAGTACCTGGAGCTCTCAAAGGTGCCATTGAATTCAGAAGATCTGTTGGATGACTCGATGCCATCCCAGCAGGAGCAAGATAATGTGCAGGCTGTGCTGCAAGAAGCTGACCACCCTAGCTATTGGTTCAGTGCAAGCAAGGATGGCAACAGAGAATCTCATTATCGAGGTTTGTTTCACTCATACTGACTTGCTGTGAGGACATGGCAGTGTGCAATCAATCAGTATCAAGGGGCAACTGTGCTGGGTAATGCAATGTTCTGGTAATTTCTGGAGACTATGGAGCCGCTGGTGCATACTGTAGTGCTGATGATGTGCTTTGCCTGCAAAGTGCACAGCACATGATTGACGCTGGCAACCTTGGCTTGGCGTTCCTAGTTTCACAACTTGGGGTCACAAATGCTTCAACAAAAGCTGCAATGCAGGTCCTGCACTTGGATGTACACTGGTGGCGAGTCTGGTTGGGCAGAACAATTTTCCAAACAAGGCGCTTGATCACAACAAGGGAGCTCAATTGACGGAGGTTATCGACCAGTTCAGGCAGCAAGTCGACCAGCTCCTGCCTGGCATGTACGCATGGTTTGATGACAGCTCATTGCATGTTACAATCAGAGCTCTTATGGGCTGACGAGTAGTCAAGCCATTGGTTCCTCGATACACCTTTGATGCAGATGCCAGACGATTCAATGCACCTACCTGGTATGCTTGAAATACAACGCTGCTCTGCATACAATCCAGTTGTTCCAATATGGTTTAAACATGGTTTGCCTGCATTCCAAGTACAATACATGGCCTAAGCCACCTCATTCCTCAGCCTAAACATCCACTGCATAGCTTGTCATTGTGCAACTCTCCGAGGACCTGCGTGGCTTGTGAGTTTGGGGCTGAGAGGAGTTCACGCTCAGTCGGAACACGCACACGGAGCGCCCGGTGATGAGCTAGTGTCTTATCGAGTTTTCAAAGCAAGCCCAGAAGCAACGCTGCGTGGGAAGTGGGCGCTGTCCGCGGTTCCGGTGTGTTCGCAAACACTCTCACGCTACATGACTACATTGCCACTGCTTGCTGCAACGGAAAGCATCAAGTGAAGTAGTTCGATCTAAGTCATACGTGACAACCGTGCTAGCCCAGACCTGTTTGTTCCCTTCGAACAATGATTATGCAAGTCATGGTACGTCCTGTGTCCGCACTGTAACTGCTGTCAAAATCGGGTTGTGGTGCACCGAAGCAACAGATGTGCAATGCTTGCTTGCCAACCATTTCTGCTGTGTTCCGGTGCATTTTGGCGGTGGCGTCACTCATGTGCATATAGGATGTTGGACACGTACTGCAGGCTCAAACGACGTGCCAGCGGCCTTTCATGCAAAGGCAACCGTTTACGTCGGATACTATATCACATGGTAGTCAACGCCATGCCCCACGGTTGTCCTGTCGTCTCTCCCGCACCGCAAGAATATCTGTTGCAAGACAGAATGTCGTCACTAGCGCCATGGACTGGCAAGCTGCTATGGATAATGTTCGACAGCAAATTCAGAAGCAGAAGACTGCTGTTGTGCTTGGTGCCTTTGGTGTGTTGGCGTCAGGCTTGACGCTTGCAGGTAACCTTTAGGCCTTGCACGTGCACCACCTTCCACATTGTTTGCAAGAACGGAAGCTGCTTGTTCATTGGCGCTTTGCAAGTGAGGCCTGATGGGCTCCACAGAATTTGTTTTCCTCGACTGGTAAGAAATAAATGCATGTTGCTGCAGGACCTGGTGTAGCAGCTGATATGGTCAAGACCGGCACTTGTTTGCTTGGCAAATGTCAGGTACATTCTCACCAGGAAGGACACACATCATTCAATTAGCCACACCTTAGGGCCTGCTATACAACAATGCATTGTCATCTGCTCTCAAGCAAAGCTTCCTGCAGTGCTCAGGAGCATCCCTGAAGCTGCTGCAACAATGCCTTTCCTGGGCAGTTGCAATCACACACGAGGATGACCTGAAAATTTGGTCTTTTGCTTTGAATCTGACCTGTTTCAGTGCCTCTGTCAATCTCAGCATGCCTGTAGGTCTTCATCAAATACTGCACATCATCGGATGCCCTGTTTTGCTTCATGTGCTGTCATGGTGCTTCTTCAGCCAGATTCAATTCTTGCATGTGGCTTTGCTATGCAGCTGCAACTGGCAAGTTGTATAGCAGATCCAGAATGCCTGGAGAACCTCGCCTGTCTGCAACTTTGCAATGGACGCAAGGATGAAGCTGGGTGTCAGGTACCACCTCTGATCTGTTCACTGTTGATGTAATTTCTTCCCAGGGCGACCCTTACTGCGTATGACATGTCAATATGTTCTTGTAGGCAACCAAAGCGGCCATGAATGTCTGAATGTATCAAGCAGCAACCCTGATGTGGCTCATATTTGTTGATCATGCTCAGCTCAATAGCGTCTTGGCAGCATTGCATCAGTGGTCTTTCTGTGCCATCTCAATCACTGGTCTTGTCATTTGTTCTGCGGCTCGAGTAATTGTTTCATTGAAACGCCAGTTTGTTGCATTGGCAAAACAGTCACGCAGATTGCATGAATTATGGTAAATATGTTGTAGCAGCATTATGCTAGCTGCTTAAGAACATGGCTCATCTGTGCTGCACACGCATGTTGTCACAATGTACATGTGCTCCATGCAGATCAGATGTGGAGATCTATACAACGACAAAGCCATTGCCACTTTCAACGCATGTGCAGTCAGCGACCAGAAGTGCGTTCCACAGAAGATTGACAGAGACGTGTTTCCTGAGCCCAAGCCTGAGGTCCTCGACAAGAGCTTTGACCTCAGCAAGTTTCAGGTGAGATTGCACGGCTTTCAGATTTGGTGCTGACATGGGACTATGGGATTGTAAGGATCCCAAGGTTGGGCATGGCAGCATACAGAAAGCAGCACAGTGACTTTGTGAACTACCTCTGAAAGACTGGCTGATCAGCGGAAAAGCACTGAATGTCATGATTTATTGAGATAGCTACAAGTTACAGCTGCAGTTAGCTATGCGTAACAGAAAAGTATTAGTATGATTTTCTAGCCTTTCCACCAGCTGCAAACAAGTGGCGACTGGCCGGTCTGACTGATCTCCATTCGCAGTTACAAGCACAACACTGCATCACAGCTGCTCAATGAGGCTTTCCCTATGTCCTGCAGGGCCGGTGGTACATCACAGCAGGGTTGAATCCCTTGTTTGATGACTTCGACTGTCAGGAGCACTACTTTGGAGTGCCAGAGGCTGGCAAACTGTATGGCAAGATCAACTGGAGGATTGCCAAGCCAAACGATGACTTCATAGAGCGCAGCACTGTGCAGACCTTCAAGCAGGTAGCATCTCTCCTGCTTAACTCCCCACCACACCAATAACAGCAAAGACAGCTGCTGTCTTGCAGACACCATCATCGACCCATGCATAGAGTGTACAGACTGTAATGTAAATGCTGTGATGTGCATCGGGTCCAATGCAACCCAAAAAACATGTCATGCTCACAGGCTTCAGTGCATCCAGTGATGTTGTAGTGTGCATAGGATCCAGCGCTACCAAAGACTTTGTGATGCACATAGGTCCAGCGCTAGCCACTCTGGTCATGCTGCAGGCAACTTTCCAACTTCACTGCAGTGGAGCGCTGGCTATCCTGATTTGCATTTTGCACAGCTTCCACATGTCAACATTTGCACCAGGGTTTCTCTTTCTTTGCTGACATATCCATGCACAGTCTGCTCAATGACAGTCCTGCAGCAAGTCTGTGCCGCTAGCCAACCTTGCAGTCCCACACATTCCAGACAGTGTCTATCTCAAACCTATGCTGATACTGTGTCTGACAAACTTGTGTGCATGATGCAGCAAGCAAACCCCGCAGTGCTGTACAATGGAGGAAATGAGTACTTGCACTATGAGGACACATGGTACATTCTGTCATCCAAGCCTGATGAGTATGTGCTGGTGTACTATGTGGGCAACAATGATGCGTGGAAGGGCTATGGTGGTGGGACTGTCTACTCCAGGTGTGCAGCAAGTCTACTGATCTGGATCATCAGCACTGTGTTCTGTCCAGATGTGCAGTGAAACCCACTGTTCTATATCATCAGCACTTGGTCCTGCATTTGATGATCATGGTTGACATTGCTATCTGGATCAGCATTGACGCCTGCTGGAATTGTTTGAGTTGTATATGTCACTGCAAGACTAAGGGAATATGTTGCATGTGCTTTTTCTTATACCGAGTATGCTCACATCAGTCATGTGCAAGTTGGGGCATGGATGTCAGGACAACTCTGGCATGCATAGAACAAGCTGCATCGCTGGAGGGCAGCTAGTCGCAGCAGACTTGTTACATGCTCAACATGTCATTGTTTGGCCCATCTTGCTGCGTGAATGTTACATGTTCATTGTGTGGCTGCATTGGCCATCATGCAGCAGAGATGCTACCTATCCAACATGTTACACACTGGCCCAGTGCAGCAGGAATCTTACATATGCGTCACTAGTTGTCTGCTCCGGCGTGCAACAGACATTTGAATTGCTCCAACATGTACGTGTCTGGCCTGTCATGTGAGCTACTTGTGCCCTTTGAACTCACCACAGCACCCATGAGCTTTATCACAAGTCAGAAACCATTCTTTCCCAAAATATAAGTCTAGGTCTAGGGCTATTGATTGCTGAGATGCAGCTGTCAGAGACCAAGAAGGTAAGCAAAGCTGGGTCAGTCAAAGCATGACTGGGATGTCCTTGACATACCGCAAACACCACTGTCATCTCACTGACATCAACAGTCCTTTTGCAGTCCCGCCACCCGGGCTGCTCTGGAGAGACACAAATTGCCCTGCACACACCTAGCGCATCGTGAGCCGAAAAGCGTTTGACTACTATTATCAGAAATCCATTTTCAATATTATTATCATTATAATAAAATTTATCATTTACACTATCATTATGTCACACACTCTGTCTTTTGCATGCACTGCAGGTCTGCCACTCTGCCTGAGCAGTACGTTCCAGAGATCAAGGAAGCCTTGAGCAAAGCTGGACAGAACTGGGATGACTGGAAGGTCACCGACAACACCTGCAAGCCCCACCCTCCTGTCACAGGCTTCCTTGCCAATGTGAGCCGCTGCTACATGCTCATTCATGCTTTGCTGTGCTAGCTGCATTGCCTGCTACATGCCCACTTGTGCTTTGCTGTGCTAGCTGCATCATCTGCTACATGCCCAGTCATGCTCTAAATGCACGTGCTAGGCAGTAGCTGTACTAGCTGCATCGCCTGCTGTGCACTGCCAGCTAGATTTCCTGCTACATCCCCAGGCATGCTTTTGACCCACGTGCTAGGCAGTAGCTGTGCTAGCTGCATCGCCTGCTACATCCTGATTGTTGCTGTGCACTGCCAGCTAGATTGCCTGCTATAGTTTTTGTCATGCTGTACGTTACCAACTACATGCCTGATTTAGAGTCCTGGGTATATAAGGCATCCCTAGTCCAAAAATCACAGATGCATCTGCTCATTCCTGTCATGTTAGCATGGTGTGCAAGCATGTTTGGCAGGTGTGAACCAACGTAAACCAGTCTACTTTGCTTCTTTTGAAAATGTTTGTCATTATTTGTAGACTTGCGCTTGCGCATTCCATGTCCCTATGCACATGTTGATTGCGCGCTTGCTGCGTCAGCTTTACTCATTGCTAAGTGTCAGATTAGATACTGCTATTTCTGGAGCGTGAACCATTCTGAGGCAAAAGAAGACACGCTGACATTTGTGATTGTCAACTGCTACAGGCTGAGAGATTTGTGGAAACTGAGCTGACATCTGTAGAGAAGCTTTTGGAGAATGACTTGACCTCCTTTGGCAAGGGCTTTTCTGTCTTTGAGACGGTAAGCTGCAAACACAGCAATCAATGTTTTTGTGCTTTTGCTGACCTATGTGGGTGCTTGAACACCCTGGCTGCATCCTTGGCACTGCAAGCTTCTTGATCTATGCAAGGGCTTGCTGTGAGCTTTTGCAGGCCCAAAGACCTTACAGCTGACATACACACCTGAGCATGACCACATTGTCCAGCTCACATGAAAAACATTGGACGTGTTTTGCCTTGCTGTATGATCACTGAGGATGTTGTTTTGTGCTGAGACAACATATGCCCTGTGCAGAACCTCGAAAACGCCATCACGGGTGACGAGAAGATTGTCTCAGATGAGATTCAGGAAGCAGAAAAGTTCTTATATGATATTGAGAAACAGTATGGCAACAACCTGCCTAAATGGCTGGATTGGGGGCCATTCAGGAGTTTGTTTGGAGGCAGCGCAACTGGCAACTATGGAGGTGCCAAATAGGTGTCCTGAGGCAGTTGAGTAGACAATTGCAGAGAGAGTTGCCATGATGGCGCTGGGTCTTTCTGAAGAGCTGTATGCTATATCATGACTGACAAGCATGCTGGACGTCTGCCAACCTGTGCATAAATTTATGCACAGCCTGGTTTCCAAGACATTTTGAGTGCTTGCACTGTCTGTGAGCATAAATTTTGCTGCCATATGGCACAAATTCTTTTCTGGAACAGCATTTGCTTTGCTTCATGTGAGTGCAGGATCTTGTCAATGCCAAGCCCCAGGAGTGTACACCAAGTGGTGTGGGCAGTGTTTGTGCTACGATGGCTATGCCATTGCATGTAATGCAGTATTGCTATGTAATGCAGCTACACATGCATTTTAAAGATTTCAAATTGTCGCTGTTCACTGGCCTGCTCCTCGAGCTAGTGACACTGCGGCAACATGCTCAGTATGCTGCTGCTGCTGATCACAAGGGCGTTGTGTCAAATGCATGCTGTGTGTCTCTTGCCTGACTGCTGTGGCCAGTTCTATGTTGGTGCACTAAACAGAAAGTACTAAAATTGACTTTGCAAAAGTCAATACTTGGTGTCAACAGCTTGATCACTGCCAGGTAAGGCTAGCAACGTACGCAGGTGTAAGCAGCTGCAGGTCTGTTACCTGATTGCATGCCACTGCGTTGGTAAGTTCGCTGACATGTCGAAGAAGCGGTTCAGACCGCTGGGAGACATCATCCGTATGGGCCTGATAGACGATGGCGCACTGCTGCGATATGTGGTGGGCCTTTTGTTTTCAGCAGAATTGCAAAGTCGGTTGCAGAGCCAATGGGTTGTGAACATGCATGCATATTGCAAGACGCTTTATCACCTTCTCGCAGTACAAAGATCATCTGATGGCAGTGGGTCGAGCTCGGCAGACCGGCATTGAGGTACCAGGACTTGGCATACTAAGTGCCGGAAAGTTCGAAGAACATGCGGGCAGCAAGCTCCACCGTCCAAACCAGCATACTCTTGCACCTTCTGGCAAGAGTTTGCAGGTGAACTGCTAGCAAGCTTGGCACCTGCATTTATCACCCTGACTTGCGTGCAATACAAGACTAGCTGAGCTAATGCTTCAAGCACAAGCCGCAGGCTACTGCTGCGAGGTGTACCAACAACACCCCTCACCTGAATGCATTGCTTTCGATGCCTGACATGCTGCTAAATGCAGGACATCATGGCAGATTCGTTTGAGGACGGAGCAGGTACCTCCTTGCATCATTCACCAGCAAAGCCAGTGCCGACTGTGCCTCTGATGGATGATCCTAATGATGACTTCTGTAGAGTCTGTGGATATGGGGTAGGTTTTCCATTCAGTACCCCAACTTTGTGAATGCATGCTGTATTTGCCCTAGGGCTGAAGGCAGCTTTGTGCTGTATGATGTTGGTCACCCAATGGATCACCATCCAAAACATTGTTTTCTGAGCTGGATGCCACGTCACCTCTAGTGCATGCGCTGGCCTGGCATCAGCAACAAAGCCACACTATGCAACTTCTATCACATGCACTTGGCCTCAAATCATCCATCGATCAGCCAATCTGTTGAGTCAAAAGTTGATGCTTCGGCATTCAAGCATCAGGCTTCTCATTCAACTATGCAGTTTTAAAGTCAGCAAGTCGTTGTGGGCAAAATGCAGGGAGACATGCTGTGCTGTGAAACATGCCCAGCGACATTTCATATGGAGTGTGTGGGTCTGACTGCCTTGCCTGATGGGGACTGGTGGTGCCCCCAATGCGTGTGTGCTGTCTGTGGCCAGGCACACTTTGAGTCATGTCCACTGCCTGCAACTGCCAAGCAGGTACGCAGCTCTGCACTGACTTCACTACAGACAACAACACACAAGTGTCAAGGTGTCCAGACTGTCGTGCAGACGCATGTGCAGCTTTCAAGAAGACCCATTTGGATGCACATTGCCTGATGATGCATGGAAGTATTCATCGTTGTTTTGATATATTCTGTCAGGATGCTATGTACATGCTTCCCCAGGCAATGCTCACATCATCTGACCTGCTGTAAATGTATCATCTACTATTCATGAACACCATTATTATGCACCCTATGTCATTCATCTACT
>JAABUW010008003.1_pt1 | contig 12502 bp, 17 predicted proteins | sample 5560081 | NCBI WGS metagenome assembly JAABUW01 (sample SAMN10711882, study PRJNA513363) | rock metagenome | isolation source: Antarctica rocks | place: Antarctica: Victoria Land, Knobhead sud | reverse complement strand
GGACTGGGCCTACTGGGGCTGCCACTTCTGGCCTGGCTGCCATGCAGTTGTGCCTTTTGCTGCTGAGGTGATCCTTTCAACCAGAGCCTTTTTGCAAGATGCACCATTGCTTATTTGTGAAAGATGCCTTACAGTAGCTGTTTCTGCCTTCATGCCAGGCCTGCATGCTTCACATCAGCACGCAGACCATTTGCAGATTGGCAGTGACGTGCCAATTCTGTGACACTGTGGAGTATACATGGTGACACGCTGCATGGCAGTTGCAGTACCGCACATTGCACTATTCACGCCAGGTGAGGTGTGTACACACCCTGGCATGCCTGCAGTCCTGCTCAAATGCATGATTATGATTACACTATTCGTGTCAGACACAGGATCGCTCACAGAGCTAGCCTGACACAGCAGCAGTGCAGCAAGCTAGCTCTGTTGAAGGTATCTAGCTTTGTGACAGAGTGGCTGGTGGTGCAGGCATTGCTGACGCCTGCAGTGGCCCCCGGGCAGTGCCTGGCCCTTGACGGGACCACGGGCTATGTTGACATCAGGCTGCACCACCCAGTGTACCTCACAGGATTCTCCCTGGAGCACATCCCAGCTGCCATTGCATACAATGTCAGCAGCGCCCCCAACAAGGTGTCCCTACAGGCCCTGAGCCCCCCTCAGACCCACAAGGTCAAGGGGGGTCTGTTCACCCCTGTCAGGACACATGGCCCGTACAGATATGATGTGGAGGCCAACTCAGCTGTGCAGACCTTCAGCATCTTCTCAGACACGCCTGAGCCTGTGTCCTTTGTCCGTCTTCAGGTGAGATGCTGTTTGCTCTGAAGTGATGTCTGACACACTCCGACTTTGTGCCTCTGTATGTCTGAAAGTGAATCAGTGGGTAAGATGAGCCATGCGGTGGAACGGTGTGAATTTCTTGTGAGTTGGTCAATACAACAATGTAGGATGCATAACAGGAACAAGACTCTGGAATCGCCATCATCTGTGTGAGCAGCATGCTTGTATCCTCTTTTGCTTTGTAACACTGTGCAACTGCTCAAGTCTTATATGCATGCTGTTTTGTCCCATCCAGATGCACAGAGATGCTGATGTGGCAATGTGTGCTTGGTTGGTACCTGGGATATTGCTGACCCCACAGCTTTCCCAGCTTGATTGGTACTAAATGCATGTCATGCACCTGTGCAGGTTCACTCCAACCATGGGCACTCACAGTTCACCTGCCTGTACCGCATTCGCGTACATGGAGAGCCTGCATAGTCCACACAGTACAAGAAGCAAAAAAGTTGTGATTTTTGTATATAGTTAGACACATGCTTGCATGTTTGTTGTGTGTCACAGTGCTGTCAACCAGTCTTTGCCAACACTTCTTTGCTCAAGGGCATGCAAGTGCTGAGAGCCACTGACTTCCTGCCTGTTCAAATATGCCAGCTCCGCCAAACATGCACATGTCATGTCAATGTGAGGCTATGTGAGCCTCAATTTTGCACATGTTTTTGTTTGTTGTGCAATACATCTCGTTTGGTGTTGCGACACTATGCAAGCAGCTGCTCGGACTGTCAGTCACACCACTTTGAATGATGAGCACTCACCGTCTGTATGTCTTGTAACAACGCACCCAGTGTACTTATTTTTGAGCTGCTGCAGTCCGCATGCCAGCTTATTGACTGCAACCTTGTCTCAACGCAATGCAAACTCCAGTGTGATCTCTGAGCTCCTGCTCATCGACGAGCATACTTCAGAACATGTTTCAAGCCTTGATGTAGACTGTTGTAATGTACACATGGCATGGCAATAATTAGGCAAGAATCCAAACATTTGGTTTCATGAAACTGCAACTGAATCATAGGCGGCAAATCATGCTAACTGAGACTGATACAGAGGGTAGCAACCATCAGCTGTAAATCATCGCCTTGAACATGTGACGACTATCTCAGAATTGCGCTCTGACTGCAGGCATTGAGCAAGTTGTGTCCTTTTCAGGCACACAGTTCCAGTCGACTTAGAACATGTCAAAATAAAATGAAAGGCTAAATGACAGGAACACTGCACAGTTTTAGCAAACAGTTGAGACCCGGTGCTTAGGTGTCACTTGGGTACAGCTTCTAGGTGCTTCAAAGTCAGGCAGTTGATGCCCAGATACCGGCAGATCTCATTGATATTCTGAACAATATACGCAAGGTATCCTGTGACAACAAAAACAGCCACAACCCAACAAGACACCTCAAAATGCACAACGTTGAGCAGCGAATTCAGACAAACAATTGCCATGGCAATTAGAGGCCACAGCAGAACACTGAATGGCTCCTTGGACATGTGGTCAATGATCAATTTGGTGGACTGCTGAGCGTAGATGATGCCAAAGATTGCATTGACGGCAGGGGCCACAATGGGAGTCTTGAGGCAAAGAAACAGCATGATGCCTCCAAGAGTGTTCACCGTTTGCAGACTAATCAAGTGGCCGATGGCATTGCCCCTGCCAAGGGCCTTGTGCCCTCGCTCCTGTGGAGGCAGAGTTACCTGTGCCACAAACACATTTGTGCACAGTCAACAAGAAACAGATGTACATTGACGCTATTCAGTATACACAACAGAAGCCACTGGTGCTGCGCAGAGCAGTATGAACAGGACACACATTGATACAGAGCTGGCTGCAGCTTGTACTTGCACTCAAGAGGCGCAAAATCATCTCATGCAGAGTGATGGTAGACTTGCATGCTCGTGAGTGCTGCATACCAACAATACATGCTGTAGAGCCCTGGTGTGGATATGCAGGTGTCAAGCTCATGCAGTCACAAGTTGCATGACAACAAGTGAGCAACAAGTACAGTTGCATAGTAGACACAGCTCAGACGTCTGTGATGTCAGGAAATTAGGATTGCCTCGAAGCATGTGGAGAGAGCGTGAGCATAAACACATACCTGATCAACGTTGAGGACTCTGTAGAAGGCTGCAAGAGAGTAGCTGATGGCAAAGAAGGCGATGAACATCAGCAGGCAGTCATTGACCAGCAATGTGAATGGCAGCTTGATGTCAAGCATTGCTGCCACATCTGCTCGCCACATTTCTGGCCCAAAGTACCCTGTCATGCTGTGCAACATGACCAAAAGATAGTTTGCCTCTGTGATGCCCCAGTATTTGTTGCCATAGAACAACATACCTGCACAAACCATGCCAGATGTCTGCTGCTTTGCCAAGGCTGCATGTACAAAGCACATCAGTGTGAGGTCTCTCAAACAGAGGCTTTGGCTATTTTGCATCAGTGCTACATAGTTGTCACCTACTTAAGGTGGAATGCGGCAGAGACCCTTGCTCATGCAGGGCCAAATCTCAGCAAGAACAGGCTGTGAACATTACAGCCAATGGGTGGCTCACCAGTATGATATTCCTCCCAATGCGCAAGCTGCCATGGTATCATGATCCCCAGTGACCCCACAACTGCCTTCCAACTGATACCAATGCTCAGTGTCGCAGCAATCACAGTAAGGATCAGGTGGACTGAGAGCGCATCACAACCTGCAAGGTTGACATACGCTATTGCTGCAGTTGAGAGATGCTTGTAGCCTGCAAGCATTGGTCAAGCTGTGCCCTGCAAGTCAAGCACTTTGCATGCAGAATGACAATCAGACAAGTCGCGTTGCTTGAGGGCGTCAATGCCATGCACGCATGATGGCTTGGCCAACTTGCTTGTTGCACAGGAAAAAAAACCTTGTAGTTCATTGGTAGGATCTCGGTGTTACTGTCTTACCATGGTCAAAGAGTTGTCCTAGCGGGGAGGAACTCTTGGTCCGCCTGGCTTGTTTGCCGTCTAAACAGTCGAGATGCAAGTACCAGAAAACAGAGAAACCATTGAAATAGTATACCCAGCGTGGAGCATTGCCTGCAATTATGCTTGCATTCAGTGTGTCTGTTGACATTACACTGTGTATCTGTTGACAGTACAGTGCTGAGTAGTATACCTGCAATGCCTGGGAGATAGAACAAGGTAGTAACATATGCCACCACCAGAGCAAATATGCCAATTAACGTGATCAAGTTCGGCGCCAGCCATAGAGGCAGCAAATTGACGATGCCTGTACACAAAAGCCGGTAGTGGCAGGTTCTCCCAGAACATACAGCATATTCTGATCGAGCGTGACAATCCAACATAGGCAGCTGCTCACCATTCCAGAAGGGCTGATGAATATCATCGAGTAGCGTGTACCCGCCAGATTTGTATTGATACTGCTTGAGACCTTGGAGAGCTCGGGGAGATAAGTAAGTCATACGGTTACACCAGCAGATGGCTGTCAACCTAACGGATGCTTTCGAGCGAAGTTGCGGCAACCCTCTCTTGGGGTGTTACAAACCGCCTGGATTGAGCAGACTACAGCGGCCGTTCGCAACGACCTGGCCAACCTCTGCGACCGCTCCGGAATGACCGTTGTTCTGATTCAAACCTGCACGATAGCTGCATTGCAGTGCCAGCCAGCATTTGGTGCTTCATGTCAAGGTGCTTGCTCAATCTTCGTGTTTGCTGAAGTTCTAAAACATCAGATGCTGCCATCTGACAGTACCTGCTTGAAGAGCATGCTTGAGGTATGACAGCCTTTGTGATCACTAGCTGCACACCAGGTACAGCAATCAAAAGAGAACATGCAGTGGTGATTGAGTGCAGACAAGGATGCACCCATATGGAGCACAACATGGTTCTGTATACAGGCAACAGCGGCACTGGTACATGTGGCTGCCAGAACCTTGCATGGGCTTCACCAAATATGTCAGCATGTCTGCAGGTCACGGTGCCATGCTGCATGATGTTACAAGGTTCATCATTGTTACTGACAACCTGCGCTCAGTAGTTGCATCACACAGATACATCTTCAGCATGTCACATGTGCCATACAGGGTCAACAACAACCCATTATAATAACCGACTGAACATGCTGCTGCAGCCCAATGTGACAGCAATGCCTGACGATGGAAAGTTCAAATGGTGATGACTTGGAGGTCAGCAATCTGACAGCGCCTCCTTTGCAATGATAGAATGTAGAGTGGCCGAATGGCTATTTCAATGCAGGTCAGTCAGTTGTAAGCAGGGCCTTTTGCAGAGCCCCGGTGAACTGCCCTGCAAGGACTCATTAACGTTTGACCCATAGATGTCCAGACTGCTACGTGCGCGCTGTACTCTGGCTGTGGCACTCACCCCACATTCATGCCATCGAGACATTAAAGTTCGATCGCTAGAGGCGGTCAGAATCTGGGCTGGAGCTCGGCTAAACAGTTTTGATCGGGTTGCAGCTGACCGAAGCTCTGCCATGGAAAGCCTAGAACGGACCTTGCTTGATTGAGATGTCTTTAATTTCATTTGGTGTGAAAAAGTCACGTTCTAAGAGGAATGTTGCCTCTCCTCTCCCAGCTTTCGCGGAACCAGAACCTGACGAGCCTGCACCTGCCCTGTCGGAAGCACAGACACTGTCGGAGTCCAACCGACTACAGGTGATACAGAAAACATGTCACAACAGCTTCAAATGGTTCATAGAATTCACTGGCAAAGTCGTTCCTGACTTGCTGTGATTCATAGCATTGAATCCTCTGCTTACACTGTTTTATCTGGTGGCAGAATGAAGGCAACTCTGCTGCAGATGCAGAAAAGTATTCGACAGCTCTTCATCTCTGGAATCAAGCAATCTTGTTGACACCATTTAAAGCTCAGCTGCATGAGCAAAAGGCACAGGTGAATCTTGTGTTTGCTTTTTGTGCCTGCTGATTTTGTGCACACATGTACCACTTGTACACACTGTAACTAGACCTAATGCTAGTACAGGTTTTCCTTCAGCTAGGCCGCTTTTGGGATGCTGTGCAATGTGCAACTCGTGCAACAGAGCTAGATGTGACCTGGGCAGATGCATTCCTGACCCTTGGCAGGTCACAGCTTGGCCTTGGCGAGGTACCGTTCTGACATGTACATAACAAGTTCCTGTGTTTTTGCATGTATCATTGCTCACTCCCATCCTCTCACAACACACACAACGGCAATTGCTTTGATCTGTCTGCAGCCTGAGCTTGCATTGAAGAGCATGGAGACAGTTCTACAGCTGCAGGTGAGCACACACTGCTTCAGCCAGCAGACACGGTCCAGCCCACATCTGCTCGCTCTTGCAAAAAGCAACAGGAACTGCATGCATAGCTTGATGCATGCTGACACAGAGTATGCTGGTGCAGCCCACATCTGCTCGCTCTTGCAAAAAGCAACAGGAACTGCATGCATAGCTTGATGCATGCTGACACAGATTATGCTGATGCAGCCTGAGCTTGAGGAGGCTCAAACCGAGATAGCTGAAGTACGAGTGCTGACTCTACAGCGCAAACACCCTGATGCAGCTACCAAACGGATCAAAGTTGTTTGAGTACTTGTAGCTATAGGCCAAAGTCTGCACTTGTCATAGCTACCACTCATAGCTGTAGATACTGCCATATGCAACAACTACACGTGTATTTGCCTGCTGTTAATAACCTTCAGCATTTCCTTACACAGTGTCTGCCTCAGAAGAACGTTTCCTATCATGTATGTCAGAGCCATTGGCCTCCATGTATTATAGATGCAGCCGACGTCCATCAATAGCTTGAAAAGCATGAAGCATTAGTTTGTTTTTTATAAGGGCCTGATCGACCTTTTGATGACGTTCCCACAGTCATGCAAAACGTTCTCGAATTAGGAGTGGAGTCCCTACATGCCTTCATCAGTGTTCAAAGGAATGTGAGGTGCATGCTTCTTGAGGTAAGCAGTCAGAACAGACGGGAGAGAGCATTTGTTGAATACAAAGAAAATGCAGCATCAGCAGGGTGCGTTATCGTCTGAGGGTCAAGGCGCCTGATCCAATCAGCAGGTTCATGGGAGTGAAGTGGACATAAAACACTGGGGTAGCCTTTGTCTGAAAAGTGCGCAGGAGGGACACAGGGCTTGCACCGTCTGCTGTGCTTGTTTCCTGCGATTCTGCAGACTTGGAGCCCCATAGCTGCACAGTGTGGTCTGCACTGCCTGCAAAGGAACACAGGCTACACTATCTTAGACACCTGTACTGTGTCCCTGCTGTGACTTCTCCTTGTAATACAAGGAGGATACAACAGACACATGTGTATGTAAGCACACGAATGCAACATACATGCCCAGTAATTGATCAGTCGTCAAGCTGTATAGCATCATATGGACATTACACAGCAGCAAGGACCTGGAGGAAGGGGCAGCTTGCCCTTTGACTCAACTCCGACAGGCTGACATTGCACATAGAACAATTGCTGGCACGAACACTGTGCTCAAGGAACAGCAAAGGCTCAACTGCAGGGCTTGAAGTAGCAGGTTTCACATTGAAGGGCCAAGCAAGCATGACACCAGGGTGTACCTGAAGCAAGTATGCTGCCGTCTCCCCTACTGTAGGCCAGGCTCCAGACAGGGCCCTTATGCTGTGGGGTGACCCCAAAGCGACGGGCGTCCTTCAAGTCCCACAGCATCAGGCTGCCATCCTCACTGCCGGACGCTAGTGTCTGCCCATCTGGCGAAAAGGCAAGAGCTGTTACCTATGCAGCACAGGGTTGCAAATGTGAGCTGTATCAGCAACACAAGCAAGAGTTAACTGCCTGGTACCAAAGGCAGGTCAGGGAGCTCACGAGTTCTGGTCTGGCAGTGCTAGTAGGCCACAGGCGGCATGCTGCTGCACAAAGAGTGCATTGTTTGGCCATGCAAGCAGGAAGCAAGTCCCAAGCAACAAGCGCCTGCAAAGTGCAGCATGCGATGCAAGGCCAACACCATCTTTGTCATAGGGTGTCTAGACAGACTTGTGACAGATGGTCCCAGACATGCATTACAGATTGCGTTTCTACACTTAATTTGCATCAGCCAGCGGCTGAGTGCAGCTGGCTGGCTTACTGGAGAGCGGTGGCCGACAAAGACTCTGGCAGTGGAGGCATCTCTGATGTCCCACAGCCTGATGGAGCGATCACTGGAGCCTGTGGCTACATAGTGGCTGTTGGGATGCCACTGCACTACATCCACATCTGACTGATGGCCTGCATCACGCCAAAGCCACAACCTGATTGCAACCCTTTGCCATTCAGTTGCGTCCACAATGAGATGGCCTGTGTCCTGTCTGTTGGATTGCTTCTTGCCTGTCGAGGGTTGGTTTTCTTGTTTTGGGGAAAACATTCCGTGTAAGTGAGTTGTCTTTCAGCTCTGACGACAGATCCGCGAAACTTTTGTAAGTGGATGATGGGTGCACTGCTCAAGACAAACTCAAAGCAAGCTGCTAAATTAATGCGCTTCTAAGCGTAACACAATGTACAGGCAGGTCACAGCATGCAAGCAGAAGTGCATAGTGATCAGCTGCATGCAGCGGCAGTCAAGCCTTTTCATCTGCTTGCCTCTACAGTTGTGCTTTGTTCCTTGCTCCTTGCACAACAGGCAAGGAGACATACAGCTGTCAGGCGTTAACGTGGCCAACCTGTCAAGATGCGCAGTGGAGAGGCTCGCTCTGTACACCACACCCTGCCTGTCTTGTCTGCTGAGACACTCGCAAAGTAATGGCCATGCGGCGAGGCAGCCACATCCCACACTGGAAAGCTGTGTCCCCTGCAGTCACCACCTGCTTGTCACTTGTCCTAATGTGTCAGGTTCCTTAGCGGTAAGTATCTGAGCGATGTGCTCTGGATATTGGACTGTCAGAGAGGGAGCAGAACAAGATAGATGAGCGGTGCAAGCAACCGCTGGCTTCCTCTTTGCAACCCAACATTGACAGTCAGCAACAGCTTCAAACACAGAGAGCTCGCGGACAGATTCTCATGTGTTCAAGGTCCAATGCAGCACCCTTGGCCCAGTGATGCTGCTTGTGCTTGAAGTAACTTTTGACATCAGTCAGGTAACAGTCAGCAAAGGAGCTGATGAGGATGAGCCATGCACCATAAAGGGAACACGGAGCATCCATGGTTTCAAGACAGACTCGCACACAGCTTCAGATGCCAGATTTCAGCTGGGGACCCTACACACGCTTGCTTGCGCTCCACAGGCAGGTAGTAAATGAGGGACAGACTTGGCAACCAGCCAGATCAGGAGTGTAGTCCTGACTGTGCACATACAAATGCACATACACATGCACACATACATACACAGTTTCAGCTAGAGACTGAGTAGAGGGGCGCATACCTGTAGGCCACCAGATTGACAGCCAGCTCTGTGCTCCATAGCCGAACAGTCCCATCAGCAGAGCTGGTGTACAGCAGCTGCTGGTCAGGACTGTAGTCCAGGCCATAGATGGCGCCAGAGTGACCCCACAAATGGCTGACAGCACTGCCGCCTGCTGCTGCGTCATCAGAGGCCTGCCCTCGTGAAGCAGCCATCTTCTCTAGGTCATAGATGCGTACTGAGGAGTCAGCAAAGCCACCTGCAGGAGAAACGCCTGTAAGTCATTTTGAGCACAGCTGCTTAGGAATTGTGTGAAGACCACAACGGCTGCAAGTGCAACAACTGTACTCAGGACTGTACATACATGACCCAGGGCGAGGGTGTGAGTTGAGTGAATGCAATGACCATAACAGCTGACGTCTCTGTTTGCGGATGACTTGTGGCAAATGTAGATACAGCAGCCACCTCTGCATTGTGTTGCTTTGTGCATTCATGGGATGGAGAGAGCAGGAGGGGCATGTGAGGGCTGCATGCTTGACAACAGCTACAAGGTGGCCGACACCTGTTGCTGACAAGCGCATAGCAGCCGGTCAAGAGCCGGCTGAAGTACTGTGAGCCATAGGCTGCATGATGCACTGAGGGCTGACCTGCTACACAAGCTGCATCAGAGGATGTAGTGACACAATTAAGGGTGTGATGGCTGTTGACAAAGGTATAAAAAGCAGCTGAGGGCAGGGCAGTGGGGCTCAGGGCAGCCCGCTGTTCCAGGCACTGCAGCATGTCTGCCTCCAGCTCATCTGATATGCCCACCAAAGGGATCTGCACTGCACAGCAAGCCTGACTCCAACAGCAATTCCTGATGGTACACAAAGATATTTTGTGCATGCTCCATTCATTGGCTTTGCCCGAGTGGTGTCGGCCCTGACATGCTGCTTTGGCCTGTCCTAGTTTGGCGGCCAGTACAGCAACAAAATTTGTCAAAGCCAAGCATCAGTCGAAGCTTGTCAGCATGCATCAGTCCAGACCATGACGCATGGCAAGGGTTGTCAGGTCTTGACTAGTGGACAGTGACCTGTGGCTCCATCCTGTCCTGCTGAGCTTCACGCTGGCGAGCACGCTCCTTCTCAGCAGCGCGCTTCAGCTGCTGGCGCACTTTCTTGGTGAGGGGCTTGCCCTGCTCATCCACCTCTTGCTCACCCGCCTCCTCACCTGCAGCGGCGGCTTTCTGCTCTCGCCACTTGTCCTCCACACTATCCTGCAAGGTGGCCAGCCAATGCTGAGTCAGTGCCATCCAGATTACGTCGTGACATGGACAACCTACATCACAATTATCCCTTGAACTGTCATGCAAGATGAACATGTACCATGACAATCATCCTGTGTCCTCAACACACAGCATCGTATCTGTCCTCCACACTGCATCGTGGTCACACAGATCACAGCGCAACACCTATGTTGCTCAAGCTGCTTTGACATGCTGCAGCAAGGCAGGGCATGTGTGAGAGAGGCACCTGTAGTAGCCTGATGTCCAGGGGCCTCTGATTGATGGTGACCACATCCCCTTGTATGGGCCCAGTCAGCAGTGTGGTCTGCTCAGATGCTCCATCCTCCATTGGCGCAGCCACCTCCTGCACACAGCACACCACTCGTCAGCAGGTACAGCATCAGGACAGGAGCCATTGCTGAACAACAGCCACACTGTCTTTCTGGCAGCAGAGCTAGGATGTGCTGGCTTCATGCTGGAATGCGCTTTTATGCAACCACCTGCTGTCATTGTTGTACAGCCTGCATCGCTCCACCTGACCACGTTGTTTTCAACCTCATTGCAGATTTGAGTGGTGCAGTTGCATCACTGACACAGTCAATTACCTCAGCTGTGCACAATCGCATGTTGAATGGGCTGGATCAAGAAACATATGATTTGCATGCCTCTGCAGCACAGGTTGAGGCTCTTTGGCTAGCTGAGCCAGATCAGCAGGTGCAGATCTGCAGTCTTGAAGTTGCCATACAAGTAGCCAGGCTACATCATAGGCTAGGCTTGGCAGATGAGACATGTAAGTAACCCACCGGTCTGCTTGCTGCATGCATTCAGACTAGAGGCCAACAGCAATGGAGCCCAGACACAATGCACCTGCACTTTGAGGTGTTGGTTGACGATGCCCAGAAGAAGCCACAGCTTGGCTCCTTGCAGGAAGGCCATCAGCAGCTGAAGAGAGTAGGTGGAGAGTGTGACTGGGTAGCGCGCCGCTCTGGCTGCTGATGCTGTCCTGTTGGTGGCGATGTGCTCTGGGACTGCCACTGACTGCAGGTCCTGGATCTCCTGCAAGCACGTCAAGGAGCTGCAGGTCAGCATGTTTGCAACAGGGCATTCATCAGGTGATGATTCACGTCCTGGAGCTTGTGCATTTGACATTTTGCAAAGTGTGCCGTACGGGGATTGCTTGAAAGCCTGGCGGACAATGCTTTTGCTAACGTGATTCCACAATCATGCCTTGCAGGGGAATCTTTAGCCGCTTAGTGTGCAATTGGTAGCAAACAAATACATTGCTACATATAGCAAGTTGATGCGTCTGGCAGTGTAGAATGCTGCAGTCCTTGTGATTTGCTGCTGCATGTCTGTGATCAGCTTTGCCAGACAGCTGCTGTGACAGTCCTGCAATGACAAGCAGACTTTGGCCTCCTGACCACACAGATACAGACACTCAAAAAGGGCATGTCAAAGGCTGCTGTATCATGTTACAATTAAATGGTCTAACAACACTTTTCACTCAGTTTCCCATGTTTTTTGAAAGGGATTAGAGAGAAGAATTCATTGTATTTACACATTGAATGTTTTATGACAGTGGACAGACCTGCTCCCTGATCTGTGCAGTCTGAGCTCCAGAGGAAGTGAATCGCTGCTTCTGCTTGGTCAGTAGCCGATGAGCTTCACTGGTTGCTCGCTTGGTGATCAACTCCAGATAGCAGTGTATAAACAGAGGGTACAGTACTCGTGCAAGTTCGTCCTGCATAGGCAACACTTTGCAGCTCAACATAGATCAATCTGCTTCCTACATAGTCCTGTTTGCATTGATTTCAGAACCTGGCAAGTGTGTGCCTGTTGGCTGCAGCACAGTCAAGGTTATACACATGCATGCAGCCATGCACACACATCAAGCAGTGGAAGTGCCATAGCGCACCTTGTATAAGTCCAGGGAATTATCAACCCAGGAAGCAAGCTTTTGGAAGCTATCTGCATATTGTGTAGGATCCTGATCGGCCAACGAGTACAGCATGTTCTCTATAATGCCATTGCCATTGACATGAAGTCTCTGTGCTGACAGAGCCATGCTGTCAACACCTGCTTCTTCT
>JAABUW010008002.1_pt1 | contig 12502 bp, 9 predicted proteins | sample 5560081 | NCBI WGS metagenome assembly JAABUW01 (sample SAMN10711882, study PRJNA513363) | rock metagenome | isolation source: Antarctica rocks | place: Antarctica: Victoria Land, Knobhead sud | reverse complement strand
ACCCGCTGGAGAAGCGCGTCAGCACCGTCGGGCGCGTCCATCCGCACGTCGAGTGCAAGATCATCGACCCGGAGACGGGCGCGGTCGTGCCGCGCGGGCAGACGGGCGAACTCCTCTCACGCGGGTACATCGTCATGCTCGGCTACTGGGATAATCCCGAGGCGACCGCGACCGCCATCGACGTGGGGCGCTGGATGCATACGGGCGACCTCGCGATGATGGACGACGAAGGGTATGTCAACATCGTCGGTCGCTCCAAAGATATGATTATCCGGGGTGGCGAGAACATCTACCCGCGCGAGATCGAGGAATTCCTCTACCCGCACCCGAAGGTGCAGGATGTGCAGGTGATCGGCGTGCCGGACGAGAAGTACGGCGAGGAAGTGATGGCCTGGGTGATCCTCAAGGCGGGCAACGAGGCGACCGAGGACGAACTGCGCGACTACTGCCGCGCCCGCATCGCCCACTACAAGGTGCCGCGCTACTGGAGGTTCACCGATGCCTTCCCGATGACCGTCACCGGCAAAATCCAGAAGTACAAGATGCGCGAAACCGCTACCGAAGAATTGGGGTTGGCAAAGGCAGCGGCAGTCCGCACCGCATAGCATCGCGACGCTTCTGTCATATTTTGGCGGCGACAACGTGTGATCGTCCACAGGGTTTGGACTTCGGCGTCCGCATTTGGCTCCGCCGCTAGATTCGCGCCGTTCCTTGGGCAATGAGGGCATGGAGCACAGCACGAACGTCGTCGTCCGCGACGGGCTTCCAGACAGTAGCGCGCAGATGGTCGCATTCGTCGTCGAGGCCCAGCCAACCACGCACCTCATCGAGCCGGACCGCGCGCGGGAGGATACGGTTTGCATTGGGCCTGCCGAGTAACCGCTCCAGCGCCTCGAGCCGCACGTCGATCGCTGGTGCCAGCGCCGCCGCAGTCGCCTGGGCGAGCCATGCGGGCCGCGCGGAACTGCCCGCGCATTGCACGTACCACGGCGTGACGACGATCTCCCCGCGCTGCATCTCCGGCGGGGCGGCCAATTGCAGCACGGCTTGCCGCCGCGCCCCGCCGAAATGGAATGCGTACGTCGCGTCGGGCAGATGAAGGACAGGCCATGTTCCCTCCGGGATGCCGAGATACCGACGTACCGCTGCGGGTTGCCCCGGCCCGCGTACACCTATCCTGCCCACCGCGTACCGCCATTCGCCGTCTCCATGCCCAGGATCGCTCACCCGCCGGACCTCTATCCGGAAGGCGTCCCACCGCTGAATCTGTAGCAGGTGCCCGCCCACGCGCATCCCGCGCCCGTCGTGCGCTGTCACACTGCGCGCGATCACCGCGCCGCTCTCCTCGTCCACCACGGCCATACCTGCCGTCGCCTCGATGTTCGAATGGATGCTTCCCTTCTCTGCACGCACGCACCACTCTTCGCCAAGCCGCACGCCGCTCCGGTCTTCGAGCAATTCGCCGTTGGCGATCAGCGCGGGCAGCAGCGTCCGCGCGACGATCGGTGCGGCGCATATGTCGAGCAGATCTTGCAGTGCGGTGCGCGGCGTCGCGACCTTCGCGCCAGCAAAGATCACGGAGGCGAGTTGCTGCCGCGCGACAGCGTGCTGCGGCCCGCGATGTGCCGGGCCGAGCCACCCGTCCCGCGCCGCCTCGATCATCGCCGACTGCATGAGCGCCTCTACCGGCGTTCCCGCGCACGCAAGCACCCGCGTCGTGCCGGTGCGGCGGTTGCCGCGCCCGATGCGCTGGAGCAGCGCGGGCAGGTCGGGCGGCGGCCCGTCCAATGCGACAAGGTCAATGTCGCCGATGTCAACGCCGATCTCCAGGGTGGATGTCGCCACGATGACGAGGCCCGTTCCCTCTTTCGCTTCTGTCTCCGCCCGCTCACGCACGCGCCGGTCGAGGCTGCCGTGGTGCGCCCATACAGTATAACCGCGCGCAGCGAGCGGAGTGCGCAGCGCCGCCGTCACTGTGTCCACCCGCCGCCGCGAGTTGCAGAAGAGGAGGATCTTCTCCTTGTCCCGCCGCCCCGCAAGGTATGCAAGGAGGGCATCCTCCACATAGGCGCTCGCCGATGCAGGCGCCACGGCCTCGATCTCGCGCCCACCGGAGACCGTGATGATCGCGCCGTCAGGCAGGAACGCCGCCCGCACCGCCTCCGGGTCCGGTACGGTCGCGCTCAACGCCACGACCTGCGGCGGGCGAGTCCCGGCCTGCGCGAGCAACCGCCGCAGCCGTTCGAGCAGCCAGCGCACCTGCTCGCCGCGCGCGGTCCCGTGCAGGAGGTGGATCTCGTCGAGCACGACAGCGACGACGTTATCGAGCGCGTGCCTACCCTCCGGCCTGCGGTGGCGGCACAGGATGCTGTCGAGCGATTCCGGCGTCGTCAGCAGAACGTGGGGAAGGGTCGTCAGTTCCGCGCGGTGATCCCCCGTCCGCCGCTCGACACGCAAATGCAGGGTATCGAGTGGACCAAGCAGCCGCGCATGCAAATCGTTGACGAGCGCGCGCGTCGGCGAGAGATAGAGAATTGTCCACGGCGACCGCCGCCCGATGAAACGCTCCACGAGCGGCGCGCACGCCGCCTCGGTCTTGCCGGACGCCGTTGCCGCGCACACAAGGACGCTCCACCCTTCCAGCACTGCGGAGATTGTGGCGCGCTGCACCGGCGTCAGTCGCCCGAATCGCGCCAGGAATGCGGGCCATGCGTGCGGAAGGTCGCGCTCAATGGTGCGGTCCGCCCGAAGTGTTTCATCGGCCCGCAACGTCCGTATCGGCTCCATCGCTACGCCTCTGGTGGCCCGTAGCGCACGTCCAGCGCGCCGACATATCGCTTAATGAAGGCACGAATCAGCCCGCTGTCGCCGCTGCCCATCGTATCGAGATCCGCCTCGACGCGCGCCACGAGTGCGCCGTCTATCGCCTCCTCCAGCCCGTACGCGACGGTGTAAAGCCGGTCGATCTTCCCCGCGAGGCGATGCAATTCCTCAGGCGGCCATGGCTGCAAGTCATAGCGCGCCTCTGGCTCCGCACCAATCAGGTTCTCAATCACTTTGTCGCCCGTGTGGCCTTCCTCCCCCACCGTCGCGAAAAAGAGCGCGAGCGGCGCGGCGCGATGGCCGGTCTCACCGTCGAGATATTGTTGAAGCACCCGCAGCAGACGGACTAATCGCTCCTGTTTCGCCGGTGTCAGCAGGCTCCGATCCACCTCGAATTCGTCGATGGTAAGGACGATGCCCCGATATCCCGCGAGTTGCGCCACGGTCGCGTGGCCCGCGAGCGTTTCGACGAAGTCGTACGGGCGGTGCTCAACGGTCGTGCCAATCATCGGTTTGAACGTTGCCACCTCGCCGTTGCGGATCGCCTGGGAAAGCCCAAGAAGCACATGCATACTGCCCACACGGCCCAAAGGCGAACTGGAGAGCACCTCTTCCAACATGTGGCTGTATTCGTCCAATGCCCTCCCACGCAGGAGCGCCTCGGCGATGAAGAGGTAGTTAGTGCGCGGCCTGTCGATCCCGCGCGGGGCGATCGTCGGCGCGCGTCGCCCCGCCTTTGCTGCGACGACGTAGAGATCAAGAAGCGGCGTGGAGGAGAGGAATCCATCCCCGCGAAGCGTGCCCCAGAGTGCGTGCAGGAGTTTTGCCGGCTCCGCGAGGCTCACCGCATTGCCATCCACCTCGACCCGTGCCGTCAAGTAGCCGCTTTGTTCGGCGACGTGACGGATGACCGCCATCATGTGGCTCTTGCCCGCCCCGAACGGCCCAAAGACGGCGGACACCTGAGGAGTATCATCATGCGCGTCGGGCAAACGGTTACGAATCCATGCGCGCAGGGCGTCATAGCCGAGCGTCAGTTCGTCCAGCATTGCATACGGTACCAGCCCGAAGCGTAGCGCCTCCACGGCCTGCCGCTCCTTCAGGCCGGGTGGTGTTGGCCCGTACCCGACGCGCCGCCCGGGCGGTGGACCCAGCGGCGCGCGCGTGGCGCGCGCCCCCCCGTCGAGCAGCGTCAGCACCGCAAAACCTTGCCGCAAAAGCGTCGCACCGTAGTCATCGAAGCGCACAAGTGCGCCATCCGGCAGCACTTTGACGACCGTCCCCACCCCAAAATCCTCCGTTCGCACGCGCGCGCCAACGGTGAAGTGCGGCCCAGTCACGCAGCACCCTGCCCGACCACCCGCGCGACTGTCGCCGGATCAAGCGTGCCGGTATCATGAAGATACAGCAGCAGCGCGCTCGTCGCCTTCACCATTGCACGACGGCTCGAACTCGATGCATCGCTCTGGTCCACCGCCGCCGCAACCTGCCGGATCGCGGCGTACGCCTCCTCTTGCGGCGCCGCCAGTCGCTCGCGATATGCGGCGTACAGAAGGTCGCACAGCCGCGTGCCGATCGCCTCCAACTCGTGCACCGGGTCGGGGCGGAGGGTCAGGTCGATGCGCACCGCACGCGTGTTGCCGTCGAAGAAGCCCATGCCGGATGCCGGATCCGCCACGCGCTGCTGCAACGCTGCGAGCGTTTCCATCTCACCGATGAGATTCGGCGTGAGAGCGTAGACGATCAGTGCGGATCCATCGCGCAGGTCAGCGACGGCATTAATCTGCGATTGCAGCATCGAGAGAATGCGGTTCATCTTCTTGCGATCGACACCGAGGCCTTGCTCCGCCTCATCAAAGGTGATCACCGTGCCGTGATAGCCCGCCGCGCGCACGAAGCGAAAGAGCGAAAGGAGCGCGCGGCGCCCGTGCAAATTCTCTTCCGCTCGCTGCACCACCGAGATTTCAAGCCGGGCCGCGAGCGCGCGATCCGATACCTCGCCATCCAGCCAGCGACAGGCGGCCTCAAAGCTCGCGTCATCGCCATTGTCGTGGGCGTCAAGCGCACGCCGCAGGATGCGCCCGAACGCAGGGAGTGGGTAGTCCGCCGCCGCGATGCCGTCGATCCACGCCCGCGTGAAGACCATCCTGCGTCCCGGCGGGGCTTGATCGCGCACGCGGGCGAGGGCAGACCGCAAGAGTGCGCGAATGCCCGTGCTCGCGCTCTCCGGCGCGCGAATTTCCCGCGCAACTTCGGCATACACCATCAGCGTGCGGGTGAAATCAACGTCCTTGCTCAGCGCCACCTCCGCCGTCACGCACGCACGTGTACGCGCCACTTCCATTAACTGGCGCAAGAAGTGGGTCTTGCCGGAGCCGTACGGACCGATGACGAACTTTTCAGCGGACCGTCCACGCCCAAAGCCGTCTGCCAGGTACATCCGCTCCAGACGGTCGAAGGCGTTCTCATAGCCGACACCGAGCGCGGAGCAGCCATCGCGCGGCGCGGTGCCGAGCTCTGCGAGATGCGCCAACGCGCGATAAATGTCGACTCCCGGTAGTGCGCCCCCCCTCCCATCTTCTCCATTATCCATGCGTACCATGCTCCTCCATCGTTTTGAGCGCGACCGTCGCCAGCCGCTTCATCAGCGGACGGCGGTAGCCCGAACCCGCATGTTCCGCCAGAACCGCCACGCCCGCTTCTTCCATCTGCATCGTCGCTGTCGCGACTGCCGCCAGATCGCATCCACACCGCGCGAGGAGCGCCGCCAGCCGTTCCCGCACCGCATCGAGGAAATCCTCCGGCTCCGCCAGCGCAGTCACCGCTGTGACGGGCAGCACGGGCCAACGCCACGCGGCGCCACCACGCTGCGCGGGCATCTCCAGCCGCTGCCCCAGCGCCGGGTACTGGCGCGCGCATTCGCTGAGAAACCCCGGCAAGACCGCAAACACCGCCGCCGTCCCGGTCAGGCTCCCCGTCGTACAGCCGTCCACGAGCCGACGCATGATATTTGCGGCGGTCCGCAGTTTGCGCGTCGGCGCTTTCGGGGCGAAGAATGAGCTTTCGTTCTCGTCGAAGAGCAGAAGCGTCCCCGGTAGCCCAAGACGGGAGAGGCCACCGAGCACCGTAACGAGCGCGAGTTCCGCATTGCGCGCCGAGAGCGGGTCTTTCACCCCTGTCACACCGAATTGCCGTAGTTCAGCGATGCGTACGCGCTCCCCGCTCAGATAGCGGCGCAGCGGCGAGGGAATGGCGGGGGCCGTCACCGCGCGGAGCATCGCTGCCTGAAAACCCGCGTGTGGCAGGCGCGCGGTACGTAGCGCGTCCGCATCGGCGTAGTCGTCACCATGGAGGGCGACGAGGATCTCCGACAGCCCGCGCGCGGGCGTTCCCCCAACGGTCACTTCGAGGCTCGTGAAGATATGCTGCGCGATCGGCCGCCAGTCTTCGAGGCCGAGGTCGTGCGTCAACTCCGTCCAGACGACGGCGAGGCCACGTTGTCGCGCCGTTGCCTCCAGCAGGCGCAGCAGATGCGTTTTGCCGGAGCCGTAACTCCCCTCGAAGAAACGGCACGTCGCCCCACCATACGGCAGCAGGCCGTCCAGCACCTCGCGCGCGAAGCACGCGACGTAGTCCTCGCTGCCGACATCCACGATGCGCGCATCCGCCTCGCCGACGATGCCGTACTGCGCGATCTGCTCCAGCACGTCACGCACCGCGTCCACATCCGCACCAGCCCACGGACTGGCGGCAATCATGTCGCTACCCCGCGCGGTGGCAGCACATGGCAGAACTCCTTGTATTCCTGCGCCGCGTCGAGGCCATTGAGCGTCACGCAGCGACCGCGCGTGCTCTCCGCCTGACTACCTGTCTGGAACCCCAGCCGCCGCTCTGTCGGCGTCTCTGCACTGAGCGCACGGTAGCGGTCGAGGTTGTAGAGGAAGGCCCATTTCGGCATCTCGGCGTGCGCGAGTTTCGTCTCCGGACGCTTGCCCGCCAAGTCGTGTCGCACGAGCGCGAACCGCAGATCACGGTAGAAGTCGAGAACGGGCACCGTGTCCGGCGAATGGGTGCGCGCCGCCGCGCGTGCGGCACGCGCGGCGGCGTAGGCATCCCAGGTGACGGCGATCAGGAGATCGTCCGGGAGCGACGCGCGCGCGCGATCGAGAGAGGGTCTGCCCGCGTTGCACGATCTTGTCAAGGTCGCTCACATCGGCCACCGCAGTCCAGCGGACGATTTGCTCATGGTTATACATGGCGCACGCTTGTGCCGCGCCCCGACGGAATGCCAATTCTATCGGGCCGACACGCCACCCCGAGTTTTGCTCGCGCAGGGCGGTATCCGCCTCGCGCGCTGCCCTGATAAACGCCGCCTCATGCAGCCCGAATGCCTCGATATTCACTCGCCGCTGTTCCGCCAGCGCATCTTCGAGTTGCCCGCGCAGTTCGTCAATCGCCGCGCCGATCGCCGCACCCGGTGGCAGCCGCCCCAGTGCCTGCTCGATGCGATCTGCCGCATCCGCCGCTGTGGGCCGTTCCGTGCCGATCCTGGTCAGTGGAGCGTAGAGTCTCCGGAGCTGCGACAGCACCACGGCGAGCGCGGGCTGGCCCGCAGTGTCATCCATATCCAGCATTTCTGCTTCGGTCATCGCGGGCGGTTCTGCCCCTCCTCCCACATCGTCGGATAATCGCGGATCGGATTGTGTGTCCAAAGGTTCGTCGTCCGGTAACAGCGTCACCTGCCAGCCCTCTGTCATTGCACCCACCTCAGATGAAATACATGCATTCCCTATAACGAAGATATATTGATTGTTACATGCGGAATCAGCGATGGCAACGCATCCCGGAAATCGGCGTCGGTGTCCCGATATTTCCCTCCATCTCCGGGCACGCTCACCGATTCACGCCGCGCTCAGCGCAGATACGAGCCGCCAATGAAATGAGTGTGTACGTACACCCGGCACGCTTCTTGCATGGGACTTCCGGTGAAGGCGCACGTCGAAGATAGCGGTACGAAGTGTTCGACGCAACGATGTCGCATGGCGATTGGGGAAGTGAGTAGGGAGAGCCAGGATGGATGCCAGCACACTGAAAGGCCGCGCGGTCGTTTCGCTCACGGAGGGGACGAAGTTGGGGAGTATCGAGCAGCCGCTCTTCGACCCACAAATGGAGCATCTGCGCGCATTCGAGATGAAGGGTGACGAGGGCATTTTCATTCTCCCCTTCGGGCAAGTGCAGAGCATCGGTGCGGACGCGATCACTGTGGCGAGCCACCAAGTCGTTCACGGCAGCATGGCCGGGACACTGATTGAGCTCGACCAGGTGATGCACATGAAAGTGGTTGACCGCGTCGGCACCTTTCTGGGCGAGATCGCGCACGTCGATATCGACCCCACGAACGGAAATGTTGTGCGGATCGCGACCCACAAGGGCGGTGTGCTCGGGATAGGCGGCACGATGACACCCATCGAACCCGCGACGATTCTCAGCGTCGGGCCGGACTTAATCACGCTGGATGCTGAAGTGGCGTTGTCGGTCGCATAGCGGGCAGGCCCAGGCGAGAGGGCCGTTGACTACGCCACGGCTTCGCTGCCTCATGTACGCACGGAGGACGCCGCTTTGTCATTGCGTACTCGAAATCAACGTGAGGCCGATCAACAGGTTTCGGCCTCACGTACGCACAACGCGTAACCCACACGGGATAATTAATGCAGGTGCGAGCCGCCGTTGATGTCGAGTGTGACGCCGGTGAGGTATTCGCTGGCGTCGGAGGCGAGGAAGAGGATGCCGTTGACGACATCCGCGACGTTGCCGACGCGCCCAACGAGCGTCGATTCGCCCAGTTCCTTCTTGCGCTCCTCTGATACTTGCCCGCCGAAGATGTCCGTGTCGATCAGCGAGGGCGCGACGCAGTTGACGCGGATGCCCTGCGGCGAGAGTTCGCGCGCGAGGGCGCGCGTGAGGCCCGCAATGCCCGCCTTCGCCGCCGCGTAGTGCGACGTGCCGAAGACCCCGCCGCCCCGCTGCCCGGAGACCGACGAGAGCGAGACAATCGCCCCTTTGCCGCGCGCCAGCATCGCCGGGACCGCCGCCTGCGATGTCATGAACATCCCCTTGAGGTTCACGTCCACCACGAGGTCGTATTCTTCCTCGCCGATGTCGAGGAACTTCGTCGGGCGCGTCAGCCCCGCGTTGTTGACGAGGATATCCAACCCGCCGAACCGCTCCGTCGCGGCGCGGACAACCCGCTCCATGTCCGCCTTGCTCCGCACGTCCGCCACTTCGCCGAGCGCGTCGGCGTGCTCGCGCAGTTCGGCGGCGACGCGCTCCACGCCCGCCGCCACCACATCGGTGATGACGACGTGTGCGCCCTCCGCCGCCAGCGCGAGCGCCGTCGCCCGCCCGATGCCACGCTCCGACCCCGCACCCGTCACCAGCACCACTTTTCCCGCGAATCGCTGCATATTGCACCTCCTGGGCTGATTGTAGCAGGAGATAGTAGACAGTAGTCAGTAGTCAGTCAGCGGGAGAATCCTTGTTTGAACCTACGATGGGGCAACGGACTATAACTCTGATGGATTCGAGCGATCACTGTCTACTGTCTACTAACTACTGGCTACTTTTTTACACATCATTGCGCTCCGCGTCTATTCACACATACACTTCCGGAGGAACAACAGGCCGATGAGGGGGAGAGGGTATGCGAGGACGGGGTTTCCGGGCGCGCCGCTGGGGCGTTATTCTGCTACTAACATCACTGCTGCTGCCACTCACGACGACCGTTCGCGCGGACGGACCGACCATCGCGCCACTCACGCTTCCGGTCGCGCCGGGGGGCATCACGCACCCGCGCTTGAGCGGCACCCAAGTCGTCTGGCAGGATACGGGCGGCGTCTTCGGCATCGACCTCACCAATGGTCAGGCGTTACGAATTCCCGCGTCGAATGGGAGTGAGCCGGACATCGCGGGCAGCATCGTCGTCTGGAAGCAGGGCGCAAGCGGCCTCGCCGGGGTCGATCTCGCGAGCAACGCGCCGTTCACCGTCCCGGTCGGTGACGCGAAGATCGCGGCGCCATCGGTCGGGGAGTCTGGCGTCGTCGCGTGGCTCTCGCTCGATGCGTCCGGGCTGGCGGTGCGGGTGTGGGACCGCGCCACCGGGACCACCGCCGAGGCGGGGCGCATCCCCACGGCACGGTTCGCGCAGGAGACGCTGGGGGTGCCGCGCGTCTCCGGCCACCGGGTCATCTTCCCGCACCTCACCGCCGACCCATCCCGCCTGAGCCGCATGATCCTCTTCGACCTCGATTCGGGCGAGCGATTGGCGATCAATGATGCGTTCGGCGGCAAGGAAGCAGTGTTCGCCTTCGCGAAGAACCGGCTCGCGCTGGCACAGGGGACGCGCATTCTCGTCTATGATTTCGCGACGACCGCCGTGGAATCCATCGCCGCCACCCTCTCCGGGCAGGATCAGATCGCGAGCGTCGGCTTCGATGGCGCAACGGTCGTCTACACTGTCACGTCGAACAAACTCTTCGGCTACGACCTCACGCGCCATGTCGGCTACGCGATCCAGAGCCAGCGCGCCTCGATTGCCGCACCGGTCGTCAGCGGCGCGAACGTCGTCTGGGCGGAGGGCGGCGGCACACTCGGCGGGCGCACGATCACCTTTCCCGACGCCGCACCACCTGTCGTCATCCGGCAGGATTTGCGCTACTTCCCGCAGACGGGATACGTCATCGGCTACAGTTTCCTCATCTACTGGAACGCGAATGGCGGCACTGCGATTTTCGGCTACCCGCTGACGAACGAGGCGCTCGACGCGGGCAGCCAACTCGCCGTCCAGTACTTCGAGCGGGCGCGATTCGAGTACCACCCTGAGGCGGCGGGGTTGCCCCAGGCCGTGCAACTGACGAACCTCGGCCGGATCGTCACGGCGGGCCGTACCGACCCGGCGTTCCCGCCGCAGCCGCTCGTCCCGGCGGGGCCGGATCGCGCGTACTTTGTCCAGTCACAGCACTCCATCGGCGGCCAATTCAAGAAGTTCTTCGACCAGAACGGCGGCACCGCAATCTTCGGCTACCCGATCTCCGAGGAGACGATTGAGCCGAACCCAACAGACGGCGGCACCTACACCGTGCAGTGGTTCGAACGGGCACGCTTTGAGTTCCACCCCGAGTTCAATGACACGCCCAACGCCATCGAACTCGGCCAACTCGGGCGGCAACTCCTGCTCGGTCAGGTCGGCCTCTACCGCCCGCAGTGCTCGCCACTCTTCATCCAGAAGCCGCTCCTGCCCGAGTGCCGCTGAAGCGGGATTTGAACCGCGAAGGCGCGAAGGGCGCGGAGAGGGGAAGAGGAGGAACATAGAGTTCTTCTTTTCTCCTCCCTCCTTCGCGCCTTCGCGGTTCAACCGTTCCCGCCCCTCGCTGTGGTAGGCTACGCGGCACATGACGAGTGGTGGAGCGCAGGAGGGGGCGAGCGATGCTGACGACGGTAATCGAGGATGTGTTCGCGCGGGAGATTCTCGACTCGCGCGGAAACCCGACGGTCGAGGTGGATGTCTACCTGAGCGACGGGATCAAGGGGACGGCGGCGGTCCCGTCCGGCGCATCGACGGGCCAGCACGAGGCGGTGGAACTGCGCGACAAGGACGCGCGCCGCTACGGCGGCAAGGGCGTGCAGAAGGCGGTCGCGAATGTCAACGACGTGATCGCGGAGGAGATCGTCGGCCTCGACGCGCTGAACCAGATCGAGATAGACCGCCTGATGGTCGCGCTCGACGGCACGAAGAATAAAGGCCGCCTCGGCGCGAACGCGATCCTCGGCGTCTCGCTCGCCGTCGCCCGCGCCGCTGCGATTGCGCTCGACATCCCCCTCTATCGCTACCTCGGCGGGCCGAGCGCGCGCACGCTCCCCGTGCCGATGATGAACATCCTCAACGGCGGCAAGCACGCGCTCGGCAGCAGCGTCGATATGCAGGAGTTCATGGTGATGCCCGTCGGTGCGCCGTCGTTCCGCGAGGGGCTGCGCTGGGGCACCGAGGTCTTCCACGCCCTCCAGGGCGTGCTGCACGACAAGGGGTACCCGACGCAGGTGGGCGACGAGGGCGGCTACGCACCATCGCTCGGCTCCAATCAGGAGGCAATCGAACTGATCCTCCAGGCGATTGAGAAGGCCGGGTACGACGCAGGCGACGACATCTTCATCGCGCTCGACCCCGCCTCCTCGGAGTTTTACGAGGACGGTATCTATAACCTCAAGGGCGAGAATCGCACCTTCACGCCGACGGAACTGATCAGTTACTACGAGAACCTCGTCGCCCAATACCCGATCATCTCCATCGAGGACGGACTGGCGGAGAATGACTGGTCGAACTGGCAGACCCTGACCGAGCAACTCGGCGACCGCGTGCAACTCGTCGGCGACGACCTCTTCGTCACGAACACCGCCTTCCTGGAGCGCGGCATTCAGGAGAACGCGGGCAACGCCATCCTCGTCAAACTCAACCAGATTGGCACGCTGACCGAGACGTTCGAGGCGATTGAACGGGCGCACCGCGCGGGGTGGGCGGCGGTCATCTCGCATCGGAGTGGTGAGACGGCGGATACCTTCATCGCGGACCTCGTCGTCGCGACGAACGCCGGGCAGATCAAGACGGGCGCGCCCTCCCGCGTCGATC